>Ga0164318_10006845_pt1 | contig 11042 bp, 8 predicted proteins | sample GuaBasSedimGuay9_FD_113734 | JGI IMG/M metagenome (GOLD analysis project Ga0164318, IMG submission 113734) | Subseafloor sediment microbial communities from Guaymas Basin, Gulf of California, Mexico - Guay9, Core 4571-4, 0-3 cm | ecosystem: Environmental > Aquatic > Marine > Hydrothermal vents >...
TATTTTTGAATTACGAAATAGGTTTGTAATTCAAGAAAAATCCAAAATTCAAAATCCTAAATCCTAAATAATATCAAAATTCAAATATTCAAAATTCAAAACTGTTTTGGATTTTGAATTTTGGTCATTTGAATTTGTTTAGAATTTGTAATTTTGAATTTGGTGCTTATTTTGAATTACATTTTGTAATTCAAGGCTTGTATATTATTCGCTTAAATTCGCTTACTGATTCGTGATTCTATGAAAAAAGGGTTTACATTAATCGAAACCATAGTAGCTATTTTGGTTTTTAGTTTATCTATAATAGCGGTTACTGGTTTAATTTCAAAGGCATATAAAGTCCAAACCTACAGCAATGAACAATCTAAAGCAATTGAAGAAGCAAGGCGAGGAATAGAAACTATGGTTAAAGAAATCAGAGAAGCAAGAATAGCAGAAAACGGTGCTTATATTATTGAGAAAGCTGATGATTTTGAATTTGTGTTTTATAGTGATATTGATAAGGACCAGAAAATTGAAAGGGTAAGGTATTTTATTGGAGGGGCTACCACTGGTTCTGATAATAAAGAGTGTGTAACTTTTGATGATGGAGGTTCTTGCAGTGTTAATTTTTCTGATTTTTTCTCACATAATTTTGATTCGGCTCAAGTTAAAGTCAGTGTGGAAGGAGATTTTGGTTCAAGTCATGAGAAAGCTTTAATTTATGCTGATGGAGTTTATTTAGGAGAGGTCTGCAGTTCAGGATGCTCGGATTGCGCTGGCGAGTGGGAGGGACATACTGTTTTTGATGTGAGTTCTCAGGCAGAAGACAATTTTATTCAATTTACTGCTGAGGCTTCTGGTTCTGTAAATGACTTCTGTGACTGGCAAGACGAGAATCATTCTATGAAAGTAAAGTTTGAGTTTAGCTGGACAGCGACTGAACCGGGTCAGGAACATAATTTTAGAAAAGGGGTAATAGAACCAGTGGGCTGGCCTCCAGAATACCCTCAAGATCAAGAAGAAATTTTTATTTTATCCCAATATGTTCGAAATTCTCCTCCGATTTTTAAATATTTTGATAAAAACGGAAACCAATTACCTCCTCCTGCCAGATTGGCAAGTACTACTTTAATGAAAGTTTATTTAGTAATTAATGTAGAGCCAAATCGGCTTCCTGACGATTTTGAATTAAGTTCAGAGGTGCAGATAAGAAACTTAAAAACTAATCTATAGGTAAGTATCAAGTAACAAATAGCAAATTTAATATCAAACTTTAGATGTCAAAACTATTCAAATCTAAATCTTAAATGTCAGATTTATTTTTTAGATTTAACATTTAATATATGGTTTTGAGATTTGAGATTTGAGATAAATTCAATACTTGTATTTAATACTAAATTATACTAAATTATATTTCTTATGAATCAAAAAGGAAGCATTATTGCATTGGCATTAGTATTTGGTGTTATATTTTTGATTTTGATTGGTGGGCTTTTTGGTTTTATTTTGCAGCAACATCGTTATTCTCTTAAAAAGTCTGCCTATGAAGACGCTTTGCATATAGCCGAGGCTGGGGCAAATTATTATCGCTGGCATCTGGCTCACAATCCGGGGGATGTTCAAGACGGAAAAGGCTGGTGTTGCGCAGAGCCTCCTTGCGATGTTTGTGGCCCTTATGAACATGACTATATTGATCCTGAAACTAACGAAACAACAGGAAAATTTATTTTAGAGATTAAAGGCAAAGAGATATGCGGAGAGATATTGGGAGTGCAGATTATTTCTACTGGTTATAGTTTAAAATATCCTGACCAGAAGAGAAAAATTAAAGCAAAATACGCTTCCACTCCTATCGCTGAATATGCTTATCTCCTTAATGATAGTGTTTGGGCGGGAGGAGATAGAGATATAAAAGGAAAATATCATTCTAATGGTGGAATTAGAATGGATGGAAATAATAATTCTTTGGTAACCAGCGGTGAAGCAGAGTGGACCTGTACTCGTTCTTTTGGCTGTTGCGGAGCTCCTTGTCAATGGAGCGAATCAAGCGGATGTTATGGTTTTGGATGGCCGTGGGTATGGGTTTGCCCAGATTACACTTGCGATTCTCCTTGTCAATGGGTTAGCGGTGAATGTAAATGTCCCGGTGTTTTTGGTTCTGGAGAGGGAGGGGAAAAAGGGCTTTGGAAGTTTCCGGTAGTAGATTTCCCTTTTAAAGGAATTACTTCAGATCTTAGCAAAATGAAGGATTTAGCTACAGCTTCAGGAAGATATTATCCTCCTTCAAAAGACATTAACCCTTCTGGTTTGGGATATCATGTGATTTTCAAAAATGATGGAAGATTTGACATAAAAATAGTTACTGGATTGGAACAGATTAAATGTTATAGCGTAGAAAACGGATGGAATGAGGTTTGTAATGAAAAAATTGTTTCAGAAGTAGTTTATCAAGAAAATGTGGTTTTACCTTCAGGATGTGGGCTTATTTTTGTTGAAGACGAACTTTGGATAGAAGGAATAGTTAAAGGAAAAATTACTATTGCTTCTGCTGATCTTGAAGATGAATTTCATGATACAAGCGTTATTTTAAATGGAAACCTTGATTATACTGCTTTGGACGGCTCAGACAGTTTGGCAGTGATTACTCAAAATAACATTTTAATTCCTCTTCATTCTCCGAACCAGATGATTCTTAGAGGAGTTTTTGTGGCACAAAAAGGCCACTTTGGGAGACATCATTATGATAAAAATGACTATCCGGTATATTATAAAAGAGAAAAGTTAGAAATGTATGGTTCAGTGGTTAGTTACGGTCGGGTAGGGACAAAATGGAGTTATAGTAATGGAATGTTTGCTTCTGGATACCAGCAACGAGATAATTTCTTTGACCAAAAATTAGCTTTAGACCCTCCTCCTCTTTTGCCTTATATTTCAGAAGATCTTCAGTTTATTAGTTGGGAGGAGATACAATAGCCGCGAGTTACGAAAATATACGAATACAGGAAAGTTGTTTGGTATCAAAGAATTACGATACTTGAAAACAGAAATTAGTTAACTGAAATCAGAAAACATAGCGAAATTAGAAAACAGAAATCAGTTTTCTGTTTTCCATCTTCTGTACAGATTTCGGTTTTCCAGCAACTGATTTTTAACTTCAATATTTCGTATATTCGTAAAAAATTCGTATTTTGTAGCATAATTGCTATAATTACAAATGAGGGAGTCCTGTTACATCTTTTGCTGTAAGCAAGAGAAAATCAAAGATTTTATTTAACGGGGCAATCGAACGCGGCAATTATACGGCGAAGTCGCAATAATTAAATTAGAATTATGTTCAACTTATTTAATTTAAATCCAGAGGCGTTTGGGCTGGATATCTCTGATTCTTCTTTAAGGATTATTAAACTTAAAAAAAAGAGAAATATTCTTGGGCTAGCTTCTTTTGGAGAGATAGAAATAAAACCAGGAATAGTGAAAAACGGAGAAATAAAAAACCAACAGGCTCTAACAGAAGCCATTAAAGAATCTTTTAAAAAAGTCAAAGGTCAAAAGTTAAGAACGAGATATGTAGTCGCTTCCTTGCCAGAAGAAGAGGCTTTTATTCAAATAATTCAAATGCCGAAAATGAATAAAGAAGAACTAAAATCTGCTATATTGTTTGAAATTGAAAACTATATTCCCCTTTCAATTGAGGAGACTTATTTTGATTTTCAGGTCGTAGAACCTGTTTACGACCACCTTGATCATTTAGATGTATTAATTGTTGCTATTCCTAAAAAAGTTATAGACCCTTATATTTCTTCTTTAAAAGGAGCAGGCTTGATTCCAAAAGCTTTAGAAACCGAATCTCAGGCAATATCTCGGGCATTAGTAAAAAACGAAGTAACTTCCTTTCCTTTGCTTTTACTTTATTTTGGAACGAGTAAAGTCAATTTTACTATGTTTTCCGGCTATTCTCTTAGATTTACTACTTCAATTTCGATTTCTTCTAAAAAATTAGATGAAGCTGTTTCTAGATCTTTAAAGGTAGACATAAAGCAAGCGCGAAGGTTAAGGTTTAAATATGGCCTTCGTCCTGAATCTACAGGAAAAGGAAAAAAGATTTTTGAAGCATTGATTCCTTCTTTAACTGATTTAATTGAACAAATTAAGAAATATATTAATTACTATCATTCTCATGCCGCTCATGAACATCTTCCTCCTGATGGAAAAAAGGTGGAGAAAATTTTGGTTTGTGGAGAAGAAGCTAATTTAAGCGGATTAACTGATTTTCTTAGCAAAGAGCTTAAAGTTTTAGTTGAGATTGGCAATCCTTGGGTGAATATTTTGCCAAATCCGTTAAATGAGACGCCGGAATTACCTTTTAAAGAATCATTGAAATATACTATCGCGCTGGGGTTAGCATTAAGAGGAATAAAAAATAATAAATAATAAATAATAAATGATTAATTTATTGCCTCCAAAGGAAAAAGAATTTTTAGAACAGGAAAAAATCTGGCGGATAATTTTGATTTTAGGGACTTTAATTTTGATCTCTTTTCTTTGTTTTGTTTTGGTTTTATTTTCAATTAAAACTTACGTTCGCGGAGAAATTGAGCTTCAGAAAGTTCTTCTTGCTCAAGAAAAGCTGAGATTGAAAGCTTTAGAAATTCAAAGATTTCAAGAAGAAATTGCTTCAGCCAACCAAAATCTTTTAAAATTAGAATCTTTTTATCAAACTCAATTTAATCTAATTGATTTATTGGAGAAAGTTTCAAATACTCTTCCTTCTGGGGTGTCTCTGACTTATTTGTCTATTGAGCCGTATTCTAGAGAGAGGGATTATAATTTTCAAGTTTTACTTTCTGGTTACGCAATTAACCGAGAAGATTTGTTTGAATTTAAGAAAAATCTTGAGGCAGAAAAAGATTTTAAAGAAATTTATCTGCCTCCTTCCAGTTGGATAAAACCAACTGATATTAATTTTTCTATAAGATTTAGTATATGATTTACTGTGAAATACTGAAATTTATGAATAATACGAAACAGAAATTAGTTAATAGAAATCGGAAAACAGTTAACAGATAACAGATAACAGAAAACAGAAATCGGATTTCGGTTTTCCAACAACTGATTTCTACTTTTAATATTCCGTTTTTTGTGAATAAATTAGCAATTTGCAGAAGAATTAAAAATGGAGACAAATCTTAAGAAAAAGATAATAATATTTATATTTATTTTTGGAGCAATTGTTTTGTTTTTAATTACTGCTTTAATCCGTCCTTTGTTTGGAGAAATTAAAAAGAACTCTAAAGAACTTGTGTTTATCAAAGAAGAGTTAGTATCAATCAAAACAAAGATTAAGAATTTTGAAAGAATTAAAGAATTTTATATTTCTAATCAACAGAAATTTGAAAAAATTAATGATTTGTTTGTAAACCCCGAAGTTCCTATCAAGTTTATTGAATTTTTGGAAGAAAATGTTTTTACTCCTTCTGATTTATTTGAATTTGAGATTTCTTCAGTTAACCTAGAGAAAAGCGAGCTTGATCCTTGGGGTTCTATTGCTTTTCAAATATCTTTATACAGCTCTTTTCCTGATTTTTTGAGATCCATTGAGAAAATAGAAAACAGCCCTTATTTGGTTAAAATTTTAAACTTAAAAATAGATAAATTAAACGAGAAAGAAATAAAATCAAAATCAGGCTTTTCTGAGGGCGCGATAAAAGCAATTTTATCGATAAAAGTATACGCTTCAGAAACTCAAAAGTCAAAACTCAAAACTCAAAACTAAAGTTTAAAGTTTTAAAAGCTAAATTTATGGAGAAGAAAGAATTTCAGAAAATAAATAAATTTTTAAAGAAAATATTTGAATATTTAGCAAGTAAGGCTTTTTTGACTTTTTTAATTTTAATTTTTTTAATTTCTATTTTTAGTGGTTTTTTATTTTTGGGAATTTCAGTAAAAAAGATAAAATCCCAAGCTGTTCAATTTCCTCAATTTAAAGAAGAGCTTTATAGAAAAATTTTAAAAGAATGGGAAAAACGCAAAGAAAAGTTTGAGCAGGCAGATTTGAAGATGTATCCTAATCCGTTTCAAAAATAAGAGAATGAAATAATTGATGATATTTCTGAAATAAAAAACCTTGATATAGTAAGGAAGTTAACTTATTGTTAAATCAAAAATATCTTAAGTTTTATTTTCAAATATTTTTCTTCTTAATCCTTTTTCTTTAATTTAATCTTTTTTCTGTTTTTAAAATTCTCTTCTTCTGTTTTGCATTAATGCTTTCCTTTTTATTTCACTTTAATCCATTTTTCTTTTCTGCTTAATTCTTTCTTCCTTGAAGGGGAGAAAAAAGGGGTTCTATCTTTCTTTTATGGAAAAAGGGGAAGAAGGGAAAGGTGTTAAAATTATAAAAACATTATCGATGTTTTTTAAAAAAAGAATTGACTAAGTAGGATTTTGTCAGTAATATGATAAGTTGTATTTAATTCAATTAAAGTAAGTTAAGCTGATTTGCCTTCGTAGGTTCCTTCTTCGCTCTCATTGCATTCAGGCTTCGGAAGGATAAGCAGTGCTGGAGACAGTGTTGCTTGCTCATCCGAAGCTCCGATGAAATCGGACGTAGGAGAGCCCTCGTAGCTTAACTGGATAAAGCAGATCCCTTCTAAGGATAAGAGTGCAGGTTCGACTCCTGCCGAGGGCATTTATGGTGAACGTAGTGTAATGGTTAGCACAAGAGTTTGTGGAACTCTTAGAGGGAGTTCGAATCTCCTCGTTCACCCTTTTAGATAAAGAACCGCTTTTTAATTTAGGTAAAGTTTTTTTAGATGTAAAATAAGCGCATAAAGCAAAAAACATTTTGAAAAATTTTTGCTTTTAATTTTAATAAAAACGTGAATTACATTTTTTTCTTCATCTTCTAAAAATTGCGATCGCAATTTTTAGAAGATGATTAGAAGATAAAGAGAAAAGTATTTGATAATTTATTATTATATATATTTATCTTTATATTTATCTCCTTGTATTTGTCCTTGAATTACGAAATAGATTTTTAGATTGTGATTTTGATGTATTTTGTAATTCAAGGAAAAACACACTGTGTTATTAATATTTTTAATTTTCTTCTTTCTTTTTTGAGAGAGAAACCCTTCTAATTCCTTCCTTTTTTAAAAGGGATTTCTAACTTTTCTCTTCTTTAGAAGAAGAGGTTTTTTTAATTCCTCCTCTTCTTTAAAAGAAGAGGATTATTCACTTTTTTCTATTTTCCATCTTTCTTTTGGAAGAGGAGGATTAAAAAAGGAGACCTTTTCATCCCTTCCATTTTTTTGGAAGGGAAAGAAAAAGGGTGAGGATGAAAAACTAAATTAATTCATTCAAAAATAAAATACCTAAAAGTATTATCGATATATATAGTGTATAATCTATTGTCAATAAAAGAGAAATTTGATATATTGATTTTAGATTTTCAAAATTTGAATATAAAATTTAATTTTATTTTTGGAATTCAGCTGAATTATTCTTTCTTTTCCCTTGCCCCTATAGTTCAATGGATAAGAACAAGAGACTCCTAAGCTCTAAATCCAGGTTCGAATCCTGGTAGGGGCATAGAAAAAAGTTAAATTCAGAATTGCAGACTCAAGCTCCTACCGAGAGTGTTTGTTATATATTTAGCTAGGCCGAATTTTGAGTAATATTTCTGGGATATATGGAAGATTAGATGCTTTCTATTTATGGGCCGTTAGCTCAGTTGGAAGAGCGCCTCGATGGCATCGAGGAGGTCGTCGGTTCGAGCCCGACACGGTCCACTATATCAAATTAGTCGTCTGTTTATTTGTTGTTTGCGGAGGGGTGTCAGAGTCTGGTTTATTGAGCCGCTTTCGAAAAGCGGTGTCGCTATTAAGCGACCGTGAGTTCAAATCTCACCCCCTCCGTTTTAACTTTTCATATTTTTAATTTTATCGAGGACAATCCTCGATTTTTTGATTATTTTTAGAGTTTTCAGAGGTTAAATTATGAAACTTATATAAATATAAATTTTTCTATATTTTGTAAAAGTGGAATAAATCAAGCATTACTCTAATTCGCAGAAAAATTATTATTTATATATTAAACGCTTTTATCATTTTCATATACATTAAGTAGTATTTTTTTGTTTATTATATTATAAACAGTTTTATGTTTAATTATTTTATTGTTAAATATTTTAATAATTGACTGAAAATAATTAATATTACAATACATATTTCATCCACGACCGCAGGTGAAATATGTTATTTAGAGATTTTAAATAAATAAATATATTATTTAGTTGTTAGCGTTTTTTTTGATTTGCTTTTTATATTTTTCTTTTTAATATTTTTTCTTTTTATTTTCCTTCCTTTTTGGTAGAGAAGAAGAAGATAAGAAGAAAGCAGGGTGTAAGAAAAGAAGATTAAAAGAATTGCTATATTTTTATCTATTTATTAAGTTTTCTGGATTTTTTAAATATTAGTAGTTTTATGAATTATTTGAAAAAAATAATTTTTTAAGTTAATATAATTTAATATAATTGGCAGTGAGGGAAAAATACAAAAATAAATTTTTGTATTTTGACCGAACAACAATTTCAAGCTTTGCTTATAATTGGCAGTGAGGGAAAAATACAAAAATAAATTTTTGTATTTTGACCGAACAACAATTTCAAGCTTTGCTTATAATACTTATAAAATGAATTTTAAACTTATAGACAATTTTTATTTAATTATTTTTGGAACATTAATTGTTTTGGTTTTATATTTATTTTTTGAGTTATTTAGATTAAAAAAGCGGTTTAATTTATTTTTTCAAAAAGGGAAGGTTAAGAATTTAGAAGAAGTTTTAACCGAATTGATTAAAAAGATAAATAATCAACAAATGGATTTAGAAGAAATAAAAAAGGAAATTTTAAACCTTAATAAATATTCTCGAAAGAGCTTTCAAAAAATTGGCTTGGTTCGTTTTAATCCTTTCAGAGAGGTTGGCGGTGATCAAAGTTTCTCAATTGCTATTTTAGATTTTAATAATAATGGAGTGGTTATGACTTCGCATTATGGTCAAAACACCAATAGAGTTTATTCTAAACTAATAACAAGGGGTAAATCTCAGTATTCTTTATCTGAAGAAGAAAAACGGGCGATTGAGCAAGCTATAAATTCGTAAAATATGAAACACGAAACAGAAAGGCAAAATCAAAATCTTCAAACGCGGCCGCCAGTGGTGGTGGTTTTAGGCCATGTTGACCATGGCAAATCAACTTTAATTGAAGAGATTAAGAAAATAAAGATTACAGATAAAGAGTCCGGTGGGATAACTCAACATATTGGCGCTTATGAGATTGAACATCAAGGCAGAAAAATAACTTTTATTGATACTCCTGGACACGAGGCATTTTCGGCAATGCGTTCTCGAGGAACCAATATAGCAGATATTGCCATTCTTGTAATTGCTGCTGACGAAGGGGTAAAAGCTCAAACTAAAGAGGCTCTATCTTTTATAAAAAAATCAGAAATTCCGATGATTGTGGCAATAAATAAAATTGATAAACCCCAATCAAATCCTGAAAAAGTTAAAGAAGAATTGGCTAAAGAAAATGTTTTAGTGGAGTCAAGAGGAGGGAAGGTCCCCTCTGTTAATATTTCTGCAAAAACCGGAGAAAGAATTTCCGAATTGCTGGACTTAATACTATTAGTGGCAGAAATAGAAGATTTAAAAGGAAATTTTTCAAAATCAGGGGAAGGTGTAATAATTGAAGCCTATTTGGATGGTTTGCGGGGCCCTACTGCAACTTTATTATTAAAAGACGGGATTTTAAGGACCGGGGATATTGTAGGCACTGATTCTACATGTGGTAGAGTTAAAATTTTAGAAGATTTTCAAGGGAATTCTATTGTGGAGGCTTATCCTTCTCAACCGGTTGTAGTTATTGGATTTGAAAATGTGCCTCAAGTTGGAGAGAAATTTAAAGTTTTTACTAATATTGAATCTGCGCGAAATTACATTAAAGAAAAGGAGAAAAAAACAGAAATTCAACCAGCAGTATCTTTTATCGAACAGAATAAAAAAGTTTTAAATCTTATTTTAAAAGTAGATGTGGTAGGCTCAATAGAGCCAATAGAGGAAATTTTAAGAACTCTTCCTCAAGAAAAAGTAGTTATTCGGATTTTAAAAGGAGAAGCAGGAGATATTAATGAGTTTGATTTAAAAATGGCCCAAAGCGCGAGAGCGATAGTAGTGGCATTTCGAGTAAAAATAAGTCCTCGACTAGCTAAATTTGCTGAGCTTCGAAAAATAAAAATAATGAAATTTGAGGTAATTTATGAGTTAGTTCAAGCTGTTCGTGAAGAAATGGAGAAATTGATTAAGCCTGAACTTGTTCGAAAAGAAATAGGAGAGATGAAGGTTTTAGAAGTTTTTAGGACAGAAAAAAAGCGGCAAGTTATAGGAGGAAAAGTTATAGAAGGAGAGTTGAAAAAAAATACTTTAATTGAGATTTTAAGAGACGAAGAAAAAATTGGAGAAGGGAAAGTGATTAATCTTCAGCGGAATAAAAAAGATGTTGAGCAAGTAAAAAAAGGAGAAGAGTGTGGATTATTGTATGAGGGAGAAGTAAAAATAGAGAAAGGAGATATTGTGAAATTTTATATAGAAGAGAAGAAGAAAGGAGAATTATAGGCTATTAATTTTTAACTTTTTAATATATTGTGTCTCGGCGAATTTCGCAGATTAATGAATTAATAAAGCGTGAATTATCTCAAATTATTTCGCGTGAAGTTGATATTGCTCCGAATGTTTTAATTACAATAACTAGAGTGGAAACTTCAGTTGATTTAAATCAGGCAAAAGTTTATATTGGAATTATACCAGAGAATTGTAATTTAGAAGTTATTCAGGTTTTAAATAGATTAATTTATGGTTTGCAGAAAAAATTAAATCAGCGGTTAAAGATGAAGTTTGTTCCGAAAATTAAGTTTATAAAAGAAGAGAAAACCAAGGAAGCGGATAGAATTGAAGCGCTCTTGCAACAGATGGAGGAAGAAAAAAAAGAGAAAGAAAAAGGA
>Ga0164318_10006846_pt1 | contig 11042 bp, 12 predicted proteins | sample GuaBasSedimGuay9_FD_113734 | JGI IMG/M metagenome (GOLD analysis project Ga0164318, IMG submission 113734) | Subseafloor sediment microbial communities from Guaymas Basin, Gulf of California, Mexico - Guay9, Core 4571-4, 0-3 cm | ecosystem: Environmental > Aquatic > Marine > Hydrothermal vents...
CCTAAAAGAGATTATGGATGCTTATGATAAAGCCGAGAAGATAAAAGGAAAACCCACAGTCATTTTAGCCCATACCATAAAAGGCAAGGGTGTTTCTTTTATGGAGCATCAGATTGGCTGGCATGGCATTGCTCCTAAGAAAGAGGAGGCCAGAAAGGCTTTAGATGAATTGAAGAAATCCGAGAATAAATATAAAAGACTAAAAGATAATTTAAGGGACTGACAATGAGTGAACAAATGATTCCAACTCGCAATGGTTTTGGAGAAGGTTTACTTGAATTAGGCAGGACTAATAAAGATGTAGTTGTCTTATCTGCTGATTTGACCGATTCAACTAGAGCAGGATGGTTTAAAAAAGAATTCCCAGAAAGATTCTTTAGTTTTGGTGTAGCTGAGCAGAATATGATGTCTACTGCAGCTGGTCTTGCTTTGGGTGGAAAGATACCATTTGCCTGCACCTTTGGTGTTTTTGCTGCAGGAAGGGCTTGGAATCAATTGAGCATCTCAGTTTGCTATATGGATTTAAATGTAAATATTATTGGAAGTCATGGGGGTATTACTGTCGGTCCAGATGGTGCAACACACCAAGCCTTGGAGGAGATAACTTTAATGAGAGCTTTACCTAATATGCAGGTAGTTATTCCGGCTGATGCAATTGAAGCTAAGAAAGCTACGATTGAAGCGGCAGGTATTCCTCATCCTGTTTATTTAAGATTTACCAGAAATCCAGTTCCAATAATTAGCCAAGAAGATGATTATTTTAAAATAGGGAAGGCTAATATTTTGAGAGAAGGCAGTGATTTGTCTATAATTACTTGCGGGAATATGGTTTATGAGGCATTGGTGGCAGCCGACAGCTTAAAAAAGGAGAAGATCAGTGCCAGGGTTATCAATCTTCATACTCCAAAACCAATAGATAAAGATGTTATTGTAAAGGCCGCCAGAGAAACAAAAGCTATTTTGACCTGTGAGGAACATACTATTTATGGAGGGTTGGGTTCTGCTGTATGTGAGGTCATTTCAGAATCCTATCCAGTACCTGTTAAAATGATGGGCATAAAAGGTGAATTTGGACAATCAGGAGAGCCTGAAGAGTTGATGAAGTATTATCATCTGACATCAAATGATATTAAAATTGCTGCCAAAGAGCTTATTAGTCGAAAATAAGTTAGACTTCTTATGGAAAAGATGAATCTTTCATCCTATGCGAAGGTTAATTTGTATCTTAAGGTTCTAAAGAAACGCTCTGATGGGTATCATGACATTGAGACAATCTATCAAGCCATTACCTTAAAAGATAATATAGCTATAAGGTTAATAGAGAGTAATAATATAGAAATCCATTCTGAATCCAAAGAGATACCAACTGATGCGACGAATTTAGCCTATCAGGCAGTATTAGTATTGCTTAATAGGTTAAATATTAGATGTGGAGTGAGGATTGATATAGATAAGAATATTCCGGTTTCAGCCGGTTTAGGAGGCGGCTCAAGTAATGCCGCTTCTTGTATTTTAGGTTTAAATAAATTACTGAGGTTAAAGTTAAATAAAAAAGAGATGCTTGATTTAGCTTTATCTGTAGGTTCTGATGTGCCCTTTTTTGTCTCAAACTATTCATCTGCCGTGGGTCGAGGAAGAGGCCAAATATTAAAAGAGCTTGGAAATATTCCTAAATTCTGGTTTATCTTGATATGTCCGGGAAAAAAGATATCCAGCCAACAAGTCTATGATAGTTTTAAGTTAAACTTGACAAAGAAAAGACCCGATGTTAGAATATGTATCCGTGCTCTAAAAAAGGGGAATTTAGCTGAAATTTCACAGACTATCTATAATGATCTTGAGCCAGTTATTGAGGATAAAGTTAGACAGATACACCAAATAAAAAGTGTATTAAGGAATGAAGGTGTAGAGGCCATACTTACATCAGGAAGTGGTCCATGTGTTTTTGGGATTCTTCAATCCAGAGAGGAGGCGATGCAGATTAAGGAGAGGATTAAAGAGAGGCAGAAAAATTGGGCAATTTATGTATGTTGTAGTAGGTAGAGGTGGAAATTTGAATAACATTAACCACAAACAACTTTGAGAAAGGAGCAAAAGATGGAAATTACAGAAGTCAGAATTTTTCCAAGAGAAAGCAAAGATAAGAAATTAAAGGCTTATGCTACAGTGACATTCGATAATTCTTTTGTGGTAAGAGATATAAAGATAATAAAAGGCAACAAGGGGTTTTTTGTGGCTATGCCCTCACGCAGACTTAGAGAAAATTGCCCAAAATGTGGTCACAGAAATGTAGTGAGGAGTAAATATTGTAATCAATGTGGCTCAAGTCTGCCAGCATCTGAGGTGCCATCTCAGAGTAAAGAAGCTAGGCAAAGTGAATATCGAGATATTGCTCATCCGATAAATTCTCAATTTAGAGATTATTTTCAGAGGGTAGTTATGGAAAAGTATAAGCAAGAAGTAGGAGAGGATGTGCAAGAAGAGAGTAAGATGGCAGAAAATAAACCCCAGCAAGATATTAGTTCAGAAAGTGAAGGATCTTCTTCTCCGGAGGGAAAGAATAACTAAAGAACATAGCTTTATTTGAATGATTTTGTGCCCGGTGGTGAAGTGGTATCACACCGCCCTTTGGAGGCGAGATCCGAGGTTCGAATCCTCGCCGGGCAGCCAACAAATGAGATAGACTTCAGTGTGACATTTTTTTAGATACCTGTCTATAAAAAAACAGAATAGAAATCTAAGAAGTTTTTTTATGAAACGAGATGTTAAACTTTCCAAAACGATTCTTAAAGATCTAAGCTGTTGTATCTTAGCAGCAGGGGAAGGTACTCGGATGAGTACAGAAATTCCTAAGGTCCTTCATAAAGTCTATAAGAAGCCATTAATTAGATATGTCTTAGAAGCAATAAAAAGTTTAAAGATAAAGAAGATCGTTACTGTGCTGGGGTATAAAGCGCGAGAGGTTGAGAATTATGTAAAGAGAGAATCCCAAGTAGTTATCCAAAAAAGATTATCAGGTACGGCTGATGCTGTGAGGCAGGCTAAAAAGAATTTGACTGCTACCAGAGGTCACCTTTTAGTTTTGTGTGGTGATACACCTTTGATAAGACCTGAAACTTTAGCCAAACTCATTAAACATCATATTGATTCAGGTGCCAGCTGTACAGTGCTAACTGCTTTGTTAAAGAATCCTACAGGATATGGTCGTATTGTCAGGAACGATAAGGGTCTTATTGTTAAGATAATAGAGGAAAGGAATGCCTCTTTGTATGAGAAAGTCATTGAGGAGATAAATAGTGGAATTTATTGTTTTAAAAATGAAGACTTATTTAGTTCTTTAGATGAGATAAAGTTAGATAGTATAAAAAGAGAGTACTATCTTACAGATATAGTTCAGATCTTAGTTAGGAAAGGTCGAAAGGTTGAATCTTTACAGAGTGATACAGCCGAAGAAGTCTTAGGTGTAAATACAAGAGAAGAACTGGCGGATATCCATCGGCTACTAAGGATAAGGATACAGAAAAGGATAATTTCAAAAGGTGTAACTATAATTGATCCTGAGACAACCCATATTGATGAAGGGGTTGAGATTGGAAAGGATACGGTTATTGAGCCATTTGTGAGAATAGAGGAAGATGTTAAAATAGGCAAGCATTGTCTTATTGGTCCATTTACTCATATAAGAGCAAAGACTACGATAAAAGATAAAGTCAAATTGGGAAATTTTGTTGAGGTGGTAAGATCGACTATTGGTTCTGGTACGAAGATCAATCACCACAGTTATATAGGAGATTCAGAGATAGGTAAAAATGTAAATGTAGGAGCTGGAACAATTACTGCAAATTACGATGGTAAGAGAAAAAATAAGACTATAATTAAAGACGGAGCCTTTATAGGTAGTGGTTCTATTCTAATTGCTCCTGTTAAAATCGGTAAGAATGCTATAACAGGAGCCAATTGCGTGGTAAATAAGATGGATGTGAAGGATAATACAGTAGTCGTTGGAGTACCAGCTAAGGTTTTGAGAAAAAGGGTGTTAAAAAGTAAGGAATAAAGAATGAGGAATAAACTGGCGATATTTACAGGTAATGCCAATCGTAAATTAGCAGAGGATATATGTAGAAATTTAGGGATACCTCTCGGTCGTTCTGTTACTTCCAGATTTAGTGATGGAGAAACACGCATTAAGGTTGAGGAGAATGTGAGAGGAAAGGATGTTTTTGCCATTCAGCCGATTTCTCCTCCGGCTAATGACAACTTGATGGATTTATTAATATTGATTGATGCTTTAAAGAGAGCTTCAGCTAGAAGAATAACCGCAGTTTGCCCATATTATGGTTATGCAAGACAAGATAGAAAGGATCAACCTCGAGTTCCTATTACGGCAAAATTGGTTGCTGATCTGATAACTACTGCAGGAGCAAATAGACTACTTACGATAGACTTACATGCTGAACAAATTCAGGGATTTTTTAATATTCCGGTCGATAATTTATATGCAGTGAATATATTCGTAGATTATTTTAATAAAATGAAGATTGAAAACCGCTGTGTGGTTTCTCCTGATGTGGGAGGCATAAAGATGGCTAGAGCTTATGCAAAAAGATTAAAAGCTGAATTAGCCATTGTGGATAAAAGAAGAGTCAATGATAAAGAAGCAGAAGTGATGCATATCATAGGAGATGTAGAAAATAAGAATATTATTATAGTTGATGATATAGTCTCGACAGCAGGCACAGTGGTTGAAGCAGTCGCTGCTTTAAAAGAGAAAGGAGCAAAAGATATCTATGCAGCAGTTACTCATCCAGTACTTGCTTATCCGGCTATTGAGAGAATTATTAATTCTGAATTAAACCAGTTGTTTGTTACTGATACGATAATAATTGGTGAAGAGAAAAGATGTGATAAAATAAAAGTTCTTTCTATCGCTTCACTTTTAGCAGAAGCGATTAAAAGAATTCATAGAGAAGAATCCGTTAGTGCATTATTTACCTAAGTATTATATAATTAAGGAGTTTTTATTATGGAACAGATAGAGATAGAGGCAAAACCGAGGCAAAAAACTGGAAAGGAAGCAGCAAAAAGGTTGAGAAATGAGGGATTGATTCCAGTTATTGTTTACAACAAAGGCAAAAGATCCATTCCTCTTGCTGTATCTGGAGTAGATCTAATTTCTGCCCTCCATACCTCTGCTGGCGGGAATGTAATTATAAATTTAAATATTAAAAAAGATAAAAAACTTCAAAAGAAGACAGTTATTATAAAAGATATTCAACATCATCCTATAAAGGGCGATATCCTCCATGTTGATTTTGAGCAGATTTCACTAACTCAGAATATTACCGTTAAGGTTCCCATTGATATAAAGGGAGAGGCTATAGGTGTAAAGAGAGATGGTGGAATTTTAGAACATATCCTCTGGGAAGTTGAAGTTGAATGTTTACCTACCAAGATACCCGAGAAGATTGAGGTGAGAGTCGATAGTTTAGAAATCGGTGACATCGTCCATGTCAAAGATCTAAAAGTAGAGGAAGGGATTAAGATATTAAATGATCCAGAGGAACCTGTTGTTGTTATAGAACCACCTCGGAAGATGGAAGAAGAAAAACCTGAAGAGGAAGAGTTAATCGAAGAAGAAAAAGAACCAGAAGTTATAAGTGAAAAAGAAAAAGAGGAGAGGATTAGAGAAAAAGCTGAGGAGAAAGAAAAGAAACAGCAGGAACAATAATAGTTGCAATAATAGATAAAGTTAGAAAAGAGTATTTTTGTTAAATTTTTATGAAAATTATAATTGGCTTAGGCAATCCAGGTAAAAGATATGTTCATTCAAGGCACAATTTAGGTTTTTTGGTTATAGATAGGATATCTAAGAATAAAGATATACCAGTAAATAAAAAAAAATATTATTCTTTGGTTGGTGAAGGGAGAATTGAAGGCTCCGATGTTTTACTTATTAAGCCACAGACTTATATGAATCATAGTGGTAAGGCAGTAAGATCGCTGTCTTGTGAAGAATTTTTCGACTTAAAGGATCTCTTAATTATATGCGATGACATTAATCTGCCTGAAGGAAGCATAAGACTGAAGCCTTCAGGTTCAGCAGGGGGTCATAAAGGTTTAAAATCAATAATAGACTATCTCCAAACTGAGGATTTTCCGCGGCTTAGAATAGGTATTGGTAAAAAGATGGAACAAAGGAATCAAGACTTATCCTCTTATGTATTGAAATCACTGGATGATATAGAGGAGATCTTAAAAGAGTCTATAGATTTAGCAGAGAGCGCCTGTTATCTATGGATAAGGCAGAACATTGAAGCCTGTATGAATAGATTTAATAAAAAAGGGAAACTGAGAAAATATAACTTGCAGGACATAAATTGATGTGATATCATAAAAAGATGAATAAATGAGGTGTAAGATCGTTACAAATGATTTACAAAGATCAGATGTTCTCTACGTCATGTAGTTATTAAAAGGAGGAGAGATTTTGAACACATATGAGGGACTTTTTTTGCTTAGACCAGATTTAGAAAAGGAAGAAGAGGATAGACTTTTAGATTCTATTCAAAAGGAGATTATCAAACAAAATGGCCAATTAAAAGGGACTCAGAACCTATCTAAAAAACCACTTGCCTATCCAATAAGAGGATATAAAGAAGGTCTATATTATTTAGTTAATTTTGAGGCCTCTGCTGATATAATAAAGTCTTTAAGAAATACTTTTAAATTGAATAACTCAATATTAAGAAGTCTTATTTTAAAGAAAGGTGGATGATAATGGCCAGTCTAAATAGAGTATTTTTAATCGGTAATTTGACTAGGGATCCTGAATTGAGATATGTTCCTGGTGGAAACGCAGTGAGCAATTTGCGCTTGGCGGTTAATAGAAAATATCGTGATGCAAATGGTGAATTAAAGGATAATACATGCTTTATTACTGTTGTTGTTTGGGGTAAGCAGGCTGAGAATTGTAGTGAGTATTTATCTAAGGGTAGTCCAGTCTTTGTTGAGGGGAGTCTTCAAAGCCGCTCCTGGGAGACTCAGGATGGTCAAAAAAGAAATGTAATAGAGGTAAATGCAAGTCGTATTCAATTTTTGGCTAAGACACCTTCCTCTAAAAAGGAAATTGAGAACGAGGATGTTGTATTTGAAGAAGAGCAGCCTCAAAAGATACAAAATGGTAACGTTGATAACGAGCAAAAGGATTTTTCAGTTCAAGATGACGAAGTTCCCTTTTAAGACATAAGATTGCCCAGATTAACAGTTAGAAAGGCAACCTCAATGATTAAAAAAGAATAATCAAGCACAATGAATATCATGCCAGGAGGAAATAAATGGTAAGGTTTTTTAGAAAGAGATATTGTAGATTTTGTAAAGAAAAAAGGGATGATATAGATTATAAGGACATAGATACCCTTAAAGATTATATCACTGAAAGAGGTAAGATATTACCTTCTAGGATTACTGGTACATGTGCCAAACATCAAAGAGCTCTATCTAGGGCTATTAAAAGAGCCCGCTTTATGGCTCTTTTGCCTTATGTGGCAAGAAGTTAGTAATTTTATTATAACTTGAAGAGATACAAATGGATATCATATTAAAGACTGACATAGATAAATTGGGTAAAGCCGGCCAGATAAAGAGTGTAAAAGATGGTTTTGCGCGGAATTATTTAATACCTAAAGGTTTAGCCATTGAGGCTACCCCTGCGAATTTGAGATTTATGGAGCTAGAGAAAGAGAGACAAGTCAAATTAAAAGAAAAGGAGAAAGAGAAAGCTAAAGAGTTAGCGCAAAAACTAAACTCCCGTTCTTACACAATATCAAAAAAGGCAGGTGCTGAAGACAGGCTATTTGGTGCAGTTACTTCGCAGGATATAATAGATTCTATCAAGAGGGAATTACCGGAAATTGAGATTGATAAAAAAAGGGTTCAATTTGATGAGCCTATTAAGAGATTAGGTATTTATCAAGTTTCTATAAAACTTCATCCTGATGTCTTTGCCAGAATAAAAGTTTGGGTTGTGGAAGAATAATGGCTACTCGTACTAAAGAAAAGAATATACTCGAAAGGGTTCCACCTCAGAATCTTGAGGCAGAGAGTGCAGTTTTGGGTTCTATGTTATTGGAAGAATCGGCTATAGCTTGTGCTATGGAACTTTTAAAAGAGGATGATTTTTACAAAGATGCCAATAGAAGAATCTTCTCAGTGATTTGTAATCTATACAGCAAAAACAAAGCTGTAGATTTATTAATTATTACCGAAGAGCTTAAAAAACAAAATAGTTTAGATGATGTTGGTGGACCAGCCTACCTGGCTTCACTTACAACGAGTGTTCCTACGGCGGCTAATATTGAGTATTATGTCAAGATAGTAAAAGAAAAAAGTATTTTAAGGAAACTCATCAATGCCGCAACTCAGGTAATTACTCAAGGATATGAGTCAGATCATGAAAATATAGAAGTAATCTTAGATAGAGCAGAGAAGATGATTTTTGATATTGCTAGCAAAAAAGTAGAATCCACTTTCACTCCTTTGAAAGAGATTATTAAAGATAGCATTGAAACCATAGATAATCTTTATCAGAATAAGACGCATGTAACAGGATTACCCACTGGTTTTACAGATTTCGATATCCAGACTGCAGGACTTCAACCATCAGATTTTATAGTTATTGCTGGTCGCCCCTCAATGGGTAAAAGTTCTTTTGCTTTAAATTTAATAGAAAATATCGCGGTTAAAGAAAATATACCTGTGGCTATCTTCAGTTTGGAGATGTCAAAGGAGCAATTAGTCCAAAGGCTTCTCTGTTCGCATGCCCGAGTACCTATTCATAAAGTGAGGACAGGATATCTATCTCAGTCAGACTGGCCCAATTTGACAAATGCTGCTGGACATCTTTCAGAGGCACCTATTTATATTGACGATACCCCTAGTATCTCTGTCTTGGAGCTCAGGGCTAAAGCCAGAAGACTTAAATCCTATCATGATATAAGACTTATTCTAGTAGATTACTTGCAGTTAATGCAAGGTTCGAGTAGTTCAGAAAGCAGGCAACAGGAGATTTCTGAGATATCGAGGTCTTTAAAGGCTCTAGCTAGGGAGTTAGATATTCCAGTTATAGCCATAAGCCAACTTTCAAGAAAGTCAGAAGATCGAACTGACAAGAGGCCTCTTCTTTCTGATTTAAGAGAATCAGGGGCTATAGAACAGGATGCGGATTTAGTAGTTTTGTTATTTAGACAGGAGTATTATTATCCTAATGAGGAGAATAGAGGTAAAGCCGAGGTAATAATAGCCAAACAACGTAATGGTCCTGTGGGAATAATACCATTTACCTTTATTAAAGAATATACTAGATTTGAAAATCGTGCTTATCAAGAGTAATAAAGATATAAGTGTTCAGAGATGTCATTGGCGATATAAAGATAGTTTAATCATTTGCTATTTGGTAAAATAGGTTGGTGATGGTTTATATTTAAGAAAAGAAAAGGTATTAGTGCAAAGGTGTCGAAAAAATTTTTTTTTATTGTTATAGCTATGTGGCTTACGACTGGTTCAGTAACCGGATTAGCGGCAGAGACAGGAGAGCTTCCTAAGTTGGTAACAGATATCCGCATAGAGAATAATAAGTTGGTCAGTACCTCTACTATATTATCAAAAATTAAGACAAAGATAGGTTCCTTTTTCTCACAAGATGTACTTAATGAAGACATAAAGAGTCTTTATGCTACAGGTTATTTTACAGACATAAAGGTTGATTTGAAAGAGTATGAAGATGGGGTTGCTGTTATCTTTGTTGTTTCTGAGAGACCCCTGGTAAAAAATATAACTTTTAAAGGTAATAAAAGGATAAGTACTGATCAACTGAAATCATTAATTGAAACAAAAGTTGATCAGCCACTTGACCGTCTTCAACTTAAGGAGGATATTAAGAAGATAAGAGATTTTTACATAAAGGAAGGTTATCATTTAGCAATTGTTGATAAGGAAGTTTATGTTGATGAGAAAACCAATGAGGCTAAAGTTTCTATTACTATAGACGAGGGTACAAGATATCAGATAAGGCAGATTAAAATTGAAGGCAATAAAGCTGTCTCGGATAAAGAAATTTTGAAATCTATTGAAACAAAGCGAGATACCCTCTTTACTTCAGGCTATTTTAATGAAAAGGTCTTCAGTGAAGATTTGGAGAGGATAGAGAGGTTATATGAAGATAAGGGTTATTTAGATGTCAGAGTTGATTATAATCTAGATTATGATAAAGAGAATAAAAAGATGACCATTACCATAAAGGTTGATGAAGGCAGAAGATATAGCGTTGGTGCAATAAAAATAGTGGGAAATAAGGTTATAAGCACCCAAGAGATACAAGGCGTTTTAAAGATGCAAGAAGGTTCAACTTTTACCCAGAGCCAACTTCAAGAGGATACATTACGTATAAATGAGCTTTATTTTAATAAAGGTTATATTTCTGCTAGAGTAATACCCGATGTCTATTTTAATACAAAAGAAAAAGTGATGGATATAACTTACGATATTGATGAGGGTAAACAGCCACGGATTGAAAAGATAGAAATTCGAGGTAACATCAAAACAAAGGATCTTGTTATAAGGCGAGAACTTAAGGTGTCTCCGGGAGATATCTTTGATGGAGAGAAATTAAAAAAGAGTAAACAGAATCTAAACAATTTAGGATATTTTGAAGAGGTTACATATAGTACATCACCTGGCACCAGTCCAGATAAAAGGAATTTGATTATAAAGGTTAAAGAAGCAAAGACAGGGGAGGTTAGTTTTGGAGCCGGTTATAGTTCTATTGACAAACTTGTTGGTTTTATAGAGTTACGACAGCGAAATTTTGATTATAAAAATTTCCGTACATTTACTGGAGATGGTCAAAAGCTAAGTCTAAAGGCTGAGTTTGGTTCAGAACGTCAATATTATGATTTGAGTTTTACTGAACCATGGGTATTTAATAAACCGATTTCTTTTGGCTTCGATCTTTATAGACGCTATAGAGAAAGAGATGTTTATGATGA
>Ga0164318_10006847_pt1 | contig 11042 bp, 8 predicted proteins | sample GuaBasSedimGuay9_FD_113734 | JGI IMG/M metagenome (GOLD analysis project Ga0164318, IMG submission 113734) | Subseafloor sediment microbial communities from Guaymas Basin, Gulf of California, Mexico - Guay9, Core 4571-4, 0-3 cm | ecosystem: Environmental > Aquatic > Marine > Hydrothermal vents >...
GGACATCAGACCACCCAGATGATTGAACACAAACAACTTGTTTTGGGACACAATTGCCACTTCGAGATAGCCGTCGTCATCGATGTCGCCGAGCGCAAGTCCTCCTTCGGGTTCTCCATCAAGCTTTACGCTCCACTTCGCTGTGCCGTCGGGCTTCACGACTGCGAGCGTTCCGTCGTTACGCACGATGACTATGTCGTCCTCACCGTCCGCATCGAGGTCGCCGATCACCGGCGGAATGCGCGATTCCAGAACGAGAGGTTCAAAGAGTGTGTCCTGAACCTCGAATGTGGCGCCGTCGATCTTCAATAGTCGGCCGTCGGTCGAAAGCAGCCAGATGGTTCCGTCTTTGACCGCAGGTGGCGTTCTGACCGGCGTTCCGACAAAAATCGAGTTGAGGATTTCACCGTTCCGATCGATGAGATGCAGCTCCTCGTTGTCCGAGCCGATGAGGATTTTGTCGCCGAATGCAACCGGCGGGCAGACCGAGCCATCGGGAAGGTCAATCGGGGGATTCCACAGATCCGCCATTGTCGTCGGATCTACAGCGAAGAGTTTGCCGTAATCCGTTGAAAAAACAAGCTTTAGGCTTGCCGTATCATCTCCGAAGTTTGTCAAGGCTATTCCATATGTGAACCCCTCGTCCTTCAATGTCCGAGAGGCAATCGGAAGGCCTGTTTGATCCAGAAGGAAAATCCTGATTTCATTCCAATGGTCTAAGGTGTCGATTTCTCCTGTGTGCCAATCCTCGAAAGTGGAATCGACCGTAAGGTTCGCCACAGCGACGATGAAATCGCCATCCGGTTTCAAAAAAGTCGATTTCACATCCAACTCCAGCCTTGTGAAACCGATGTATGGCGTCGAATCTCTGAGAACAACTTCAGGAATAAGCCTTCTTGGAAAGCCGTCCTGAGTGAACGAACGCACAAGCTTGAAGCTCATGGCCGAATCCGGTGCCGAGATATCGAAAATGCGGATGTGTGTGAAACTTCCGTTGTTATCACGGCTTGACGGCCTTGTGTAGTCGGAAAATTCGGTGTTATTACCCTCAAAATAGGGGTCATAGGGGCATCCGAACCATGTATAGGGGTAAGGCCTCATGTCAGTCCAATGTTCAAGGTCTTGGACGCCGTCGGCCTCCTCCAAATCGACCGCCATAGGGTCGCCGACCTCGAGTTCGTTGTAAGCATATCTGTCCCAAACCAGATCCTCATCGATGTGCCAGATAAGAAGTCCCTTTCCGGGCAGCAGGAAGTCATTTTCGCCGAAGAACGAGACGAAGACGCCGTCGCGCCAAAGCCCCTTCACCCATCCATCGCCATCGACATCGTCAAGTTTGTATTCCACGAGGAAATATTCGTGGCTGTTTATCGGTATTTTGTAAATTCTGGGCAATGCATGTGGATTGGTGAGGAATCGGCCGAGCGAATCGGTCAACACAGCCGACGGCCAGACGGTGAAGGAGTCAACAGAGTTTGACGGCGTAACCGTTTGGAACACATTGCCATAGAATATTCCGCCGTCTCCCCATATCAAACGAACTATGTAATCGATCCACCATCTTTCAAATGCGTTTGGCAGGGGAGCGATCAAACCCTCTGGTATTGTGTCGGTTTCACCTTTGTAACCGAGATAGCCGCCTGACGCCATGATGCCCCAAGCACCGATGCCTATGCGCTCAGGCGGCCATGAGACATCATACAAATCTGGCGCTGCGAAAAAGTTGTGCATAGATTCGTGGACAAGCGTTGCATGAAGTTTTACCTCGACGCCGTCTTGGGACATGGTCTCGGACATAACGGCGGCATCATACACGGTGTCAGCACCTTCGTTCAGCACAACGAACGGCTTTCCAAAGGCATATTGAAGCACTCCCGGTGGCACATAGACCGCCGGGAGATCGAAAGGTGTGTCCCCCATGTCGGTCTGCCATGCACTTCCTGCGTGGAAGATCACATAGCGGTCAAGCACACCTTCTTCCGCATCGACCATTCCGTTGTTGTCCAGATCGTCGAAATCGATGTTCAAAAGGGTGTCGCGGTCTGCGGCCTTCAGTGCGTCCCGGATGATCGCCGCAAGTCCGTAAATCCAATTTGCGGTGTCCCCGTAATACACCATCGGATGCGGGAGCTGATATGCAGTAGATTCGCCTTCGGGCACCACCACGAATTCGATCTTGACCTTTCCATAAGTTGCGTTGCGATAGTAATCTGCGACATATTCCAGCAGATGTTCGAAATAGGTCTTCGTGTGCGGAGGGTCATAAAGTGGGTTGAACACCGTGTCCCCGTCATCTGTTATTCTCAGAATCGGATCTCGACCGTTGTCCTCAAGGATGAACTTCCCTCGTCCCGTCGTGCGCGGATCGTCAGGGTCTTCGTAAGGAAATTCGACCCGAATTGCCAAGACTCTGACGACGAGCGTATCTCCCTGCTTCGCGCTTCTGAGTCCGTTAAGGAACTGCGGGACAGTGAAAAGTGGCGGGTTCTGGCGCCAGTATGGTCTGAGTCTCTCCCTCAAAATCCTCTCTCGGTTGATCACATGTTTTCCCCATGTGGAATCCAGGGTGAAGACGGCGTCGTGGCCTTTGGGAAGCAGTCCAACCGATGCCTCCACAGAAGAATCCATCAAAATCAGCAGGGCGAATATGTAAAGCACTGATTTCCAAGCTGTTCGCATATCTCAAACCTCCAAAGTGAATTGTGAAAGTTTAAGGTCAAAGGCCGAAAAGAGAAACCAAAAATTCAAAACATCTCCAATTTTACGAAAGCCGAAAGAGTTAAGTGCTTGAGATGCAAAAGATTGCTTCGTTGTAAAGGTCAACTTATCTTAATCTGTCAGAACACTATGACTCGGAGATAGTTAGCGGCCTTCCCGTCCGAAATCCTTATGAAAAACACACCGTTGTGCGGAAGTTCTATCTCAAATTTTGGCGGAGACGCAGTTGTGGAGAGGAGTCTTTGTCCATTTGACTCAAAGATTTCTACTTTCGAGGACGAACGGATAGGAATTCCCAACTGTCGAGTTGCAACGATCGTTCTGAAGTTCAAGGGGACAGTTTCGATCGGCCGTCCACCGTCATCTTCTGCAACATTTTCAGGATGTATTGGAACCCAAGTTGCTCCTCCGTCGGTAGTTATGAGCACGACATTCGAGTCTCCGACGACGACTCCATGCAGGTTGTCGCTGAATTCGACATCGAAAAGCGTGGTTGTTACACCTGAATTTTGGAGTTCCCATGTGGCACCGCCGTCGGTGGTATGGAGTATCGTTCCAAGTTCACCAACCGCCCAGCCTTCGTTTTGATCGACGAAATAGACAGCCCTCAATGTGTGTCCGAGTTGGGGTGTGCAATCGTCCCAAACAGCTCCATGCGTATCTGTGCAGTAAATTTTAGGTTCATAGGGCAGTGTGTCGGTGCCTCCGACAAGCCATCCGTTATCGTAATCGACGAAAAAGACATCAAAATAATCGTAAACCGAATCCTGAATGATGATCTGCCAAGAGGTTCCGCCGTCCATCGTGTAAATCAGGAAACCCTGCCCGCCGCGGTTGATGGGGTCGCCTGCCGCATAGAAGGCTTCCAGCGAATCGAACGGAGCTACACCGTAAAGTTCTGTGGCATAAGGTATTGTCGGACCGGCAGTCCAGCCATTCGGCGGTGGGTTGCCGCCGCTCGATGTCCTTGCGTATATCGCATCGCCACATGCCGCCCAGCCGACCATGCTGTTCAGGAACTTAGCACGGGTCACGAATTTCGAGACACCATAGACCTGTTGAGTCCAAGTCAGACCACCGTCATCGGTTCTGTAAATGTAGCCTTCCATGCCGACCACCCATCCGGTGTATCTATCGACGAATTCGACATCAAAAAGTGGCACATAGAAACCCGTGTGGATGGTGAACCCGCGCTCCTCCCAAGTCTCTCCGAAGTCGGGTGAGTAATAGACATTGCTTCGAGAGGTGTCTTTGGCAACGACCCAGATGTGGGATCCGCGGACCGAGACGCCGTGAAAGTTCTTGTAGGGCTGTGCATTGAGTGCCTGTGCGGACATCAAAATCGCCGTCCAAATCACAAAATTTCGCATAATTCCACCTCCTCAAATGTGGGACATCCAAGTTTTGGTTTTGGGATTCTATTCCACAATCACACCGTGTCGCAAGGGTCAGCGGACAAGTGATATGAGTTTGAGTGTAACGATCTCGCTCTCCCTTAGCGCTCCGACGATGAAAACCCCTCGATGTGGTGGCCGCCGTCTCAGTGTCCGACTCTTAAAGCGTGCCAAACATCTGCCTGAGACATCGTAAATTTCAAAAACATTCGCATTCCGGAACGAGCAGGTCGAACTGCTCACCGGATCGCAATCTCAACGTCAGAGGGCGATGGGGACACAAATGTCCGCCGTCAAGCCCTGTCGGTGGGTTGTATAGCGAATCGGCGACCCATCGGACTGCCCGCCATCGATGGGGCATAGTCCGAGCGTGTGGCATAGGCAATTTGAATTCAAGGGTATCAGACGACGGATCTTCACTCTTCCGTTGCCGATACACAATCGAGCCCATCGTATAAGCTATGTCGAGGTCGCAATGGTAACGGAGTGAATCCCATAGAGCCACAAGTTCAGGCGTCGTATAGCCTTGACAGTAGCTCATCCGTTGGCTGTTCCAATAAAGCTCGTCCGTGCAGCGGTAATCCTTTGGATGAAGGATTTTTTTCTCATGAGTTTGATCTCGGTCAGGCTGCTTCGCCTTGTAATTCTCCATGAATCGCAATATCTTAGAAATCCACAAGAGACCTTGACAAAACATGAGGAGGTCAAGCTTACATGGCTGAAGCGGCTGTCAAGAATGAAAGGGCGAGAAGGACGCCCGATGAAGATGTGAAAGGGATCGAGGATGTTTGGAGCGGCGGTCCAAAAAGCGAAGATTACATCAAAATCCTCGCGAAATTGACAAAGCTCGAGGAGGAGCTGAGTGCGCAGAGGACGATCCTCCAGAATCTGCTCGAACTGAATCAGGTGCAGTTTCGGGCGATGGAAAAGAGGTTTGATTCACTCCAACGGGAGATAGAGATGGGATTTCAGGCTGTCTTCGAGCGGTTCAAGGCGATGGATGAACGGTTCAAGGCGATAGATGAACGATTCAAGGCGATGGACGAGCGGTTCGAGGCACTTCAAAGGGAGATGGACAAGCGATTTGAAGCCATGCAACGAGAGATGGACGCAAGGTTCAACGCCGTCTTCGACAGGTTTAAAGCGATAGACGAACGGTTCGATGCCGTCTTCGAGCGATTCAAGGCAATAGACGAACGGTTCGATGCCGTCTTCGACAGGTTTAAGGCGATAGACGAACGCTTTGAGGCACTCGATCGGCGCCTCACACAGATAACTTGGATCGTCGGAATTCTCGTTGCCGCTTTCTCCGTCGCCGTCAGCATCATTTCAATCATGATTCCATGAGGAGGTCAAAAATTGTTCAGTTGGATTGACTTCTTTGGACAGGCATTGCTCTGGCTGCCTGCGATGCTATTTGCATTGACAATTCACGAATTTTCACACGGATATGTGGCCTATCTTTGTGGCGATATGACCGCAGCTTACCACGGCCGCCTGACTTTCAATCCCCTCAAGCACATCGACCCCATAGGATTTATCGCTTTGATAGTTCTCCATATCGGTTGGGCGAAGCCGGTGCCGGTGAATCCTCATGCACTCCGCAATCCAAGACGGGATGCGTTGCTCGTCGCATTGGCAGGTCCTGCCTCAAACATAGCGACTGCAATAGTCAGTGCGTTCCTGCTTAAGTTATTCTTGGCTATGGGGATGCCGAGCATTGTGCTCCAGATGATCGTTGGTTTCGTTTACATCAATGTAGCACTGGGCATTTTCAATCTGATACCACTACCTCCACTTGATGGTTGGCGCATCGTCGAATACTTCTGGCGAAATCATCCACCGGCCGAGCGGCTCTTTCCTTTGACATTGGCGATTCTCCTGATAGTCATGAACTTCGTGCCATGGGTAATCATGGGGCCGATCCGTTTGGCATACAAGTTAATTTTGCACATCTTTGGAATTTGGTAACTTAGAACAGGGGTGAAGATGATGAAGCAAAAATTTCTGTTGGGTTTGGCATTTTTGACCGGTTCGCTTTTTGGTGCGACCGATGTGCATCACTACACCGACATCGGCAACATTGCCCTAACCGTGAGCAACTACGGGATGCTTGGCAACGGATTCCGTGTGTATGTGGGCGGAGAGCCGCTCCCTTCAGGTGAATACCCTCGCGGTTCGGGAACTGAACATCTCTACCGTGCAGGACTTTGGGTCGGTGCGATTACAGCGATGGGCGACACACTCGTTACGACCGGCGTTGTGGACGCCACCGGTGCACAGGCAGGTTATGAGGGATTTGAATTTTACCCAACACCAGACCCCGGCGATACCGTCATCGAACGGTCAAAGCTGTTGACCTCAAGGTATTACGATCCGCAAGCGGTCTCAGAACAGGACTTCCTTGCAGAATACTACGACTATTTGAACACAACTGTGCCGCATCACACTCCGCTCGGTCTCAAGGTCAAACAGAGAAGTTACGCTTGGAGCTACCCTTATGCAGATGATTTTGTGATTATCAGTTTCACTATCATCAACGAACGCAGCGACATGACCGACCTTTTCGATGTGTATATCGGGCTTTACGCCGAGCTCGTCTCAGGAAACCGTGAATTTTGGGGAAGCGACTTCAACACAACCGAATTCTTTCAGCACAAACGACTTTACTACGATGACACCTTGAGGATGGTCTATGAGCACAACGACGGCACAGACACACTTGCCCGTTCAATCGCGGGTTTCAAAATTCTCGGATTGGAGGTCAACGGCGAACCAGTTGACTTAGACACGATGACCATCTCATTTAACTGGTGGGGTTGGATGGAGATGGGCGGAAGTGTCCATGACACAATCCGTTATAACTTGATGTCGAACGGTGAGCGCGACCCCAATGTCGATGAAGCATACATCAGGGAACACAGCGGCTTCTATCCCGATCCCATCCCTTTGATCTCCATCGGACCGATTCCACACCTTGCCTATGGCGACTCGATAACTTTCGTTGTGGCGTTTGTCGGTGGTGAGATGCGCACGGTCGGCGGGTTTGCGGATGTCGCCCACCTCTTCACGAACGCATCGTGGGCACAGCGCGCTTATGACGCACATTACATCCTACCAGAACCACCGCCTTCACCGAGACTCGTTGTCATTCCGGGCGATCGTCAGGTTACGCTTTACTGGGACAACCATCCCGAATCCGTGCCCGATCCGAACACAGGTCAGATCGATTTTGAAGGCTACCGTGTTTATCGCCGAGAATTTGACGACACTTCGTGGACCATGATCGCACAGTTCGACATCGTCGATTCCATAGGGTTTAATGTCGGGCTTCCGAGCACGGAGGACACGGGCGAATATGCCGGCTGGTATAAGTTCGTCGATACCAACCTAAAGAACGGTTTTACATACACTTACGCCGTAACATCTTATGACAGGGGCGACCCGCAACTTGAGCTTGAAAGCCTCGAAAGTTCGCAAAGGGTAAACGAGACCACCGTCGTGCCGGGCACTCCGCCAAACACAGGGCTGATCTGTTGGGTTCGAGTTCATCCTAACGGCTATAGGGAAAGAATCTGTAAGATGCAGCCTTTATCTCAAGTCCGAGTTTATCCGAATCCCTACAAATTGGGTTCCGTGTGGGATAAACCCGGCGCTTTTGGACGCGTCATAAGGTTCTACAATCTGCCAAAGCGTTGCAGAATCTACATTTACAATCTTGCAGGCGATCTGGTCAAAACGATAGAGCACGATGACCCTCTCACAGGCGAGGCAACTTGGAACTTGATAACCGACAAGGATCAGGAGATAGCAACCGGGCTTTACATCTTCGTGGTCAAAGATTTGGACACGGGCAAAATTCAAAGAGGAAGATTTTTGGTCATAAAGTGAGAGGTGTTGCCATGACGAGGGCAAAAACCATTGCGATTTTGGCCGTTTTGGTGATCTCAATTCTTGCGGGCTGTGTCAGAGCGCCCGAACCCGTTCCAGTTGAGAACCTTCCGCCCGAAACCTACCTCTTCATAAATCCTGTGAATGACACAACTGACACTGTCGGAGGAAAACAGGTTATGCGGTGGTGGGGTAATGACCCGGACGGTGAGGTCGTGGGCTACTACATCGCTGTTGATGACACATCGGAATGGATTTGGACCACATCGACTGAGACGACGATCATTTTCCGTTCGGAAAGCACAGCGGTGATTCACCGTTTCTTTGCGAAAGCTGTTGACAACGAGGGTGCTCAAGATCCAACTCCTGCATTCGTTGTTATCCCAACCGTCAGCACGCCCCCAACCATCGAATTTGTCTATGGGACGCAACCACCTGACACAACTTTTCCGATAGCGACTTTCTATTGGGAGGCACATGATGACGACGGCGATGAGACCATCACGGGCTATCTTTGGCGTCTGGACACCGATCCAGAGGGCGAATGGCACTTCATTCCAGCGGAAACATCCTTCGTTACGATTCGGAACATAGAGCCTGGCGAGCGGACATTTGTCGTGAAAGCCATCGACGAGACCGGTGTTATCTCAACGGATTCAGCATGTTACACTTGGTATGTGAAGCCGGCTCAAGGCCATTTGCTCGTTGTGGATGATTCCGATGAGCCTGCTGATGACCGCTTTTACCTCGACATAATCGAACAAATGGGCGTCGAATATTCGATCTGGAAACTTGATGTGCGTGTGCCTTATTCGCCCTATGACATCGACGGGGTGATCAATGAGATGGGTTTTGATGTGATCGTCTGGTTTACAGGCACTGAATTCTCACGATTTTGGAATGAGCACTCAGGTTATTCACTGGTTCAATCACTCGAAAGATTTTTGGACAACGGACACAAACTGCTCTTGATAAGCGAGGCCACCGCCATGACGGTCGGCGATACCATCGAAGAGTTGGACGCATTGTTGCGGTTGCTCCATGTGGACACCCTGACGCTCAGGGAAGCACCGTTCTTACTTCCGACGCAAAGTGTCTATTCCGTCAATCCGAACTATCCGGATTCGCTTTCCGTATCGGAATTGCTCCGAAGATTTGAGGGATTTGAGCCTGACAGTCTTGCAGAGGCCATCTATCGATTACCTGATAACTTCGAGGGGCAGCCGGCGGTCGGACTGCGCTATCCTGCGAATTCCGAAAATGCGCAATTGGTCTTCTTTTCGGTAGCCTTAAGAAAACTTAATCGAAACAACCAGATCGCAACGGTTTTCAACTACATCCTGTTCAACGAATTTGGGCTTGGCCGATAGAACCCTTTCACAACGGACCTGTCCACATCGATCTTGGAGGTGTTGTCATGTTGATTAAAAAAGTGGATTTATGCGAAGAATTTATCGCAGGCGATGGTTCGCTTCTCCGTGAGGTTTTGCATCCCAAAAATGATAAAATAGCACTCCCCTTCAGTCTCGCCTATGCCAGAGTGAAGCCAAAAGAGGCTACGATTCCACACAGGCTTAAAACAAGTTTTGAAGTGTATTTCATCTTGCAGGGTAAGGGAGTTATGCATGTGAACGAGGAGTCGGAAAATGTCTCAAAAGGTGATGCTGTGGTCATTCCACCGAACTCAATTCAGTGGATCGAAAACTCAGGCGCGGAAGAGCTTGTGTTCATCTGCGTTGTAAGTCCTCCATGGAGTGAAAACGACGAGGAGATACTTAAAAATCGTAATCAAGGGGTTACAAATTGAATAGCAGCGGATCTCAATCCCTCCAAAATTTTTAGAACAACTTTGTCGAAGCCGCTAAGATGGCCGCTGTATTGATAAAGCGCATCATCAGCTCCGCACTTTTAGCGGTGAATTTGACGCTTCGTCCTCCTGTCCTTTCGACAAATGGCATTTGAGCGACTATGTCGGCCTTCAGAGAGTCGAGGAAGATCAGTTCGATCTCGTAAGGACGGGGCATCTTAAAGACCGGTATCTGGGGCGCACGCTGAACGACTTTTTTGGCGGTTTCTTTGATTTTTGAGCGGACTTCTTCAGGATGGTAAAGCAATCCGCTGAATTTCGAGAACCCTTCCTTAGTGATCACGAACTCCACGAACTCGGGGAATCTGGGCTTTGAAAATTTGTAAAGTGCATGGTCTCCAGTGATAAGTCCGACAGGGACACCTTTCTCACCGGCATAAAGAGCGTTTATCTCCGTCTCTCCCACTACTTCACCGTTAATCTTCACAGCAAAAAAGGATGACGAGGAGTAAGTGTGGTCCATCAAACCGTTTATGTAGCCAGCAGGTGCGTGGTAGCCTATGAAGAAGGCGATGTCAAAGCTTTCATCGAGGCCGGCCATCATGTAATAGGGACGAGGAAACCCTTTGATCAACTTGGTGCCAACAGGCAGTTTTGAAATGTCTATGTTCATCCCCAAGGCATGGGAATCGGCCACAAAGACCTCGTCAGCTCCACCCTCGAAGGCGCCTTCGATGGCAGCAATTAAGTCAGCCGTCATTTCTCGAGAGACTTTCTCTTGGGGCTCCTTCCAATTGACAAGCCCACTAATGCCTTCCATATCAACCGAAATGAAAACTTTCATATTGCCAAGTATAAGGGCGAGTTGAATATGAATTCAATTAAGCGGGGCTATTAGCAATTTGGTTTGTGATTGAAATTTTCAGGCACTGGGAGGATTATAAGATTGTGATACATTTGGGGTCAGACGGAGAGCCCCGAGTAAGACAGCAAAGACCAATAGGTGGGTGGCAATGGGGCGAACTGGGGATAAATGTGAAAAGAGAGCGCGAAAAAGGTAGAGGATGTATCTCATTGATACTCTGCCATCTATAATAGCCGCCACAAACTAACTAATAGCTTGCAAAAATATGTGGAAAAATAACTGACTCAAAGTGTAAAAGCCGTGAATTCCGGCCCAATTTCGATTTTATTAACTTGTTGACTAAAAATTTGTTGAATTTGATTATGAC
>Ga0164318_10006848_pt1 | contig 11041 bp, 4 predicted proteins | sample GuaBasSedimGuay9_FD_113734 | JGI IMG/M metagenome (GOLD analysis project Ga0164318, IMG submission 113734) | Subseafloor sediment microbial communities from Guaymas Basin, Gulf of California, Mexico - Guay9, Core 4571-4, 0-3 cm | ecosystem: Environmental > Aquatic > Marine > Hydrothermal vents >...
GGCTCAAGCAGTTGACATCGCTGATCTTCCGCTTCGCCAAGATTTGTTAGCAAAAAACCTTTTCATGACCGCTCGAAGGAATTTTTGTTTGGGCAACAGGCCGTTAGGATTTGACCCCCATGTCATCTTATGTACAACCAGGCTATTCGGATTAAAGGGGCAAGACAGAACAACCTGAAGAATCTAAACCTGCAAATCCCTCTGAACCGCATCACCGTGGTCACAGGGGTAAGCGGTTCAGGCAAGTCTTCTCTGGCCTTTGACACGCTTTATGCCGAGGGCCAACGCCGCTATGTCGAGACCTTTTCTCCTTATGCCCGCCAGTTTATGGACCGCATGGACCGCCCGGATGTTGACCGCATTGACAACATCCCTCCTGCTATTGCCATCGATCGTAAGGAGCCTGTTCGCACTTCCCGCTCAACTGTTGGCACCATGACCGAGATCACAGACTATGTAAAGCTCCTCTATTCCCGATTAGGACAACTCCACTGCAGCGCCTGTGGGAAGCCGGTGAGACCTGAAACGCCGCAAGATGTGTGGCAGGTCTTAAAAGATTTTCCACCCATGTCTGAGGTATTGATCAGCTTCCCTTACAGCACCAAAAAGAGTTCGCCGGATCAAGTGCGCAGGGAACTTGCCCGGATGGGATTCACACGCTTTTTCTCAGAGGGCAAGATCCGATTGCTTGACGAATGGAAAGCATTCGATGATGGAGACATGCTCAATATTGTGGCAGACCGTCTCTTGTTCCAGCACAAGGACAGGAGGCGAATTATCGATTCCTTAGAGCAGGCCTTCCACCTTGGAGGGGGCAGGGTGGACCTTTGGATCAGACCCGACCATCACTTTTCTTTTAGCAGCAAGCTCGAATGTCCCGATTGCGGTATTTCCTACAGGCCCCCTGTTCCTAATCTATTTTCTTTTAATAGCCCCATCGGGGCCTGCGAAACCTGTAAAGGCTTTGGCAAAATCATTGATATAGATCTGGATCTGGTTATCCCGAACCCCGAGTTGTCCCTTGAAGAAGGAGCGATCAAGCCATGGGGCGACTGGATAGATCACCGGACCGAATATCACGATCTGATCGCATTTTGCCATCGCAGGAAAATACCAACAGATGTGCCATTCCGCCAGCTCACTGACGAACAGAAACAACAGATCATCGAAGGGACTCCGAGCTACGACGGCGTGCGGGGATTTTTCAGATGGCTTGAAACAAAAAGTTACAAGATGCATGTACGCGTCTTTCTCTCCCGCTATCGTAGTTACAAACAATGCCCTGATTGCAATGGAATGCGTTTTAAAAAAGAGACCTTACTCTATCGGCTTGGCGGGCTCAACATCGGGGAGCTCTATGCCTTGAATGTTGATGAGGCAAGCAAGTTTTTTAAAACCCTACGTGTGCCTCCCGGGGATGAGGCAAGCAAGCTCGTTCTGGATCAAGTATGCGACAGGATCAGATATCTTAGCAATGTTGGGCTGGGCTACCTCACGCTGGACAGGCAATCCCGCACCCTTTCAGGGGGAGAAGTCCAACGTGTGGCCCTTGCCTCGGCGCTTGGTTCTTCCCTGGTCAATACCCTCTATATTCTTGATGAGCCGAGCATCGGCCTTCACCCCCGTGATAACCATCGCCTGATTCGCATCATGAAAGACCTCAGAGACCTGCAGAATACCGTGGTAGTGGTAGAACATGACCCTGAGATCATCAGTCAAAGTGACTTCATGCTTGACCTCGGGCCGGGAGCCGGAGAAGCAGGGGGGCAGATCATGTACTTCGGTCCCACTTCCAATGTGAATGCCTCCCTTACAGGGGAGTATCTCAAAGGTGAACGCTCTATCCCGATACCGCGGATACGGCGCAGACCGAAAGACGGCCAATGGCTCACCATTGAGGGGGCTTGCGAGCACAACCTGAAAGAAATCGATGTCCAGATCCCACTTGGGCTCTTTGTCTGCCTGACAGGTGTATCAGGCTCCGGCAAATCGACCCTGGCAGAAGATGTCATCTATAAGGCTATCAAGTGGGCCAAATGGGACCCTCAAGGCAGGCCAGGCTGCCATAAGAAGCTTGCCGGCCTCAAACACGTTGTTGATGTGGTGCTGGTAGATCAAAAGCCAATTGGTGGTACACCAAGGGCAAACCCCCTAACCTATAGCAAGGCCGCTGACCCCATCCGTCACCTCCTTGCCTCAACACCGGATGCCATGGCAAAGGGTTTTGGGCCGGGCCATTTTTCGTTCAATGTGCCGGGAGGGCGGTGCGAAACATGCAAAGGAGAAGGTTTTGAAAAGGTCGAGATGCAGTTTCTTTCGGATGTCTTTATCACGTGCCCCGAGTGCAATGGCAAACGCTTTAAGAAAGACGTGTTGAAGGTCACCTACAGGGGCTGCAACATCCATGACATCTTTTCCATGACAGTTGACCAGGCCATCACTTTTTTCGCGGATCAACCAAAGGTGATAACCGCTCTAAAACCATTATCTGATGTGGGTCTCGGTTACATACGTCTTGGCCAGCCGATAAACACGCTATCGGGGGGTGAGGCACAGCGCCTGAAGCTTTCGCGATATTTAAAAACAGGAGATGGCAAACCCCGGCTTTTCATCTTTGATGAGCCCACAACCGGGCTCCATTTTGATGATATAGGAAAGCTTCTCACTGCCCTTCAGAGGCTGGTCGCTGAAGGAAACACGGCGCTTGTGATCGAACACAATATGGACGTGGTAAAGACTGCGGATTGGGTGATCGATCTTGGCCCTGAAGGGGGGGATGCCGGCGGTGAGGTTGTTGTGGCGGGGCCTCCCGAGGTAGTGGCAAGGAACGAGGAGTCTCACACAGGCAAATTTCTCAAAGTGTATCTGAGCGGCCAAGGCCGCTTAAGGCAAGCCGAAAAGCTTTCTCTTGCCCGGAAAGCGGCTGTTTGCGAACCTGCTCGGGGGTTTTCTCGCTCCATCACCATAAGGGGGGCCAGGGAACACAATCTGCAAAACATCAACCTTTCCATCCCCCGCAACCAGCTTGTCGTCCTGACGGGCATTTCCGGCTCCGGGAAATCTACCCTGGCCTTTGACATTCTCTTTGCTGAAGGCCAGCGCCGTTATCTTGAAAGCCTTGCCCCCTATGTAAGGCAGTATGTGAAGATCCTTGAACGTCCCGACGTAGATGTTGTCTCAGGACTTCCACCCACGGTGGCAATTGAGCAGCGTATCAGCCGTGCAAGCCGGCGCTCCACAGTCGCAACACTGACCGAGATCTACCACTTCCTCAGACTCCTGTACAGCAAGCTTGGCGTACAATATTGTCCTAACTGCGGGCATGAGCTGATTTCTCAGAGCCGGATGCAAATCGTGGAAAACTTCCGGCGGCGTTTCAGGAAAAAACGCGGTCTCGTCCTGGCTCCGAAGGTGATCGGCCGTAAAGGTTTTCACAAGGAGGTATTTGCCCAGGCACTCGCTAAGGGTTACAGGCAAGCACGCATCGACGGCAAAGTGATGCCGATTAAGAAAAACATGGCCCTCAGCCGCTATTATGAGCACACGATCGAGCTTGTGGTGGGACGGCTTCCGGCAGAAAACTACGAAGACATAGTGGCTCGCGGTCTAAAAGAAGGTGACGGCAACCTTCTGGTCTTAGACGAAAAAGGCGAGAAAGATATCTTTAGCCTGCTTGGTATCTGCCCTGTCTGCGGAAGAGGAGCTCAAGCCTTGGACCCCAGACTCTTTTCTTTCAACAGCACACATGGGGCGTGCCCAGAGTGTGATGGATTGGGGCAAATAGGAGATGCTCAGTGGCAGACGGTGTGCCCGGAGTGTGGTGGGAGCCGCCTGAAACGAGAGGCGCTGGCCGTTAAGATCAAAGGCTATTCTATCTGGGATCTGACGCAAAACACTGCCGGAGATGTGTACAAAATTGTAAAAGGATTTTCTTTTACAAGCCAGCAATCTCCTATAGCTAAACCCATAGTGGCTGAGATCCTGACCCGCCTATTATTGTTGAAACAGCTCGGGGTCTCTTACCTGACACTTAGCCGAGGCGGCGACACACTTTCAGGCGGCGAGGCACAGCGTGTGCGCCTTGCAGCCCAGCTCGGGTCGAACCTGACGGGTGTCTGTTATATCCTTGACGAACCGACGATCGGCCTTCATGCAAGGGACAGCGGAATTCTCCTCAGGCTGCTCAAAGAGCTCAGGGACCGCAGCAACTCCATTGTGGTCGTGGAACATGATGAGGAGGCCATTCGTCAGGCAGACTACATCGTCGATCTTGGTCCCGGAGCCGGCCAGCAGGGCGGGGACGTTGTAGCCTGCGGCAAACTCGCAGACTTGAAAAAAGTTCCTTCATCTGTCACGGGCGCCTGTATCAATGGAGGGCCCAGGCAAATCACGTCCCGCCTCAGGGCATACAGAGAGCTGCCCCGCTTGAAGATTCGTGGTGCATCCGAGCACAACCTGAAAGGCATAGATGTCGATTTTCCGCTTGGTACCATGATTTGCGTAACAGGGGTTTCTGGCTCAGGGAAGTCAACCCTCTTAAAAGAAACACTTTATAAAGGGGTGCGAAACCACCTCCTGGACCAAAAGCACCGGGCTGGACAGTGCAAGGCCATCGAGGGTTGGGAGGAAGTGCGTCGGGTGCTGGAGGTGGACCATAGCCCCATTGGCCGGACACCCCGCTCTGTGCCTGCCTCGTATGTGGGGTTTTTGGATGAAATAAGGAGGCTTTTTGCCATGATTCCGGAGGCCCGTGCGCGAGGGTATAAACCGAGCCGATTTTCATTCAACGTGGCAGGGGGGCGCTGCGAGGCCTGCAAGGGCCACGGCAGCCTCAAGGTGGCCATGAGTTTTCTTCCTAACTGCTACATTGACTGTGAGATCTGTAACGGCAGGAGATACAATCAGGAGACACTTTCTGTTATGTACAAAGGGAAAAGCATCTCAGAGGTGCTCGACCTTACATTTGAAGAGGCAGCAGAATTCTTTTCCGCCGTGCCGTCCATTCGCCGCCCGGTTCAGTTTGTCTGCGATATCGGTCTTGGTTACCTGCGCCTGGGACAGCCGAGCCCCTCTCTTTCTGGAGGTGAAGCACAGCGGATAAAGCTTGCCAGAGAACTGGCCGCATCTTCAACAGATGGCAACTTCTATATCTTGGATGAGCCAACCACAGGGCTTCATCTTGCCGATATTCAAAGGCTTGTCAAAGTACTTCAGGCCTTAATTGATCAAGGAAACACGGTGGCAATCATTGAGCACAACATGGAGATCATTAAGGAGGCGGATTACATTATTGACCTCGGCCCCGAAGGTGGAGACAAAGGCGGGCGGGTGGTTGCAAAGGGATCTCCAGTAGAAATCCTTTCCCAAGCTGAGACGTCGCACACAGCCCGTTATCTCAAAAAATACCTTGAAGGTAAATAACTCTAACTCCGGCGGCCATCTCTTCTTCTTGGCCTTTCGTATGTCCTCCTGTTTCACTTTCATTACATCTGTTTTTCTGATTCCCATTTTCTCTCTGCTTCACGCCTCTTTTGGCTTTCTTCTCGCCCAGCCACCCTTTGGGAACGTTGTTGACTATGTTGAATTATGGAACTCGATCGGCTTAGAGAACAGAATAGATGGTGGGACGGGGAGGACGCCCTCGACGCCGATTTTCACTTAAGGGCAGTTGCTGAGGCGCCCTTTGCCATAGCACATCCAGACGAAAGAAGAATTGACCTCACCCGTGATCGCGTTTATATCCTGAGAGGGCCAAGGCAGGTCGGGAAAACGACTATTCTGAAAAAGCTCATCAAAAGACTGATAACATCAAAACGGGTTGATCCGCGATCAATACTTTATTTTGCTTTCGATATTGCCGGCTTAAGAGATGCTGCTGAGGTTAAGGACGGCGTTGTCTCCTACATCAACTGGGCAAGATTTGTTTGTCTTGATAAAAACAGACTTTGGATATTCTTGGATGAAGTGACTTAGTAACACTTTAGCTCTTTTAAAAAACAGACATACGCAATAATATTTTCAAAAAGCTAAACTGATACGTGACTTATACCCTTGATTGGGCTGTGTGGATTAAATCGGTTTATAATCTTGGGATTCTGCACGGGTGCCTGCCTTGTTGCCTTTTGCTCTTCTTTTGACACATGGATGAAATTCTGATAGAAAATCTCCATGCCTGCACGCCTGGAAGTTACCTTAAAATCAGAGCTTTTTGATGCCGAAGGTGCCGGCGTTCGCAGGAAGGCAAACGACTATTTTGGGCTCAATATCGGCTCGGTGCGCACGGTTGATATACTGACTATTGATCTGGACCTCACCGCCTACCAGCTTGAAGCGATCCGAAAAGAGATCTTTACCAACCCCGTCACCCAGATTTCTTCCTATAGACCTCTTGATATCGATTTTGACTGGATCGTATGGGTTGGCTACCGGCCCGGTGTCAGGGATAACCCCGGAAGCACCGCCATGGAAGCGATAGAAGACCTGCTCAAGATCAATGCAGGACCAGAGGAGGGTATCTACACTTCAAAGAGGTATTGCTTGAAGGGTGCCGAGCTTTCTTTTGAGGACGTTGAAAGGATTGCCCGTGAACTCCTGGCAAATGATATTATTCAGCAGTGGAAAGTGTTTTCCCCCAAGCAATGGGACCCTGACACTGGTGTTGGGATCATCATACCGAGGGTAAGGCTTGATCACAAACCGACAGTTGCCACAATTCCCATCGATAGCGATGAGGCGCTTGCGCTGATCAGCAAGGAACGAAACCTTGCCTTAAATCCCAATGATATCCCTGTGATCCGGGCCTATTTCCAAAGAGAAGACGTGATTCGGCAGCGCCGGGCCGTCCAGCTTTCGACACCTACCGATGTTGAACTCGAATACATCTCACAGGCAAGGAGCGATCACTGCAACCACAATACCTTCAAGGGACTTTTTCATTACCGCGACCTGGCAACGGGTGAGACGCAGGATGTCGATAATCTCTTTGCCACCTGCATTGAGGCACCAACGCTGGCTCTCAAGAAGAAAAAGCCGTGGGTTGTCTCGGTACTCTGGGATAATGCGGGGGTTGCCCGGTTCAATGACGACTATTATTACGTCATTACAGGCGAGACGCACAATTCTCCCTCCAACATGGAGGCCTACGGTGGTGCTATGACAGGAATAGTGGGTGTCTATCGGGATCCGATGGGCACGGGTAAGGGCTCAAAGCTCATCATGGGAATGTATGGATACTGTGTCGGCCCGAGAGACTATGACGGCGAGCTTAAACCACGCCTTCATCCAAAGCGACTCCTTGACGGTGTTATTGAAGGAGTAAGGGACGGGGGGAATAAAAGTGGCATTCCTACACCTTTCGGACAGGTCTGGTTCCATGAAGGTTACCTTGGAAAGTGTCTCGTCTTTGTCACCGCTATTGGTCTTATGCCTGCCCGGGTCAAGGGAACACCGTCTGAGGAAAAGACCACATCTGCCGGGGACCTCATCGTAATGTGCGGCGGCCGCGTGGGAAAGGACGGCATCCACGGCGTGACCGCAGCTTCAGAGACTTTTTCTCAACATACACCAGCAGGACATGTCCAGATAGGAGACCCGTACACACAAAAAAAGATGCATGACTTTCTCTTAGAAGCGAGAGATGAGGGATTGATCGCATTTATCACGGACAATGGCGGCGGGGGACTTTCTTCATCCATTGGTGAATCCGCCCGCTTCAGCAACGGCTGTATCGTTGAGCTTGAAAAGGTGCCTCTAAAATATGATGGTCTGGACCAGTGGGAGATCTGGGTATCTGAATCTCAGGAGCGCATGACGGTTGCCATCAAGCCGGAACACCGGGAAAGATTTTTGTCCCTTTCCAAAAAGCATGCGGTTGAAAGCACGGTCATAGGCCGGTACACCGATTCCGGCAAGCTTCATATCACTTACGAAGGTAAGACCTGCGCCTATGTGGACATGAACCTTCTCACTTCCCAGTTTCCTCAGTGGACGTTTGACGCCGAATGGCTCCCGCCTGAGATGCGAGGGCTTTTTGAGCCGGTTTTCACTCCGCCGAAATGCGCATCAGACCTGCTCCTTGATATTGTCTGCCGCCCCAACATCTGTTCGAAGGAATGGATCGCCCGGCAATACGACCACGAAGTGCAGGGCACGAGCGTGGTGAAACCCCTTGTTGGAAAGGAGCGAGATGTAAACAGCGATGCAGTTGTCATCCGGCCCGTGCTTGACTCTCTTGAGGGTCTCGCTGCCGCTCATGCCTTGCTGCCCAACTATTCTCAGATCGACACATACCACATGGTAAGCTGCACGATAGACGAAGCGGTGCGCCGGGTAGTAGCCGTAGGGGGGGATCCAGATCATATCGGCGGTGTGGACAATTTTTGCTGGCCCTCAGTGCAGTATGATCCAAAAGAGAATCCCGATGGCAAGTACAAGGCGGCCCAGCTTGTGAGGGCAAACTGGGCCCTCAGGGATGTGTGCCGGGCCTACGAGATACCTCTGCTTTCAGGTAAAGACAGTATGTACGTGGATGGCTATCTCAAAGGGCGATATGGGGAAACCCACAAGGTTTCTGCGCTGCCTACGCTGCAGTTTACCTGCACCAGTCTTGTCTCAGACATTACACGCTGTGTAACCATGGACGCAAAATTTGCCGGAGACCTTCTCTATGTGGTGGGAGAAACAAAAAATGAGTTAGGGGCCTCAGAATACTACGAACACTTCGGCTATGTCGGGCTCAATGTGCCCAGGCTTGAGCCTGGCAGGTCTATGGAGCTCTATCACGCCGTGAGCAGGGCTATCAGGGAGGAACTGGTTGCCTCATGTCACGGGATCTATCGCGGAGGCCTGGCGGTGCACCTGGCCCTGGTGGCCATGGCAGGCGAGCTTGGCATGACTGTTGACCTTTCGATGGTGCCGGCAGTAGATGCAGGGCAGGACCATGTCTTGCTGTATTCTGAGACACCCGGCCGTTTCATCATAACCATTGATCCGAAGCATCGCTCATCCTTTGAATCTGTTATGGAAGGACTTCCCTGTGCCCGTGTCGGGAGGGTGTCAGGCAAGCAAGAACTTGTGATTAAGGGTTTACAAGGGAAGGAAATCATCCGGTTGCCTGTTTCTGAGCTCAAGGCGGCCTGGAAACGCCCCTTCGGAGGGCTTATTTGATGGCAGACAATACCCGCAGCAAAGTGGTTCGCGTGCTGGTCCTCACAGGTTACGGCCTCAACTGTGACTATGAAACTGCATATGCCTTTAAGCTTGCAGGGGCAACAGCCGAGCGTGTCCACATCAATGCTCTCATCTCGAGAGAGGTCTCGCTGTCAGTTTATGACATTCTTGTATTTGACGGGGGATTTAGCTGGGGCGATGACCATGGGGCTGGTGTGCTCGAAGCTGTGCGCCTTAAGTGTAATATCGGTGAGGCGTTACATGCGTTTATTGAACAGGGAAAGCTCGTCTTAGGAATATGTAATGGTTTTCAGGCCTTAGTAAACCTCGGTTTTTTACCTGGTTTTGATGGAGACTATGATACACGCCGCGTGGCCCTGACCTTTAACGATTGTGGCAACTTCAGAGATGATTGGGTCACGCTTTTGGGGAATCCAAATTCTCCCTGTATCTTCACGAAAGGGATAGATTTTCTGCAACTTCCGATACGGCATGGTGAAGGCAAGTTTTACGCTCCCCCTGAAATCATCAAGCGGCTGATTGATCAACAGCAGGTGGTTTTGCAATATGCAACGCCGGGAGGAGATCTTGCAAAAGGTCAATTTCCCCACAACCCTAATGGTTCACTGCACGACATCGCCGGTATATGTGATCCTACCGGGCGCATTTTCGGCCTGATGCCCCACCCTGAAGGATTTAATCACTGGACCAATCACCCAGGTTGGACCCGGAGGAAAGAATCTGAGAAACGCCGGGGAAAACAGATCAAGCACGAGACCACGGTTGGGATTGACATATTCAAAAACGCCGTTGATTACAGCATAAACAACTGAAACATTTTCTTCCTTCTTTTGTGAGTTTCAGACAGTATTTGTCATTAGCCGATTTTGAAGGGAAAAACGCAGGTTAGAGGTGACAGGAGGAGATCGGTCAGGGAAGCCGGGTCCCGGCCAGGGGTTCACGGTCAAACGAATCAATATTGAGCTGTGCATGGTTAATACTCCTTCCCATAAGGAACGGCTCGACAGTTACAAACGAAGAAATACGAAGAGCGCAAGGCAACCAGCTGTAAAGCCTGAACCCTGAACCCGGGTAGCTACGAGGGAAATAGGACAAAATATGAGGAGGAATATTCTTGTTGCACTGGTGATGGGGATAATTGTTTGGGGTCTCAGTGACACGAGAGGCTTTTCTCAAGGAGAAAAAACCAAGCTCGTCTGGAAGGGCTGCGGTATCTCCCGCAAGGCTTTTATGGTTGAATGCGCTCAAGCCTACGAGAAAAAGACAGGTGTGCATATTGAACTGATAGGTGGTGGTGCAACTCTTGGCATTCGTGCGACCTGTGCCGGTGATGCTGATATGGGTGGGACATCCAGACCCTGCCTGCCCGATCTTTTTCCCGAACAGGAAAGCGGGGGATACCTCACCATAGTAGCCTGGGATGCAATTTGTTTTATCACCCATCCGGCGAATCCGGTCGCTGGAATCACTACCCAGCAGGCAAGGGATATATTGACAGGCAAGATTACCAACTGGAAGCAAATAGGAGGACCAGACAGGCGTATTGTTCTGATTTACCGCATCCAGACAGAAAAAGAGAAATTCTCCGGCGTGGGTTATATGACAAGGGAATTTCTGTTTGGTGACCCTTCCGTCGACTTTGCTGAAAAAGCCTTATATTTCCGTGATACTGGATTGGTTGAGAGAAATGTCGAAAATATAGGATCGTCCTTTGCCGCAGATGGCGTCTCGAGTGCCCGAAAGCGGAGGGTAAAGATATTGGCTTTGGACGGCATAGCCTGTACGAAGGAAAATATCATAACCGGTAATTATCCTTTTTTCAGGCCACTTTATCTTATAACCAGGGGAAAAC
>Ga0164318_10006849_pt1 | contig 11041 bp, 14 predicted proteins | sample GuaBasSedimGuay9_FD_113734 | JGI IMG/M metagenome (GOLD analysis project Ga0164318, IMG submission 113734) | Subseafloor sediment microbial communities from Guaymas Basin, Gulf of California, Mexico - Guay9, Core 4571-4, 0-3 cm | ecosystem: Environmental > Aquatic > Marine > Hydrothermal vents...
CAGAAAATAATTTCATATCTCATTTTTTTCTGAAAATTACATAAAAGAACTTTTGTACACAAGCTTTTTAACACTTATATTTACAGCTATTTAGACTTTAAAGACCGACTCTAATTAGTGCCTGAACGGAAAATGACAACTATCAGGTTACTAGCGTAATAACACAAAATATCAACATGGATATTTGGCCATTAATCGTCATTCGTGGCTACTGAGCTAGTCGAAGTATCGCTGTCATTAATGGTTATTTTAGTAGTACTTTGATAATGACTGCTTTATGACAATAAATGATAACTAAATGACCGTATATTCAAAACATAATTGTATCAAAAACCTTTATAGAATCAACACTATAGAGTTTTCGTTCAAAGACTAATTAAGAATAAACGTTTGTTGGAATTATCAACTTTAATGAAAAACTAATTGATAGTAAGGCTATGAATATTAAAACATTATTGTTTCTGATTGGACTCGTTTTTTTTGGCATTTTTTCTTGTACCAAAGCACGGGTTTATCCTATTGAACCAGAAATTAGTTTCAAGGAAATGAGTATGTACGATGGATACGATACTTTGGGTAATGCCGTTAAGCGAATTATTTTAACTATGAGTGTTGTTGACGGTGATGGTAATATTGGTTTGCCAGAAGATATTTCATGGCCTGGCTTTGATACACTTGATAATAAAAACTTATATGTTAACCTTTATAATAAGGTTGATGGCGTGTTTGAAAAAGTAGTGCTATTAGCACCTTTTCATTATCGCACTTTTTTTTTAGAGCCTGAAGGGCAAGATAAATCGTTGACTGCTGATTTTGAGGTGACAATGGATTACACTAATTTTCAGGATTATGATACAATAAAATATGATTTCTACATTTACGATAGAGATCTGCATAAAAGTAATGTTGGAGTTTCTCCAGAAGTGCCGGCTGATACGACTGGTATAATTACCGTGGCAGAATAGTGAATGAAAAAACTGATTCCAAAATTCTAAATTATCGATATTCCTGTAAATCCGTCATGTCGATAATTTTATTTAAAATTGCATAAACGGTAAGTCCGGAAACTGTTTTTATTCCTAGTTTTCGCACAATATTTTTTCGGTGAGTAATAACCGTGTGTGTGCTAATAAAAAGGTCTTCAGCAATTTCTTTATTTGTTAAGCCTCTTGCAACACAAGCCAAAATCGCTTTTTCCCTTTGAGATATTTCATTATTTTGTTTTTCTTTTTTCTTACTGTGCCCTCTTATTTGAGATATTGCCTGGTCTATCTTGTTTAAAATGTCAGATTTTTCTTCATCGTAATAAATGTGGCTTTCATCAGACTGTTCTGAATTTTCCTCTTTTATCTCAGATATGTTAATGAGTGTAAAACTATATTCTAGCAATAAGTTCTTTAAAACCTGCTGATTAATGTTACTGTAAATTTCCTTATTGATAATTACTATATTCGGTTTAAGGTTTTTTATAATGGATGAAAAACGATCAGACGAATTATAGTCTCCCAATATTTCAGACTCTTTAATTTCTTTAATTAATGAAATTATTCCAAGCCTTTTTAAAAAGGATTTTTCAAATATAATGAAGCTGGTATTTGACATAGTTAGTCTTTTCTTGAAGAATTTAGATCCTTTAAATTCTTTTCCATTTCAAGGATTTTAGGTACAAGTATTTTCTCTTCAATTGCAGCATGGTGATTTAGGTCTTTTTCTAATTTAAAAAGTTTATTCAGGATTTTAACAGCAACTTCCTGGTTTTCTGAAGGCGGAAGATACTTAATTATGATGTTTTTAAGATCAGTCAGTTTTTCCTCAATATTGTTATGTTCATCTGCATAGTTTGTTATTGAATACTTCTGCATTTTTTTGTAACATTCCTCAATATTTTTATTTTCCATACATGATTCTTCAATAAAAACAGTGTATGGGTATACCGTTTCTTCCTCTTGTTTTGTATGTGCTTTTACTTCTTCCCTGTAGTCATTAAAAAACTTCTTTAAGATTTTTAGATGCCGTTCATGATCCTCTCCACTCCACTCTAATTTGTAAATTAATTCTTCAATTGCCGGAATCATATCTTCATTATAATATGCGTGTGATTGTTTAAGGAATTTAACAATCATACTTATAGGGAAGTTTTGCAGTTTTGCAGTAGGGAAATAGTTTTGATTGTGAAATATATTAATTATTTCAAGAAAAAACTCTATGTTAATTCCTTTTGAATTGCAAATTTGCTCAATACTCTTATCTCCAAACCCAAGCCTAATGTCAAACCTTCTTATTAATGACAGTAAATCTATATCTGAATGAATCAGGCTTGCTAATTCCTTTTCTTTAGTAATTAGTGATACATATTGCATATGAAAGTATTTTCTTCAAATTTCGGAAACTATTTTTTATTTACCAAGTTAACACCTGTTAAAATAATTCCTATAGAAAGAAGTTGATAAAAACTAATTTGTTCTCCGTCTAAAAAGCCCCAAAATATTGCAACAACTGGAATTAGGTATGTTACTGATGTGGCAAAAAGAGCAGTAGTCTGTTTTATTAAGTAATTAAAAAGGATTGTTGCTACAACAGAGCTCAGAACTGCAAGTAAAAAGATGTAAATGAAATTACTAAGGTAATTATCAGTGCTTAAGGTATTAGAATAATCAGAATTTATTAGATATAATCCTGCAAACGGACCAATAAATAAGAAAGCAAAAGCCATTATTGAGACACCGTCTAAATTTGAAAGCTTTTGTTTTATTTCGTTAACACTTAAGGCATAGCATAAAGTTGCTGCTAAAATGTAGAGCGTGTAATAGCTTGATGTTTGAAAATTTGTACTTGGATTAGCAAGGATTAGGAATGCAGCTCCAATTAATCCAATAAAAATACCAATAATATTTTTGTTTTTTGCACGTACTTTGTAAAAGATAAATCCTGTAATTAGAGCAAATAACGGAACTGTTGTATTAAGCATTCCTGCTACCGAACTACTCACTTGTGTTTGTGCCTTAGTAAATAAAAATGAGGGGATACCATTTCCAATAAAACCTACTATTAGTAACGATTTTAAATGCTCTTTTTTAAGTTTTTTTAATCGGGTTAAAGCAACAGGTAGTAGAAAAATGAAAGAGATAAAGATTCTGAAAGCAGCAACTTGCATGTCAGAGAAAGACTCTAGCCCACGTTTCATAAATATGAATGAGCTGCCCCAGATAAGTGCCAGTATTACTAAGGCAAGCCATTGTCCTTTTTTACTGCTTAGCTTTAAAACTCTTTCCATAAACTTGCGTAAAATAGAAAGACTCATTTAGTAATGAGTCTTTCTGTAGGAATTGTTATCTTTTTTGTTCCTTAGTTTTACAAGACAACCACCAAACTATCTGTGGTAATTTTGGCTTGTAAATTAAACTTTGTAAATCTGGACTATACCTTGTCTTGATCCGGATTTCTATGGTAAATTTTTCCTTCTAGATATTCCTGTATCGCAATCAATGATGGCTTTGGGAGTCTTTCGTAAAATTTAGAAATTTCAATTTGTTCTCTGTTTTCAAAAATTTCTTCCAAATTGTCTGTATAAGAAGCAAACTCTTCGAGTTTTGTATTAAGCTCTTCTTTTATTTCAGTACTAATTTGATTTGAGCGTCTGCTTATAATTGCTAAAGTCTCATAAATATTAACCGTTTCGTGATCAAGGTCAATTTGATTTCTTGTGATCGTAGATGATGCTGCATTTGTTTTCTTGTAATTCATCAGAAAATATTTAAGTTATTTAATTTGACTAATGAAACCTCTCATTAAAGTATCCTGAAAAGCTCATTAGAAAATGTTTTAATTTAAAAATTCAAGTTTTGTATTAATATCCTTCTCTATTTTTAATAATTCTTTCATGTAGTCACTGTCAGGATATGATTTTACAAAAATCCTGTAACCTATTAATGCTTCGTTTAAACGTTCTGTTGTTTTTCCGTAAGCAGAATTCAAAGCAAAGATATATTTTGATTTAATAATAAGATACAAAATGTCTTCCCTATATCCAGAGTTGGGGTAGTTGTCCAAGCTGCTTTTTAGTGCAACTGCTGCTGCTTTATATTGCCCTATTTTGTAATACAGATAGGCATTGTCGTATGATTTTTTTTGAAGTTTGAGAAACAAATCGTCAATTAATTCATTGCATTCATTAACTCGTTCACTTTCAGGGTATCTTCCTAAATAAAGTTCCAATTCTGAAATCGCCTTAATTGTGCTTTCCTGTGCGAGTGATGTTTTTGGCGAGTCCAAATAATAGCAATAAGCACTCATGTATGTACACTCTTCTGTAAATTTGCTGTTAGGAAATGAACCTATAAATGATCTGAAATGATAACCTGCTATAATATAGTTTCTTAAATAGTAATTACAATATGCAAAGTAGTACGATATCTCTTCACCTTTTTCAGTACCCCTGTAAATAGGGATTAATTGCTCAAAAAGAGTCATGGATTTAGCAAAATCGCCTTTTTCATAATACTCTTTTGCATTTTCGTATTTGTCCTTATTATCTCCACTTTTTAATAATTTCTGATATGTACAGGATGATGAAGATACTATCAGTAGTATGAAAATTGGGAAAAGTTTTAATTTCAGATCCATAAAATTCTGCTATACTTAATTTTAATAATGAAAATAATCTTTAATTCTTCTTAAATTACACTTCTAGTTAGGACATATGCTTTTGAAAACAGTTCAGAATTTGCAGCTTTTATAATGCTTATTCCAGTGATTATAGATGCGAAATTTGAAATGAAATGATGTCTAACCTGCATATAAATTAAGCCGACAAAGATAATTAAAATTCTTAAACTTAACGGTTTATTAGAGGATTTATTTTGTCGTGTGTTTAAGCTGTCCTTAATTTTGAATTTGTGTCTTTTTTGGGCAAAATACTTTGTATAGCCATTTTGTAGAATGGTCATTGCCTTTAACTCGTATGGTGATTAAACTGTCAGGGCTATTAAAGTTTATGTAAAAGCTTTTAAGACCGCTGACCATCTTTGTGCTGCTGTAAATAATGTTCTTTTCAGAAATTGTGTTAGTTGCTCCATTATAAACATCAATTTGATCTGGCAAGCTAAACATATTGTAAAAAAGTTTAAATCGTCCTTTATCCATGTTCATATGGAATGTCCTATATGTTATACTAGCTCCTGGTGATTCTGTAAGTGAACCACAATTATGATTATTCTCTGCAATATCTAAAGAATCGTTTTTAGAAATAAATGAGGTAGTAAAAAGGTCAGTACTAAGCTTTATAGTGCTGTCATTATAACCAAGTAGAGATGCTTTAAATTCTGTAGGGAGATTGTTTGAGCTTGCTTTAAAATTAATCTGTCCAAGTTTGTCTGAAAATTTTGTGTAGGTGCTGTCTTTAAATTTTAACTCTATTTTAACCTTTGCTAATAGCTTGTCAAGGTTTTTTTCTTTTATTGTAATTTGATAATCACTTATGATAACTGTGTCTTTGACAACTTTCTCAAGTACAACCTCTTTTTTTGCTTTAAAAAAAGAGTCTAAATCAATTTTGCTAAACAAAATAGCTAATCCTATAATGACAACTATTGGGATAAGCCAAAACATAATTTTTTCATTGCCTGTTTTTAGTACAATTTGGTGTGTTTCATTATCCGTGTTGCATATAAACTGTGCCTCAGTTTTTTTTCCCCTAACATCAACAAAAACATCAACTTTACTGCCAATTAAAACATCATCAATTTGAATTTCACCCTTTGTATTTGTGTATTTGTTCCGATTTTTTTCATCATATGCTAAATTGATAATTGCATTAGCAATTGGTTCTGATTTTGAGTTTACTAGTTTTATTTTCATTCTTACCTGTGAATCATAATTTTCATTTTCCTGGCCAAATAGTGCTCGTTTTTCTCCATGTATTATGTATTCGTCAATATCTTTGTCGAATTGGAATTTGTGCCATGGTAACGATTTTCCAAACATTAATTGTTTGCATTCAACGGTAAAGTCTATCTTTATATTTTCAATGCTTATGCGCCCTTCATTATCCGTAACTGTTTCAAATTCATTTTTTTCGTATCTAAACCTTATGTCAGAATTTCTTATAGCTTGTCCATTTTTATCTACCAGCTTAAAGTGCATAATGGCTTTTTCGAAAATTTTCTCTGCTACATAAAAATATTGTGCTTTATCTTTTTTGCATTGAAAGTGCTCAATGTTCTCTTCTTTATCATTAAAAACCTGAAATGCTTTAACTGTAGTGTTTAGCGGAATGTTTTTTAATATGATTTGACCCGTACTATCTGTCTGGTTTTGAATTACGTTCTTGTCGAATTCAAAATGAATAATTAAATCAGTAGCAGCATCTCCGTTTGGTTTTGCTACAACAAAGCTCATATTAACCGTTGGTGGTTTAAAAGTAATTGAGAATTTTCCATCTTCTGTAAATTTAAAAGATTGTTTTTTTTTATTATTTATATAGCAATGTACTTTTGTCTCCTCTTTAATGCCGGAAAGTTTAATAATCCCATCTACACTTGTTGTTATTATCTCACTCAAGTCATTGTATTCAAAATGAATATTAAGGTCTTTTAATGGATTACCATTATTATCAATAAATGAAAGAATCATTGTTGTCGTATATTTAATTTTCTGCAAAATTGATAAATATTATGTAAAGATAAGACTACATTTGTAAATTATTTTTAGAATTTATTGTTTTTATTGTTTTTTTGTGAAAAAATAAAAAAAGCCTTCCTAAATTAATAGGAAAGCTTTTTAAAAATATGGAAACATAATAAAGCTGATGCTGTTTCAAAAAGTTTTGGTAAGATTACTCGTTATCGTTTTCAGTACTTTTTTTGTCAAGCAAATGACTTACAATTAGGCTTGAACCGGCAAATAGGAAAATCATAGAAAAATATGCTGTAGGTTCTTCTAAAGAGGTGCTAACAGCAATGATATTTCCGAAAAGGATTCCAAGGCCTATGCCTGCAATAAACATTCCGAGTTTTAGAGTAGGAAATGGTCTTGATTTTGACTTAAACAGGTTTGCATCTGCTCCTTTTTCAATTAAAGCCATTCTTTCTTTATTTCTTGTTGAGAAATATAACCAAAGTATTAAAACAATACTTGCAAAGAAGGTAATGGGTATTAAAATTTCTTCATCCATCTTTTTAAATTTAAAATTGATAATTTGTTTGTCACTTCGTTTGACGCTTTAAGTTTAAATTAGGTTACATTTATCTGAAAAAAAATTAATAATTATATTAGCTATTATGGATGTTTGTGGTAATGTGCATATTGTCAGTGATTTGGTTTAGTTGCTGTAGCTTGTTGGTTTTTTATTCGCTAAGTAATATACCTGTTTTTAAAATAATTTCACTTAACTTGTAACCTATTTCCTGTTTCTGCCGTCTAAAAAGGTACAATGGATAAAATTAATGATCAATATTATATTCAGAAGGTCTTAACTGGACAGGCTGATTCTTTCCGTTTTCTTGTAGAAAGGCATAAAACTATTGTTTACAACATCGTATTGCGTATTACAAGAAATAAGGAAGATACAGAAGAAATTGCTCAGGATGTTTTTTTGAAAGCATATCAATCAATAAAAAGCTTTAAAGGTGATTCAAAGTTTTCTACTTGGTTGTATCGAATTGCATATAATATGGCTATTTCAAAAGTGCGAAAAAAGAAATTGCCCATAAGCAGTATTGAGGATTATGAATTAGCAGATAATGAAATAAAGCAGGTTTATGATGATTTTGAACTTATTGAAAGTTCTGATAAGAAAAAATATCTTGAAAAGGCAATTAATCAACTTTCAGTTGAAGATTCAATGGTGATTACTCTTTATTATTTGAATGAGTATTCAATTGATGAGATTAGTGAACTTACAGATATGGGTAAATCAAATGTGAAAGTACGCCTGCATAGGGCACGAAAAAAAATGTTTGATTATCTAAGTAAATTACCCATTAGAGAAATAGTTTAGTTAAGTTTTTAAAATATTTGTGATGGAAGAAAACGAAAAAAGTAAGATTGATAAATATACAGTGAAAATCCTGAGGCATTTAGAGCAGGAAAAGCCTCCTGTTGATTTTACTGAAAAGATAATGGATGTAATACTTTCTGAACAAACAGACAGGAAGACAATTGAGGCATTTGGCTCAAAAAAGTTTTTTGTAATTTTTATGACTGTTTTTATATCAATTGTGTTGCTGGCTGTATTTTTACCATCTGGAGCATATGTGCTGCCAACTGGTTTAAATGCTGCAAAAGATGTTCTTGGCCATTTTCAAATAGATTTTTCATTTATTTCCAGTCCTATATTTTCTGTTTTGAAAGGTAATGTGGTATTAAAGATTTTGCCGATAGCTGTTATTGCTTTAGTAATTCTTGAAAGGCTGTTGTTAAGATATAGTGATTCGTGGAAAACGTAAGGTCACTTCAGGACGAGACAAGACATATGATAAAAAAAGCCCCGAAATTTTTCGGGGCTTTTTAAAATTAAAATGGTAAACCTGAATTTTCATCTTCAGGTGGAATGTCATTTTCATTTATAGGAGGCATTGCATTAGTGCTTTGATCTGATGCATTTTGCGAACCTTTTGTAATTTTCCAAGCTTTAAGCTCCGTATACCAGCGTTCGTTGTATTCACGTGATTCAACATTAAAGCTAACGGTTACTTCATCACCCTGTAAAAGTTGTTTTATTGCTGCGGTTTTATCGCCCCAGGCAGAAAAACAAGCCTTTTTAGGATATTGATCCATCGTTTCAATAACAAAATCCTGTTTTTTCCATCCTCCATTTTTTCCTTGTCCGGTTTGTTCCGGAAGGATTTTTACTACTTTACCTGTAATGTCTAAACTCATTATGCTTCGCTAATTATTATTTTTTCAATTTTGTCACCTTCCTTAATCTGGTCGATAACCTCAAGTCCTTCATAAACTTTACCAAAGCAAGTATGATTTCGGTCAAGATGTGCTGTGTTTGTACGGCTATGGCAAACAAAAAACTGGGAGCCACCTGTGTCTCTTCCAGCATGTGCCATTGATAATACACCGCGGTCATGGTATTGGTTTTCACCATCTAACTCACATTTAATTGTATATCCCGGGCCACCAGCACCGGTTCCATCCGGGCAGCCGCCTTGTATTACAAAATCAGGAATTACCCTGTGAAAAGTTAAACCATCATAATATCCGTCTTTTGCCAATTTAATGAAATTAGCAACGGTGCCGGGGGCATCATCTTCATAAAACTTTAATTTCATGATACCTTTTGCTGTTTTAATCTCTGCTGTCTTCATTTGTTTGATTTATTTGGTTATTTCTTCTTCTTGTACGATTTCAAGTAGTTCCATTTCGAAAATTAAAGCCATATTTGGTTCGATTTTCCCACCTGGTCTTGGTCTCTCGCCATAAGCTATGTTCGATGGAATATAAACCATCCATTTTGAACCAACAGGCATTAATAAAAGTGCTTCAGTCCAACCTTTTATTACACCAGTTACGGCAAAGCTTGAAGGCTCTTTTCTGTCATAAGAGCTGTCAAATTTTTCACCATTAATTAAAGTTCCTGTATAATGAACTTTCACTTTATCTTTATCCGTTGGAATTGCACCTTTACCTTCTGTGATAATTTTGTATTGTAATCCGGATTCAGTTGTTATAACACCCTCTTTTGTTTTGTTTTCTGCAAGAAATTTTTCTCCCTCTTCTTTATTTTTGTTTGTTTTTTTTGTCTGTACATTTCTGAAAAACGCTTGTATATTCTTTTTTCCATCATCAGTACTTATCAAAAGGCTGTCATCGTCCATTACATTTGATAATCCTATTGCAAGTGCCTGAATGTTAATTTCTTCTACACCACTTCGTTTAATGCTTTTAGCAATATCAACACCTAAACTATAGCTAACTGAGTCAATATCATTGTTTAATTCTGCCTTGCCACTAAGGTTTGCAGAACCACCTCCATTATTGCAAGCACTAAAGCTTAATAATGCAATTGCTAATACTAAATACGTAAATTGTTTCATTCGTTTATTTTTTTTAATTGTAATTATAAAATTATGGCAAAAGTATATTATTTTTTAATAGAAATTAATTCAATATCAAAAATTAATGTTGTATTTGGTGGAATAACACCTCCTGCACCTCTTGATCCATAAGCAAGATCTGATGGGATAAATAATTTCCATTTAGCACCTTCTTTCATTAGTAATAATGCTTCAGTCCATCCTTTTATTACACCGGTTACCGGAAAAGTAATTGGTTCGCCACGGTCATAAGAGCTATCAAATACACTTCCGTCTATTAAAGTTCCCCGATAATGTGTTTCAACCTCGTCAGTAAGTGATGGAATTGCTCCTGTACCTTCTTGAGTGACGATGTATTGTAAGCCACTTTCTAAGGTGATAACACCTTCTTTTTTTCCATTTTCTTCAAGGAATTTTTTTCCTTCTTCTAAGTTGTTTTGTGCTGTCATATTACTTTGTTTAGTGAAAAATTCTTTTAGTATAATGTCTGCTTCAGTAGCATCAATTTGTAGTGTTTTTTCATTAATAACACTTTCAAAAGCCTTACTGAAAACGCTTGCATTAAAATCTGTAATCCCGTCACTTTTAAATTTAGTGGCCAAATTAACAGCTAAAGCATAGCTTACCGAATCAGTTTGGTTTTTTAGTTTAAGCTCGTTCTGGGCAAATGTGAAAAATGGTAAAAGTGTTAAGAGTAGTAATGTTAATTTTGTTTTCATAAATTTGTATTGAATTATTAACTTTTTATTATTTGTGTGGCAAACGTAATTAAAAAAAAAGAAAAACCGGAATTTGACCGATTTTTCTTTTTTTTAAAAGCTCAATATGTTTTGTTCTTGTCTTTATGTAATTAGTGTTTGATCGAAAACTCCAATTTCGTCGTTATGCTCATCTTAAAAACCCGTCATTTACATGAGTAAACTCCTGATTTTTAAGATTTCACAAGCCTAGAACTTGGAATTTTCCATTCAAACACTTCGTTTCCGTTCAGGCACTAA
>Ga0164318_10006850_pt1 | contig 11039 bp, 12 predicted proteins | sample GuaBasSedimGuay9_FD_113734 | JGI IMG/M metagenome (GOLD analysis project Ga0164318, IMG submission 113734) | Subseafloor sediment microbial communities from Guaymas Basin, Gulf of California, Mexico - Guay9, Core 4571-4, 0-3 cm | ecosystem: Environmental > Aquatic > Marine > Hydrothermal vents...
CTAATAGGACTTCATTATTTCCAAAGACATAAAGAGTTTACTCTAGAGTTTTTCTCACTTTTTTTATTTTCTGTTTTTGGAATGATGCTTTTAGTTCATTCAAATGAGCTTATTACAGCATTTATTTCTTTAGAAATAGCTTCGTTATCTTTGTATGTTATGATAGGTTTTGAAAAAGTTATAGATAGAAGAGTAGAAGCTAGTTATCGTTATCTTGTATTAGGCTCTCTTGCAGGCATCTTTTTTTTACTAGGAACCTCTTTTATATATGCAGGAACACAAACTACGGTTTTGGGAGAGATAGGAGATTTAGCTCTAAATACAGTAGAGAGTAATGCATCTTTGATTACCATTGGCGGAAGTATGATTCTTGTAACATTCTTCTTTAAAATTGCAGCATTTCCTTTTTCAAATTGGACTATAGATGTTTATGATGGGGCACCCCTTCCTGTGACTGCCTATATGGCAGCAACATTTAAAGCGGCTATTTTTGGATTTGTATTAAGACTGTTTTTAGTAGATTTTGATATGATTCGTGACTTTTGGGATCAGATGTTTATTGTTATTATTATATTAACATTAGCATATGGTAGTTTTTTAGCTATTAGTCAAAAATCACTGAAAAGAATGCTGATATCTTCTAGTATTGTTCATACAGGGTATCTTCTTATAGGATTTGTCTCTATTAGTACGATAGGTGAGAGTGCGGCTAGTTCTATTATCTTTTACCTTGTAGCTTATTTTTTATCTTCTATTGGTGCATTTGGACTTATTGCTTATATTTCGTCTGAAGATAGACTAAAAATCACTTATGATGATTTTAGAGGATTTTCACATATAAGACCATATATGGCTGCAATGCTTAGTGTATTTATGCTCTCACTAGCTGGTATCCCTTCTACTATTGGTTTTATTGGTAAGTTTTATATTTTTACAGGTGCTATTGAATCAGGTCATGCAATACTTGCAATTGTTGGTATAATAGCAACATTTATATCTGTTTATTACTACTTCAAGCTTATTGCTGTTATGTATTTTTATAGAAGTGCAGAATTAACAGATGTACCTCCTTTAAAAGGAGTAGCGCCTTTGGTTATTGGTGTTATTGCTTTGGCTACTATATGGGGTGGTATAGGAAATACATTTGTAGCATGGTTTCCTGGAGTTGATTTCTTGATTGATATGGCTGAGTTGTCTTATGACTCTTTATTTATAGCAAAATAGGCTTCATTAAAAGAAGTCTATTATTTATTTTGTTAACTGCTGTAAGTGGGGCAACAAGCAAACAGTTTACTTAAGGCTTGTTTGTCTTTTATTTCAAAATGATTTTTGCTATAGGAGATGATATTATCTTCTTGTAGTTTTTTTAGATTTCTTGAAAATGTTTCAGGAGCCATATTTAAAATTTCTGCAATTTTATATTTTTTTAGCTTCATAAAAAGTTCATGATTTTCAAAGATAAGTCCAGCAAGTTTTTGCATTGAAGTATGTTGCATATTTGAATCCATAAGTTTTTTTACTTTGCTTACCAATTGCATAATGATTCCTAGAGCAATTGCTGGATCTTTTAAAAAATTCTTTTCAAACTCATCAAACGATACAACCAAAACTTTACAATGAGTCTCACATTCAGCGGATATTTGATGAGGTGTTCTTTGTAGAGTTGCTGCTTCACCCATAAGAGTTTGTGAATAGTAATAGCTTAATATATTGATATTATCATTAGCATCGTATCTGTATAGTTTTACAAGACCATCTAATAAAAAATATAGATTTTTAGGCTCATCTCCTTCGTAAAAAAGTATATTGCCTGGTTTAAAATCTTTTATGTTACTTATCTCACTTAGTTTATCTAGTTGTGTATTATCTAGTGAGCCAAATAGACATATATCTTTAAGTGCTTTTCTCAATATATTTTCTTTTTAATAAATACTAATTTACTAGTTTTGATTAGTTTTTGCATAAACTATCAAACTCTTCTTTAAATTTAGTTAAATAGCTATTTGCTATATAAGCAACTGAAGGGGCAAATACACAAATAGTCTTACCATTTAGCATTTCACAAGCATCGAGTATAGTTTTATAATCAGCTTGGGTACCTTTACCTTTTAGAAGTTTTCCTAAGATTTTATCAACCCAACCACACCCTTCACGGCATGGTGTACATTGACCACAACTTTCATGATGGTAAAACTCAAATAAGTTTTTCATAGCTTCAGGCATAAAGGTGTCTTCATCCATAATTATCATACCACCAGTCCCTAAGCTTGAACCATGTTTTTTAAGTGATTCATAATCAAGTGTTATATTGTCTATTTCATCTGCTCTTAATACATGACAAGAAGAACCACCAGGAATTAAAGCTTTTAGTTTTTTCCCATCTTTGACTCCACCACCAACTTCTTCAATAAATTGTTTCATACTAGTTCCAAATGGAAGTTCGTAGATTCCGGGGTTGTTTATATGTCCACTCATACCAAAAAGCATAGTTCCAGGACTTTGGTCTGTTCCATATGCTCTATAAGCTTCAAAACCTTCTTTGATGATAAATGGTACACTTGCTATAGTTTCTACGTTGTTAACAACTGTAGGCCCTCCAAAGAACCACTCTGGCTCTTTTTGTTGAGGCTTAAGTCTTGGATGTCCTCGTTTTCCTTCAAGAGACTCTAAAAGAGCACTTTTTTCACCACATATATAAGCACCACCACCACGATGAAGAGTCACATCAAGTTTATAATCAAACCCACTAACTTTTTCACCAAGATAACCAGCTTTATATGCTTCATCTATTGCTTCATTTACTCTTTTTGCCCAAAATACATACTCTCCACGAATGTAGATATAAGCATGATGTGCACCAATAGCATATGAAGAGTTTATAATACCCTCAATTAAAAGATGAGGATCATACTCCATGATTTGTCTATCTTTAAAAGTTCCAGGTTCACTTTCATCGGCATTTACTACAAGATAAGATGGTTTTTCATGCTTTTTGGGCATAAGCTTCCATTTGTCACCAGTAGCAGCTCCACCGCCACCTTTTCCTCTTAGTCCACTTTTAGTAACTTCCTCAGTAACTTCATTAGGACTCATAGAAAATAGTTTTTCTAAAGATGCATATCTTCCATGCTTGAGCGCCACTTCTAATTTATGTGAATTTTCTATATCAAAGTTTTTGCTTACTATTTTAACTATCATGACTCATCCAATATCTTATCTATTTTTTCTATAGTTAGGTTTTCAATATAATCATCATTAAAACTCATAACAGGAGCAGTCCCACATGAGCCTAAACACTCAACTTCACTAAGTGTAAATTTCATATCTTTTGTTGTCTCACCAAACTTTATACCAAGTTGTTTTTGTAGATGTGAGCGAATAGCTTCACTTCCACAAAGTTTACAAGAAAGAGTTTTACAAACTTGAATATGATACTTACCAATAGGTTTTAAATTAAACATCGTATAAAATGAAGCTATACTTTGTATATCCATAGGCGTCGTATCAAGTTTTTGGGCTATATAAACCATAGCGTCTTCACTTATCCAGCCTTCTTGATATTGAACCATCCAGAGTGATGGAAGTGAAAGAGAGGCACGCTCAGGATACCTTGTTAAAAGTTCTTCAAACTTTTTTTCATTTTCTTCATTAAATTTAAATTCACTCATCTATCTAGCTCCCCAGCGATAATATTTAAACTACTTAAAGATATAATAGCATCTGCAATCATCCCACCTTCAACCATATCAGGAAATGCAGAAATTGCAGGAAAACATGGAGGTCTAACTTTGACTTTATAAGGTGTTCCTGTGCCATCACTTACTATATAAAAACCAAGTTCACCGTTTGCAGCTTCTATGGCGTCATAATACTCTTTTCCTGGAACTTTTACACCATCCATAATGAGTTTAAATTGTCCCATCAGTCCTTCTATATTGTTATAAACATTTTGTTTTTTAGGGAGTGCAATAGCTCTATCATTTACGATGATATCACCATTTGGAAGCATTTTCATTGATTGATGTATGATACTTATACTTTGTCTAATCTCTTCAAATCTTACCATCATTCTATCATATACATCGCCAACACTACCGACAGCAATATCAAAATCAAGTGCATCATAAAAATAGTAAGGGTTAGTTTTTCTCAAATCATAAGCAACTCCACTAGCTCTTAAATTTGGTCCAGTAAATCCACTGTTTATAGCATCTTCGGCAGTTATTATACCCACACCTTGAGTTCTATCATGAAAGATTCTATTGTGTTCTACTAGATTAAGTGTGTCACTCATTCCTTGTTCTATCTCTTTGATGCAACCGGCCAAATCTTCTTCAAATCCATCATAAAGATCATGGGCAACACCACCAATTCTCATATAAGAGTTTGTAAGTCTTGCTCCTGTTAGTTTTGAAAGAAGATCATAAACAGCTTCTCTAGGATTGTAAAGATACCAGTAGTTTGTAAGCGCACCCATATCAACGAGAGCTGCAGCTAAACATACAAGGTGATCGATAACTCGTGAGAGTTCACCTATGATAACTCTTATAAATTGAGCTCTCTCAGGGATAGTTACACCTAACATTCCTTCAACTGTATGAGCAAATGCAACATTATTTAGTATAGCAGAGCAGTAGTTTAATCTATCAGTATAAGGTATAATTTGATTATAGGTATGGTCTTCACAAGCTTTTTCAAAACCTCTATGAAGATAGCCTATTTCGGTTACAGCACTTACGATATTTTCACCATCAAGTGCTACAAATGTTCTAATAGTTCCGTGGCTAGCAGGGTGAGCAGGTCCAAGGTTCAAAAACATTAAACCTTCATGTGATTTGTACCCTTTTTGCTCTAATCTTGGAATCATTTCATCCATTAAGTCATCAGTTTTAGTACAGAGTTGACCTTTAGTCCTTGGATAATCTTTTCTTAAAGGATGTCCTATAAACTCCTTATGGTTTAAAACTCTTTTCATATTTGGGTGATTTAAAAACTTTATTCCGTATTGATCCCAAACTTCTCTTTCAGCCCAGTTTGCTGAGAAAAATAGGTCTGAAATAGTTTCTACATGTAGAGCACCTTCTTCCTCTTCAACAAAAACTTTTAGTGTTATAGTATTTTTAAACTCTTTGCTTCTAAGTATATAAACAATGGCAAACCTAGTTGGCATTGGTTTTGCAAACTTAGAGTAATCAATAGCGGTTATATCTATTAAAAAATGAAAATCATCTTCCTCTTTTAAGCACTTAATAGCTGCTTTAATAAAAGTTTGTTCAATTACAAAGGCATCATTTATATCTTTTGTATAAAGATCTCCAAATTTTTTATCAAAATGGCTATACATCTAGCCTTCCTTTAAATTCTGTATTAACTCTATCTTTAATGATACTCTCTTCTTGGGCTTGCTGTTTTTGTATTTGCATTAATGCATCAATTAAAGCTTCAGGACGAGGAGGGCAACCAGCAACATATACATCAACAGGTATAATCGAATCGATACCTTGAAGTGTTGTATAGTTGTCATAAAAGCCACCACTACAAGCACATGCACCCATACTTATAACCCACTTAGGTTCTGGCATTTGGTCATATATTTTTTTTAAAATAGGAGCTTGTTTGTAAGTAATAGTTCCTGCAACTATAAGTAAGTCAGCTTGTCTCGGAGAAAATCTAACAACTTCTGCTCCAAATCTAGATATATCAAATTTACTTGAAGCAACACTCATAAATTCGATTGCACAACAAGCTGTACCAAATATATATGGCCACATTGAAGATTCACGTGCCCAACTTATTGCACTATCTAGTTTTGTGGTTACAACACTGTCCCCAAAAATTGCTTCTGCGCCTACTGCCATTTAAGTGCCCCTATACGGTATACATAAATAAGACCAGCTACCAAAAGACCCATAAAGGTAAACATTTCAGCTAATCCAAAAAAGCCAAGATCTCGTACTATAACTGCCCATGGAAACATAAACATGATTTCCACATCAAATAGTACAAAAAGTATAGCAACTAAGTAAAATTTTATGCTAAAGCGACTATCACATCCACCGATTGGATTTGTGATACCACTTTCATATGAAAGATTCTTCTGTTTATTGCCTTGGGAGTTCGGTCCAAGCTTTTTTGATAAAACAAAAAGTGTTGGAATTACAACTACCATTACAAAAATAATAGAAGAAGCAAGTGTTAATTCGAGTGACACAGCTGTCCCCTCTTTTAAGATTTTTTATATAGTACCCTATACAACTTAAAATGAAAGTAAATATTTTAACTCAAATTTTCTTTTCAAATAAGTTTCTAAGAGAGAATTGAATATAATATTTTTTTCTTACACGTAGAAGCTTTACATGTAGATGTATAAATGATTGAAAGGTACCAATTGATTAGAATTATTATGTTAGTTTTATTGCATACATTTCTGTTTGCAAGTCCTGTTGTAGATATATATAGGGATGGTGGGATAGATGCAGTTGAAAAGTATATAAAAGAACAGCTACAAACAAAAGAGTATTGGAAAGAGTCGCTAAAAAATAACGATGTATCTTATGGTTATTATGAAAATCTAAATTCACTTTTAATAGCAAATAAAAAAATGAAAAAATTGACAGTTTATAGTACAAAAAATAGCAAATTAGAGCTTTTGTCTATATATGATAATGTTATTGTTGGTGCATCTGGAGATAAGAAAAAAGAGGGAGACTTAAAAACTCCTCTTGGCGTGTACAATATAACTCAAAGATTTACTCCACCAGACCAATTTTATGGACCTTTGGCCTTTGTTTTATCGTATCCAAATATATATGATAAAGTTCAAGGCAAAAATGGACATGGCATCTGGATACATGGCTCTCCTCTCGATGGGAGCCAAAGAAAACCCACAAGTAAGGGCTGCATTGTTTTAGATAATGACACGATAGAGTTACTAGATAAAAATGTAAAGTCAAAAAACAGCATAACTATAGTCAGCGAAAACGGTATGCAAAAAACTAAAAAAGAGCAAATAAGTACGATTTTAGCAGAACTTTTTAGATGGAAAAATGCTTGGAAATATAGTGATATAGATACTTATTTGAGTTTTTATAGTAGTGACTTTAAAAGATATGATGGCTTAAGAAAAAAGAACTTTTCACGCATGAAAAAGAGTATTTTTTCAAGAAAACAGAAAAAAGAGATTGTTTTTAAAAACATCAATATAGCTCCTTATCCAAACGAAGAGGGCAAGGCACTTTTTAAAGTAGCTTTTTATGAGATATATAAAAGCAGAAATTATAAGTTTCGTGGCAACAAAGAGCTTTATGTGGAGTTAAATAACAAAAGTTTTAAAATTTTATCGGAGAAATAATGCAAAAAAAAGATATGATTGAAAAAGAGTTAGCAAAACTTATAGATATAAGAACAGATTTTTTAGATTATTTGGATAGCAACATTCCTAAAAAAGAGAATAATATAGAGTTTGATTTTCAAAACAATCCAATGATTGATGCAAAGATGGTGCATGAGCATTTTTTTAAACTAGATTATCAAGCCAGGAAGCTGAGAGGTTATTTAGTGGAAGAGTTTGGAATCAAGGCGGAGTAAATGCCTTATATTAAGATAAATAAAAATAACTATAAAGACAACATAAAAGCACTGTGTAAAAAAGCAGGTGGTAAAGACAAGCTTATGGTAGTTTTAAAAGATAATGCTTATGGGCATGATTTAAAAACTATGGCAAAACTATCTGCTAGTTTTGGTGTTAAAAAATCTGCAGTAAAAAATATACAAGAGGCAAAAGAGATAAACTCTTTGTTTGAAGAGACGCTTATACTAGCCGACCATCCTCCCTTAAAGAAGCAAGATGATAATATATCTTACGCTGTTCACTCTATTGAAGGGCTAAAGAAGTTTCCTTTGCAAAGTTCTTTACATGTAAATGTTGATTCTGGTATGCATAGAAATGGAATTATGTATGATGAGATTGAAGAAGCGATTGAGATAATCGTAAAAAATGAACATCATTTAAAAGGCTTTTTTACACATTTTAGAAGTGCTGATGAGTTAAGTTGTGAGCAGTATTGGCAAGAAGAAAATTATAAAAAAGCTGTGAAAAAAGTAGAAGAATTAATAAAAAAACACGACATAAAAAGACCAAACTTTCACTCTTGTAACTCTGCAGCACTTTTAAGAAGAAACAACCCAATAACAGACGATTTTGCAAGGTGTGGAATAGCAACTTATGGGTATTCTCATCTTGATAGCACTTTTGAAAAACTAGAGTTAAAACCAGTTATGTCTTTATGGGCAGAAAAGTTAAGCTCAAGAAGTTTGAAAAAAGGGGATAGAGTGGGATATGGTGGTTTGTATGAAGTTAAAACACCACAAGTAGTATCAACTTATGATATCGGTTATGGAGATGGACTTTTTAGGTACGATGGACTTGGTAATCTTCACTTTAGAGATGCAGAGGTTTTAGGAAGAATATCTATGGACAGTTTCTCTTTTATAGGAGATAAATCAGAAGTGTGTGTTTTTGAAGATGCTACTAATCTCGCAAATTATTTTAATACAATTACTTATGAAGTCATAACAAAATTAGCGCCAAATATAAGAAGAGTACTAGTCTAGATTAAACTAAGATTTTAACTTCAATCGAGTTACCACCATTTTCAATGGCTGCTTTGAGAGCATTTTCAGCTCTTTTTCTAAATTCTCCAATAGAGTCTTTTGGCGAGAAAGAAGTGATTCCATAACTGCATGTAATCTTTCCCGCCTTAGAAAACCTATGTTCTTGAAGTTTTCTATTTAATTTATCAGCAAAACTTTTTGTTCCTCTAAAATCTACATCTGGAGCAACTATAGCAAAGTGTTCATCAGTCCATTTTCCAAATAAATCAGTTTCTCTTACTCCTTTTTTTAATACAGAGATTATATCTTTTTTAAGAGAAATAGTTTCTTTTTCCGAGAAGATATTAGATAAATTTTTTATATGATCAACTTCTATGAGCATTAATGATAGTTTTGTACCATATCTTTGTGATCTTTTTAGTTCATGCTCTATCATCTCTTGAAGTTTAGAATTGTTTGGTATATTAAGTTGCATATCCATAGATGAAAATTGAGCATTATATTGACTTTGAGCTTTTATTGCATCATTTTTTTTCTTGGTTAGGGTTATAGTAAAAGCAATTTGTTCAGAAATTTTTGAAAGAAAGTTTGAATAGTCTTGTTTATTTTCTTCATCTAAAATAGTTACCATTAATCCTAGTGGCTTACCTGAGTGTTTATCTTTATATGTTTTTACTAAAGCTCTATAAGATTTGCTTCCTATAATGATAATATCATCAACAAAATCTCTTTTTTCTAAAAAACAGATTGATAAAAGATTATTTAAACTCTGTTTTGCTAATCCATTATTATGAGGTACGTATTTATTGGTTATGCCTATTTTTGACAATGAATCATTTGTGTTTAGTAGTAAAATTGCATCTTGTTCAAATGATGCAATAAAAGCAGTCTTTATTTTTAATTTCTCTTCCATAGTTGTTACAATACTATTTAGCTGCTTGTGTAGTGGCACCGGTGAAAGAATTATATCTGAAATTTTGTATATTGCATCAAGTTGTTCAGGCTCTTGTTTTGGCTTTTCTTTCTGAACTTCTGTATTTTTTGTACTTTTAATCGTTATGAGTGAAATAGAAAAAATAAGACCAGCAATTATAAATTTTATAAAATAATTGGTTTGCTCATACTCTAATAGAATAGCTTGAGTATATGAAATATTAAAATTAAGCATAGCCTGATAAGAATCAAGAGACCAGTAAATTAAAACAATAAGTAAAGATAAAACTACTCTCATACCGACTCCTTCTATTTTATAAAATTGCATTTTTAAATATAACTCCGTCTATTGAGCTTTTGGCAGCTAGCTCTATTTCAGTTTCTTCTTCTATTTGTAAAAGAATTTTTGTATCAAACAGATACTCTGTTGCTATGGATTGTACTTCTTTAGATAACTCATGGTTAACTATAATAAACTTTGCTTTTAGTGCATTTGCTATGCAGGCCTCTTTTATACTCTTTACATGTAAAGCGAAAGATATATTTTGTTTTTTACAGTATCTTAGCACTTCTTCATCAATAAAAGCAAATAAAATAGTACTATTTGATGGTGTTTCTTTGATTTCTTCTATTTTTGTAACTCTATGGATTGGATTAAAAGGTATAAGTTTGTGTCCTAATATAATCATTATCTTATTCCCGCACACTCTTTTGAGCAATAAAATTTACCATCTTTTATGATAGCATCATCTTCTCCCACAAAAGTTTCACATTTTGCACATTCCATCATAATATCACCTTCTGGTGGCACTTTTTTACTTCTTTTTTTGCCAGTTGGTATCTCTTTTTTTGATTTTTTAAAAAATATGATATATATAACAAAAAATACTCCAATAAGTAGTAAAAATTTAATTGCCATCGATTTCCTTTATTATAAGATAATTTCGTTTATCTTTTTTGTGTATTTTATAGTTTTTTAGATTAGTAACCTCTTCAACAACTTTTTCCCCTTTATAAAAAAGAAGTATTGAATCAGCCGTTATATAATCTTTGCATAGTTTTATAAGCATATCAGTATTAGTTACTGCACGAGAACTTATCAAATCTACTTCAAAACTTTCAGCTTGTTCAACTCTTTTTGTTGAAACGGTTATGTTCTTTATATCTAAAGTTGTCTTTACTAGGTGCAAGAATGAACTCTTTTTAGCAATTGGCTCAAACAGAGTAAAATGGGTTTCAGGCATAGCCATAGCTAAAATAAGCCCTGGAAATCCAGCCCCTGTTCCTATGTCTATTGCATTTTTGATACTTTTAAGAGGTAAAAAAGTGATAGGAAAGAGACTATCTTCTATATTCTCCATAACAATATCTTTAGTTTTTGCACCTGTGATATTGTGTACTTTGTTATACTTTAAAATCAAATTGGAAAACACTTCACACTTTTCATCAAATTTTTTAGGAAGTGCATATCTTTCTTCAAACAAATTAATTCC
>Ga0164318_10006851_pt1 | contig 11039 bp, 11 predicted proteins | sample GuaBasSedimGuay9_FD_113734 | JGI IMG/M metagenome (GOLD analysis project Ga0164318, IMG submission 113734) | Subseafloor sediment microbial communities from Guaymas Basin, Gulf of California, Mexico - Guay9, Core 4571-4, 0-3 cm | ecosystem: Environmental > Aquatic > Marine > Hydrothermal vents...
AATTTTTTGGCTAAAAAAGTTTTATTTTTATTTAGCAGTTTTTGTTTTTAGAAAAAACAGTAAAAAAGGATATAGTAGGATATAGAATTTGAGATGAGAATCAAATAATAAACTAAGAAGAGGACTTTGTATGATAAAGGTTGATGTTGTTGGTGGTGGTCTAAGTGGGTTTAGTACTGCCATCTCATTAAAAAGACACTGCAGAAATATTAATGTGGTTGTCCATGAAAAACATAAACGAATAGGATATAATCATGAGGGGCGTAGATGTGGTGAGGCACATTCTGTAGAAGGCGAATGGAAAAAATGGAAACCACAGGGTAAAAGTGTTTTTAATGAGATTAGGGTAGTTGAAACAGTAGTTGGTGATAAAAAATATGTGATGTATAGAAAACCGGGTACATCATGTATACTCAATAGGCAGGAGTTTATCTGTCAGCTTGCCAGAGAGGCAGAGCGTTTAGGTGTGGAGATATGGACAGGTGATAAAATACATAGCTTGGAAGATCTTCAGGGGGAGTATATTGTTGATGCAACAGGATGCCCCAGTACTATAAAAAGAGAACTGCATCTCCTGCATGGTATAACGGGAATGACATATCAGCAGACATTGGAAGAATCAAATTATTTTATTTCTGATACCGTAAAAATCATTTTTATGGAGACTCCCGGGTACTACTGGATATTTCCACGTGACCCAGATAGGAGGGAGATAAATCTTGGTGTGGGGATAATTGGAAAAACCAGTGATAATTTAAAAGGAATGTTGGAGGCATTCAAAAAACAACATGATATACGAGGAAAAATAAACTATGTTACAGGCGGTTTGATACCTGCTGGACTACAGAAACCTTTGAAATATGATAATGTTTTGTTTGTGGGAGATGCAGGTGTTGGAACATTTCCATTGACTGGGCAGGGTATATATCGTGCTCTTATAAGTGGTGAGATCGCTGGGAAAGCCATAGCTTTAGGATTCCCAGAAAAATATCCCTTTTTGATTAAAAAAATGTTCATTAAATGGGATATTTTAGGGAAATCATTCGTATATATGAATCAAGTTCTTAAGGAGGTCAGTGGCAAAATGGTTTTAACAGTACTACAATGCTTACTCAACTTGCAGTACAAAAAGATCTTATGAAACGAAAAACCGAAGAGCATCCCATGAATAGCCTATAGATCACGTTTTCAGCTCCTTTTTTTATGCTACTGTTGTTTTGTTAAGGAAAATGGTCTGTGTCGGGAATGCTATCTCAATCCCTTCTTTCTCAAAAGCCTCTTTTATCGCTAGATTTATCTCCTGCTGTATATCCATGTATTTGACGTAGTCCCGGGTCTTTACATAATACACGATTTCGAAGTTAAGACTGAATTCACCAAATTCCTTGAAATGAACTCTGTCGATCTCTGTCATCTCATTTTTACTAATGATGTCTTTTATTATATCAGGGATTTTTTTAAGCTTCTTAACAGGGGTATCATAGGTAACACCGATTGTGAACACTATCCTACGTTTTTTCATTTTCTTAAAGTTCCTCACCTTGGCACTTGTCAGCTCTCTGTTAGATAAAACCAGCTCCTCCCCCTGCAGAAGCTGCACACGTGTAGATTTTATACCTATTCTTTTGACTGTACCAGCGTAATTGTCTATAACAATAAAATCACCTATTTCAAATGGACGGTCGAAGTATATGGAAAAAGCACTAAAAACATCGCCAAGTATGTTTTGCAGAGCAAGAGCAACTGCTATACCACCAACACCTAATCCTACAACAACACCCGATAGATCATAGCCAAGTGTATCTAGGATTAACAAAAAGGCAAATATGTATATGATAGCATGGATAACCTTTTTTAAAAGAAATATAAGATGTTCACTCATCCTCCTTTTTCCATGCTCAGCAGTTTTCTCGGCGTACCATCTGATAAAAACATTTACAACACGTGTGAGTATGAAAGCAATCAATAAAATCTCAACTATGCCAAAAAAATGTGTTATATCAGTAGAATATGGTTTAAGAGGAGGAAAAGATGAAAATGCATAGTATGCACCTACAAGTATTACAAAAAAATAAACTGGTTTCTTTGTATTACGGAGGATCTCATCATCGAGAGTGGTCTTTGTTTTTTTCGCCCACTCAGTAAGAAAGTTTTCAAAAATAAAATACACTACCCAGCCGACAATAATAGACAGAATAAACACAAAAATAGATACTATGATCTCACCGACCACTGGACTCACATTTATACCAGCATTCTGCAGCTCAGAGTTTATAAATCCTGCAAGATCACTTAACACACTCATCTTAACAGCCCCAGATAAACAGAAAAATATAACTAATACTTTAACTTTAGCATTAACCTCTTCAAGGGGTGAAGATAGGAAAAAACAATAAAAACTTTTATCTACTACATAAATATATAATATTTTGGTTTCCATGGATATAAAAAAGGATTTTGAAGAAAACTGGCTGAGAGAGATAGAAGACTTCATCTCCTTCTGGGAAAAAGAGATAGAAGATATTATGGAGAAAAAGTTGGATCCCCAGGAATGCCACATGATTTCAAAAAAATTCAGTAGAGAAAGAGATTTTCTTCTAAGCAGAAAACCAGTAGGTGTATCAGACGAAAACTTGGTTTCGAGATTACAACCACTCAACAGCAAATTAAACATCTCACTAGCAGTAGCATTAAGTAGTATCTCGGAAAAAGAAAAAAATGAGAACTGAATCTGAGGAATCCGGAACAAAAAATTTAACATCCATTGTTTTTTATTCAATTCTCTTATAATATAATCCTATTAAAATGATTATAGTAGATCTTTTGAAGATATTCTGTTGTACCTACCAAATTATCAGTATCAGCTATGATAGGATAAATGGGCCAGGCCGGAATTGAACCGGCGACCTCCGCGTTGTAAGCGCGACGTCATAACCACTAGACCACTGGCCCATAAGTTTTTTTATGATCATAAATTGGATGAGTGGGCTCGAGGAGATTCGAACTCCTGACCTCCGCCTCGTCAAGGCGACGTCATAACCAACTAGACTACGAGCCCAAATAAGTCCGGCAGATGTATGTTGGTATGAAATATTTTTCATCACACACCATCTATAGAGTATTTTCTTTTTTGTTCTTGCAGAGACCAATGTCCTGCAACCAATTAAATGGGGGACGGCGAAAGGCAATTTTTTAATCTTTTAATTGCAACTCCAGAATTCCGGTTATCTTTTAAATGTTTTTTTCCGTCATGCTCTAGAGAACACAATCTAGAGAACACAAAAAAATATTATCAGTCTATAGAGGCAGATTCCTATTTTTTAGGAGGAGGTAGGATATGTAACTGGTAGCTCACCGGTGTATAAATCAAGGATTGTGGGATGCTGTGCTCCACTGGTTAATAGCTCAACCCATGGTTTGGCGAAATAAAATGCTTCTTCTGCTGAAACGACGCCGTCTAGGTTTCCGAAAACATCGCCCCAACCCTCAAAACCACTTGTTAGATAGTCTGAAAAATATGATCCCCAGGAGGGCTCATCCTCTTGACTAGACATTAACACTACTCTGCCATTTCCTTCTAAATCCTTTATGAACTCCTGTGTAAACACTGATGACGTGTTGTATCTGTAATGATGTTGATTTTCATGATGTTCTATGAATATGTTGTCGTTGAATCCCCCGCTGAAGCAGCTGTCTATAACAACGCATATTCCATGTGAGTCCAACATGCTTAACAGAAAGTTTAGTAGATCATCCCATATAATTGCTATGTGATATTCAAAACCGTAGTATGTAACGAGGGCCTCATCGCATCCATCTGCCTCATCGTAGGGTGGAAGATCTATACCTACGCCGTTTTCATTTCTAAGTGGAAAGCCATGTGTGGTGATATATACCAGTGATATGTCATCGGCGTCATCCATTCTATCGAGCCATAGAAATCCTTTTATTATGTTAAAAACAGTTGCATCCTCAGCTTTGATCATCTTTATATGATCTGGATACCAGTTTTCTGATGACACAAGTGTTGAATATAGATTATCCACTGCATCAAGCATAGATGGACGGTCCTGATCGTGATGGTTGTAATATACACCTACAGCTATAAGCAATGCCCAATACTCTGTCCCCTGATTAATCTCATAATTTCTAAAGTTTCTTTTCACATCATTAAATACATTATTGATATTGTTAGCTTCCCAAAGTTTTTTTGTATTTTCATTTTCATCAGCATTGCAGAAAGGAACAACAATTGTTCCGATACAGATAAGAACAACTGCAAGGATGATTGATGATTTTTTCACAACATATCTCATTTTTATCCCCAGATGATTTATATACATCATATGATAGAGTTGCATATATAAAATAGTTACGGATTATGGAACAACAGGAAAAATAGGGGATATATGGAAAGAAGAAAGGATTAGAGAATAAAAAGATGTTTTTGTCAAAAAAAATTTCTTGTATCCATACTTCTCTTTTTGGAAGAAATTGCGATCAAACCATGTTTTATAACAAAGAGTATTTTAATGACTACAAAAATTACCTAAAAACACTCAAAGGGATAAGGGATAGAGAAGGATGGAGGCAATTATACTTGCAGGTGGGTTTGGAACGAGACTCCGGCCATTAACATATACAAGAGCGAAAACTCTGCTACCTATACTTAACAAACCAATGATCAGCTATCTTATGGAGATGCTCCCTAACGAGGTTAGAAAGGTTGTGTTGGCCGTAAACTACAGGCGGGATCAGATCGAAGAGTATTTTGAGACAAATGATTTCGGGAGAGAAGTAGTGGTAAATGATGAACCAATGCCTCTGGGAACAGGCGGAGCAGTCAAGTTCGCAGAACAGCATATCACAGGTACCTTCCTTGTGCTGAATGGCGACATCATCTGCTCTCTTGACCTAAAAAAGATGATAGAATTTCATAGAAAGAAAAAAGCTGTTTCCACAATATCTCTCTGGCCTGTCGAAAATGTTTCTGAATATGGCGTAGCAGATATAAGAAAGAATGGAAACATTATTGAGTTTATAGAGAAACCACGGCCTGAAAAGGCTCCGTCTAATCTTATCAACGCAGGAGCATACTGTTTAGAACCAGAGGTTTTAGACTACATAGAAAAAGGTCGTCTCGTCTCAATGGAGCAGGAAATATTTCCAAAAATCATAGAAGACACTGGCAGATTCTATGGATATAAATTCGATGGATACTGGATAGATGTAGGTAGAATCAGCAGCTACATAGATGTACATAGACTCCTCATGAAAAACAAAAAAATAAAAAAAATAGAGGGGAACAACTGTGAGGTACATGGAATGCTGAAAAACTATTCATGCATAGGTGAAAATGTATACATCGGATATAACACACTATTGGACTCTACAATAGTATTCAACAACACACATATAGACAACAATGTTGTTCTAAAAAACTGCGTAGTAGGAGAAAACTGTGTTCTAGGTCGAGACTCAGATCTTAGGAATACAGTGATTGGAGACGACGAGACAATCATGGAAAAAACAGTTTTAGACAACAAAATAGTTTGGGATAAACCCATACCAGTAGGATATCCAGATAGACAGATTGGAAACGTTATAGAAAAATAAAAAAGACAATGTATAAATTCCAGCAGGATTATTCACACATCATATCCCACCAACAATTGTATTGGCTAATCCTAAAAAAATTTGATATTAACATTGTATAGATGATAAATTGAACTCTGAAATAGTTTGAGTAAAGGGATGTAGATATGACAAAATTGTTTGGCACAAATGGTATAAGAGGAGTTGTCAATGATGATATGAACACTGAGCTTGCTCTTGGAATAGGAACAGCATGGGGTACATATCTCAAAAAAAACATTAGAAGACCTAAGGTCGCTATAGGGACAGATGCCAGACTTTCGAACCACATGCTGAAAAATGCGGTTACAGCAGGACTACTATCCACAGGATGTGATGTTGTAGACATAGGATTAGTACCAACACCAACGCTACAGTACACGGTTAAGAAAAAGGATTTCGACTCAGGTGTTATAATAACGGCATCACACAATCCACCGCAGTTCAATGGAATAAAAGGTGTTGCAAACGATGGCATAGAGTTTTCAAAGGAGCAGGAGGAAGCCATAGAGGAAATATATTTCAAAAAAAACTATTCACTGTCAAACTGGGAAAATGTAGGCAGATTTTCTACATGGAATAACGCCATCGACCTATATCTAAAGGGAATATTATCCAATGTAGACGTTGATCTCATCAGAAAACAAAAATTCCATGTAGTCCTAGATTGTGGAAACGGTGCAGGTAGTCTAGTCACACCAACTCTTCTAAAAAAACTAGGATGTCGCATCACATCTTTATACTGTGAACCCGATGGACGATTCCCAGGGCGAAACTCAGAACCGCTACCTGAAAACCTCAGAGATATAATGAAGACGGTGGTAGAAACAAATGCAGACCTCGGAGCAGCACAGGATGGAGATGCAGACCGCGCCATATTCATAGATGAAAATGGAACATATCTTTATGGTGACAAAACACTCTCACTAGTAGGAAAGCATATCACAGAGGAAAAAAAAGGAGGAGTAACAGTTACACCAGTCACAACATCAAGCAGTTTCGAAGAGGTTGTAAAAGAAAACGGAGGAGAAGTGGTATACACCCAAGTTGGATCACCAATAGTGGCACGTGTGATGATTGAAAAAAAAGCAGTTTTTGGAGGAGAAGAAAACGGTGGACTGATTTTCCCAGAGATGCAGTACTGCAGGGACTCAGCCATGTCAATAGCAAAAATACTAGAAATACTAGCAAAAGAAAAAACAACACTCTCCCAACTAATAGCAGAGATACCACACTACGAACTACACAAAACAAAAATCTCATGCCCAAACAACAAAAAAGAGACAGCAATGAAGAAACTTGTCGAACAAGTCAGAGACAACAAGGACATCACAAAAATAGACAAGACAGATGGAGTCAAACTATACCTAGAGAACGGATGGGTTTTAATGAGACCCTCCGGCACAGAACCTATATTCAGGATATACTCCGAATCCAAGGACAAAAAACAAGCTGAAACACTGGCATCCACATACAAAAAAATAGTAGAAGAAATAATCCAAAATCTAAAATAAAAAATCTGAACTACATTCCCTCCAAAATACTATTCTTTGCATCAAAAAATAACTTTTTCTCTGAGTAAACCTTATAAATAAAAAGATGATACGCTATCAGAACCCGCTAGATATAAAAGTATAATAGGAAAACAAGACAACAAACTATTTAGAAAAAACTTGTATGAAAAAAAATATAAACCAATTCGTAATTTAGCTGAAAAATGGAGGTAAAATGTTATGGCAGATAAACCACATCTGAACCTAGTAATTATTGGTCATGTTGATCACGGAAAATCAACACTGGTCGGAAGAATACTGCTCGAAACAGGACAGTTCCCAGCGCACATGGTGGAAAAATTCAAGGAAGAGGCAAAGGCAAAGGGAAAAGAAAGCTTCGCCTTGGCATGGATATTCGACCAGCTGAAGGAAGAAAGAGAAAGAGGATTAACAATAGATGTAGCACACAAAAGATTTGACACAGATAAATACTATTTCACAATCATTGACGCACCTGGGCATAGAGATTTTGTAAAAAACATGATCACAGGAACATCACAGGCAGATGCTGCTATACTAGTCGTAGCAGCACCAGAAGGAGTGATGGCACAGACAAAAGAACATATGTTCCTAGCAAGAACACTTGGCGTAAAACAGATGATAATCGCAATAAACAAAATGGATGACACAAAACCACCATATGACAAAAACAGATATGAAGAGGTAAAAGCTGAGGTAGACAGACTGGCAAAAAGCGTTGGATACAAGGATGAACAACTGCAATACCTACCAGTATCCGCATGGACGGGAGACAACGTCAAAGAGAAAGGAAAACTAGACTGGTGGGATGGAGACACAGTACTACAGGCTGTTGACAAATTCAAAGTACCAGAAAAACCAGTTGATCTACCACTAAGATGGCCAGTACAAGATGTCTACACCATCAAGGGAGTAGGAACAGTACCAGTTGGAAAAGTAGAATGCGGTGTACTAAAACCTGGTATGCAACTCATATTCAAACCCAGCATGAAACCAGGTGGAGTAGTAGGTGAGGCAAAAACAATTGAGATGCACCATGAACAAATATCACAGGCACTACCTGGGGACAACATAGGGGTAAATGTAAGAGGAATAAGTAAAAACGATATCAGAAGAGGAGACGTAGCGGGACCAGTTGACAACCCACCAACAGTTGCAAAATCCTTCACAGCACAGATCATGGTACTAAACCATCCATCGGTAATAACCAAAGGGTACACACCTGTATTCCACTGCTATACAGCACAGGTTGCATGCAGATTCGAAGAAATACAGAAAAAACTTGATCCAAAAACCGGTGCAGTGGTAGAGGAAAACCCAGATTTCATCAAAACAGGAGATGCGGCAATAGTAAAAATAGTACCCACACGCCCCATGGTCATCGAACCATCAAAAAAGATACCGCAGCTAGGAAGATTCGCTATCAGGGACATGGGACAAACCGTAGCAGCCGGTATATGCCTAGATGTAGAGCCAGCATAAAAAAACTTTCCACCATCCATTCTTACTTTCACAAAAAAACTATTACCTTTCTATCACAGGCCCCCCAAATCTTTTTATACCATTGTACCTTAGCAGGGGAGTAACACGATAATATGGCAGCACAAAAAGCGAGAATATCACTAACCAGCACAGATGCAAAAAAACTTGAGGACGTATGCAATCAAATAAAAATGATTGCAGAAAGAACAGGAGTGGCGCTACGTGGACCCATACCATTACCAACCAAACACCTGCGGGTACCATGTAGAAAATCACCTGATGGTGAAGGAACAGAAACATGGGATCACTGGGAGATGAGAATACACAAAAGACTCATAGACTTAGATGCAAGTGATAGAGCACTGAGACAACTCATGAGAGTACAAGTACCAGATGGAGTACACATAGAAATAGTCCTAAAATCATAAAAAAACTTTTTTTGCCCTTAGCTTTTTAGAATAAAAAAACTCTATGTATCAAAAAATAGAAGAAAAAAACCTTTATATCCATAGGCATATTTTTTGCCGAGGTAGCAAAGTCCGGCCTAATGCGCCGGCCTTGAGAGCCGGTTCCCCGTTTGGGGAGCGGGAGTTCAAATCTCCCCCTCGGCGCTATTCTGTAGGTAGACTAACAAAAAAATAAAAGAAAAAAGACAACAAGGTTTCTACTGAAAAATTTACTTAACAACAAAATTTTATATAAAATCGTCTTTGGATAATTCTATGGAAGAGCTAAATAATGTTCTTGTGAAGAAAAATTGCTATAAAACAAAAAACATTTATTCCATAGCCACTTAACATATCTAGTAGATAGATTAAAGAGAGAAACAAATATGGGCGCGTGGCCTAGCCTGGATATGGCACTGGCCTTCTAAGCCAGTGATCGCGGGTTCGAATCCCGCCGCGTCCGTACAAGACTTATTTCTAAGTAAAATATGAAAGCATCATCGAATATGCAACGCCAGAGGGGATAGAAGAATTAACAAAAAATGTTTTTATAATAGTAAACTCGGCGGGGATCAAGCAGGAGGACCCTGCATTTCTGTTGAAGACATATCAGTTTTCTATTTATTGGTACTTGGAAATTATTTGTGGATGAACGCAGCATCTCTCCATAAGCGTGACACACATTGACAGTGATATAGTTTAAGGAGTATCAACAATTAACTTCGCAGTACCTATTTATTTTAGTATGTTTTTACTGCTGTTCCGAATGCTATTATCTCCGCTGCACCCCGCATTGTCTGTGCAGTGGCATATCGCATACCCACAATTGCATCAGCACCGATTTTCTTTGCATCTTCTATCATGCGTTGCATAGCAGTTCGGCGTGCCTCCTCCATCATCTCTGTGTAGGATTTTGCTTCTCCCCCTACGAGGCTTCTTAGACCAGCACGTATGTCTTTTCCTAGATGTTTTGTTTGTACACAGCTTCCAAATACTACTCCCAGGACTTCTTTTATTTCTCTTCCAGGTAGGTTTTCTGTTGTTGCTACCATCATACAAAAAACCTCTCTTTTTCTGGTTTTAGCTCATTTCTGCATATTTATTTATTTTTTGTTTACATGTTTTTTTAGGTATTCCTTCCGTATTTCATCTGCTATTTTTCCATCCTCAACTATTAGTGTTCCGATGTATCCACATTCTTTGCATTTCCATCTCGACCAGTCCTGTGGTAAAACCCAGTCTATGTTTGGTGATCCACATATTGGACAAAATCTCATATTTTTTATTCCCCAAAATTCCATGTTTTTATTTGTATTCATATCCACATTTACTGCAGCGATATGTCTTTCCGTCGAATTTAAGTGTTGGGTTTCCACATTCTGGACAGATTCCGAGTACTCTTTCTTCTAGCATTCTTATTCTTTTTAGCTCTCTTTCTGTGAGTTGCGACAGGTTGATCCATGGGTTTTTTTTCCACCATTTCCAGATTTCTTCACTCAATGTGATTGTTACCTTTGGCATGATGTTATGTTTCCTCCATATTTTTTTATGATCGGAATTTTGATGAAAACGATGAGGAGGGGGGTTTTTTCATATGGGTCGCATGGAGGTTTTTTTAGATTATTATATCGATGAGTAGTGATACTATTAGAAATACTGTTCCTGTTATGATGCATATGATAGCTTTTAGTACTGGATTGTTTATGCCAGGCGTGTTGACCCATTTTGATAGGTTTTGATAGGCTTGGATAGATCATTGTCGCTATTCCGAAGACTATTAGTAAAAGACCAGATATGAGAAGTATCAGGTTTACTGTTCTTCTGATAGCATTTTCTAACTTTCTTTTTTATTTTAGTTTTACTGCGGTTCCATAAGCTAGTATTTCTGCTGCTGAGGCCATAACTGCTGATGTCATAAACCGCACGTTTATCACTGCATCTGCAC
>Ga0164318_10006852_pt1 | contig 11039 bp, 14 predicted proteins | sample GuaBasSedimGuay9_FD_113734 | JGI IMG/M metagenome (GOLD analysis project Ga0164318, IMG submission 113734) | Subseafloor sediment microbial communities from Guaymas Basin, Gulf of California, Mexico - Guay9, Core 4571-4, 0-3 cm | ecosystem: Environmental > Aquatic > Marine > Hydrothermal vents...
AAAACATCCTGTAACAGGAGAAAAGATACTCAAATATTTTATAGACAACAAAGATATTTTAAGAGGTGTTAGGAACCACCATGAACGGTACGACGGGAACGGTTACCCGGATAGGCTTAAGGGGAAAAAAATCCCGCTTTTCGCCAGGATAATTTGCATTACCGATACATTCGACGCATTAAAAACTGACAGACCGTATAGAAAAGGAAAATCCACTAATGAGATCGTTGAGATAATCAAAAAACAAAGCGGAAAACAGTTTGATCCGGAAATTGCTAATTTATTCATTAATCTGATAAATGAAAAACAAATTATACCGTAAATTCAAAGGCAAAACAGCGATTTCGGACATTGGAGACAAGAAAAATTGCCGCATTGCCGGAAGAATAATAAATATTACAAAAGATACAGTGACCGTGGAAGATGAATCCGGAATTATAACTCTTTCTCACAATAGAAGCGACTTGAAATATCTCGACATAGCTGTATTCAATTTGATCGGAGAAAGAGGAAAATTTACGATAAAAGATGTGGAAATTTTAACACGTGCACGAGGAAAAATAGAATTACGAAATAATTGGCAAAATGCCCTTATAAATAGGGAAAAAAGAGAAACATTTAAAAAGAGAGAGCTAATTATCCAAAATATTAGAGATTATTTTCTTAAAAACGATTTCATTGAAATAAACTCACCGTATCTTGTTTTTGCCCCGTCTACAGAAGAGACACTGAAACCTTTTAAGACTGTAGAATCAAAGACAAACGGGACTATGTACCTGACAATGAGCCCCGAGTACAATCTTAAACGTTTTCTGAGTGTAGGATTCGAGCGAATTTTTCAAATTGCACACTCCTTCCGTGATGAGGAATATGATGATTTACACAATCCCGAGTTTTTGAACCTCGAGTGGTACAGGGCTTATGCGGATTATATGGATATTATGGATGACCTTTCAGTGATACTCCCCGAAATAACGGATTATGTACACAATGCTTCAATAATAGAATACAGAGACAAACGTATTGATATGGCACAAATGGAAAAGATATCAATTAGGGAATTATTTTTCGACGACTTTCATGAGGAACTTGAATCCCTTACAAATATTGAAGATTTCAGACGTGTCGTTAAAACCGGAAATATAATTACAAACGGTTTAAACAACTGGAATGATATCTTTTATGCATGGATTGTCCAAAAGGAGCCGACTTTGGGAAATAAAAAACCGTGTATCATATACGATTATCCAAAAACTTGTGCCGCTTTATCAAGATTGAAGGATAATAACAACTTTTATGCAGAACGATTCGAATTGTACATTGGTGGCATAGAAATCGCAAATGCTTATTCGGAATTAAATGACCCTATTGAGCAGAAGAAACGACTAAAGAAGGAAATAAAATTCCATGAAAACATTCCGCTGAATGAGGATTTTCAAAGGGCACTTGAAATAGGAATGCCCCCTTCAGGGGGCATCGCATTCGGTTTAGACCGATTTATAATGATTCTTCTTGGAAAACATTCGATTCATGATATCATTCCGCTTTCGCTGGCAGACCTAAAGAATGAAATCAATACTTCCCCGCAATAAATTCTTCAACCATTTCTACATCCTCTTTACTCCCGATGATAAGCGGCACTCTCTGATGAAGTTCTGTCGGTTGGATATCCAAAATTCTCTCCGTTCCCGTAGAAGCCGCCCCACCCGCCTGTTCAACAATATAGGCAAGGGGTTGAGCTTCATATAGCAATCTCAATTTACCATGAGGTTTCTTGGGATCTTTATTGTCTCTCGGATAAAGGAAAATCCCACCACGGAGTAAATTCCTATGAAAATCGGCTACAAGCGATCCTATATAACGTGCGGTATACGGTTTTTTTACATGATTATGTTTCGATTTCAAATACTCCACATACTTTCTTATGGGCTCATCCCAATAAATCGTGTTGCCTTCATTAATACTGTAAATGCTACCTTTAGATGGTATTCTTATGTCTTCATGAGAAAGTAAAAACTCCCCGACCGACGGATCATAAGTAAATCCGTGGACACCAAAACCGGCGGAATAGACCATAATGGTACTGGATCCGTAAATAACATAACCTGCACCGACAAGCTCCGTCCCTTTTTGAAGGAGATCATCTATAGTTCCTCGACCCCCTTCGCTCTTTCTCCTATGAACACCAAAAATTGTTCCGATACTTGCATTTACATCTATATTGGACGAACCGTCGAGAGGATCAAAACTCACGACATACTTACCTATGGGATAACCATCGACAGGATAGATAGGATCCTCAACTTCTTCCGATGCCATAATACAGACATGTCCGCCTCTTCCGAGAATCTTTACCATCGTATCATTAGCAAAAACATCGAGTTTCTGAACATCTTCACCCTGAACATTTTTCTTTCCCGTAATCTCCATTATTTCCACAAGTCCGGCTTTTCTCACTTCCCTTGTAATAATCTTCGCTGCGAGAATAATGTTTTCCAGTAATCCCGTATACTCGCCAGTAGCTTCCGGAAATTGCTTCTGCTGCTCTATGATATGCTGAGAAACTGTTAAAGTATCCATGATACCTCCTTCTATACTATAACCAGAACCTTCTATCTAATGATCTGTATTGAATAGCTTCGGAGACATGTGCAGGTTTTATATTTTCTTCTCCATCTAAATCAGCTATAGTTCGGGAAACCTTCAATATGCGATTGTACGCTCTTGCCGAAAATCCGAAGCGCTTAATGGCTGTCTGGAGCAAATTTTCAGATTCACTGTCCAACTTGCAGTACTTCTCTACTGCCTTAGCCGTCAAATGAGCGTTGGAGTATATCTTATCCTCTCCCCTGTATCTTTCATTTTGCATCTCTCTTGCCTTTTGTACACGCTCTCTTATATCATCCGACGACTCTTCTTTTCTTTTCGTCATTAGTTCCTTGTACTTAACCGCAGGAACTTCGATATGAATATCAATACGATCCAAAAGAGGACCTGAAATTTTAGACATATATTTTTGTATCATATTTGGCGTACATGTGCAAGTATGATAAGGATCTCCGAAATACCCGCAAGGGCAGGGATTCATTGCCGCAACAAGCATGAAACGGGATGGAAATGTCAGACTGCCCACCGCTCTTGATATGGTAACTTCTCCGTTTTCCAGGGGTTGCCTCAATACTTCCAGAACATTCCTGTTGAATTCCGGCAACTCGTCGAGAAAAAGTACACCGTTGTGCGCAAGACTCACCTCACCCGGTTTAATCCGCTGCCCCCCGCCGATTAAACCGATATTCGAAATGGTGTGATGCGGAGAACGGAAAGGTCGTGTAGCAACAATTCCCTTTCCCGAATTGATCAACCCTATGGAGCTATGAATCTTCGTTGTTTCCAGTGCTTCGTCAATAGTCATTTCGGGAAGAATCGTGGGAATCCTCTTAGCTAACATCGTTTTGCCGGAACCGGGGGGCCCTATCATGAGAAGGTTATGTCCTCCTGCGGCCGCCACCTCAATGGCTCTTTTCGCCGATTGTTGCCCGATTACATCGGAAAAATCCACATTGTACTTTCCTGCAGAGTCGAACAATTTCTCCAAATCCACACAAAACGGCTCGATTTTCGTTTCCCCTTTCATGAATTGAATCACATCTCTTAATGATTTTACCGGTATAACTTCTATACCGTCCACTACGGCAGCTTCCGGAGCATTTTCCTCAGGCAAGATAAGCCCCTTAAATCCCCCTTCCCGAGTGGCAATGGCTATGGAAAGAGCTCCGTTTATTTTTCTCACTCCTCCTCCGAGTGACAGCTCTCCCACGATCGTATAATCGCTCAATCCTTTGGATATGAGATTTCCACTCGCCGCAAGTATCCCTATTGCAATGGGAAGGTCAAATCCGGATGATTCTTTTCTCTTCTCTGCAGGTGCGAGGTTTACCGTTATCTTTTTGGTCGGAAATTGTATTCCCGTATTCTTTATTGCCGATTCTACACGGTCCTTTGCTTCCTTTACCACTCTCTCCGGCATTCCAACAATATTCAACGCCGGCAATGCCCTCGTGAGGTCTGTCTCAATCTCGACAATATAGGCTTCAACTCCTTCAAGTGTACTAGAAAATAAACGTGATATCATATTTCCCCCTTGAATGCATTTTTTATATGCTCTATCCTTTCTTTCCCGTCAACCATGTCAATGGCAATTACATCAAAACGTGTATCCACTTTGCCCAAAATGCCCTTTTTCGAAAGAAAATAACGTGCCGTTTTAACTATACGTTTTTGTTTTATACTATTTATTGATTCAACGGCGCTTCCGTACTTACCGCTATTTCTGAATTTAACTTCAATAAAAACAAGCGTTTTCTTATGAACCGCTATAATATCTATTTCTCCGTATTTGCTGTAGTGGAAATTCCTCCCGACAATCCTGTACCCCCTCTTAACCAAGAAAGAAGAGGCTATATCTTCGCCTCTTCTTCCCGTTTCATTCATTACATAAAGAATTTTTAACCGGAGCAAAAGAAAATCTGTGTATCTTGCACGGTCCGTATTTCATCAGAGCTTCTATATGCTCTCTCGTTCCATACCCCTTATTCTTGGAAAAGTTGTACATAGGATACTCAATGTCATAACCTTCCATTAACCTATCCCTATACACTTTTGCAACTATGGAAGCTGCCGCTATGCACTGACTCTTCGAGTCTCCCTTCACTACGGTATTCTGGAATATCGGGACTCCATCCAATTTATAAGTTCCGTCAATCAAAAGATAATCCGGAACGATATTCATATTGCAAATGGCTCTCTTCATCGCCTCCAATGTTGCTCGTAGAATATTGACCTTATCGATTACCATCGAATCCACATACCCAATGCCTATGGAGACAGCGTTTTCAATGATCAAATGGAACATCTCCTCCCGTTTATCGGGAGAGAGTTTTTTCGAATCGTCAATTCCTTCAAATATCTTGCCGTAGGGAAGCACAACTGAAGCTGCTACTACGGGACCTGCAAGGGGACCACGTCCCACCTCATCTATTCCGGCAACAAACCGTATGTTTTGCTCCCAAAGTTTTCGTTCAATAACTTCCATCATCTCTTTTCTTGTATTTTAGCCGCTTTCCCTGTTAATTTTCTAAAATAGAAGATTCTTGATCTCCTTACTTTACCTCTTTTCAAAACTTCTATTTTCGAGATTAACGGTCCGTTCAACGGGAGTATTCTCTCTACTCCTATACCGCCCGAAGTTTTTCTCACGGTGAATGTTTCACCGAGTCCGCTGCCCTTTCTCTGCAGAACAACACCTTCGAATCTCTGTAATCTCTTTTTTCCGCCCTCTTCGATTGTCAAAAATACCCTTACGGTATCTCCAGCTCCAAACTCGGGCAGATCCATCCTCAACCTTTTTCTTCCGACACTTTCAAGTATGTCCATCTATTCCTCCTTACCATCGCGGTTGCGTAGATTTTTTATTATTTTCCTATCTTCTTCGTTCAAACTATCCTCTTTAAGAAGGTACGGCTTTCTTGCAAGTGTAAGTTTCAATGATTCCGTCCTCCTCCATTTTTCTATCTCTTTATGGTTCCCGGAAAGTAAAACATCGGGGACCTTCATTCCCATAAATTCTCGCGGTCTTGTGTATCGCGGGGCATCGAGCAAACCGGAAGAGTAACTGTCTTCCATTGCCGAATCGATGTCACCGATTACACCGGGCATAAGCCTTGCAACGGCATCGATAACTATAAGAGCCGCATACTCTCCGCCACTCACAACATAATCACCAATCGATATTTCTTCATCGACAAAATGCTCGAGTCTTGCATCAATTCCTTTATAACGCCCGCATATAAAAACGAGATGTTCCATCTCTTTAAGTTCGTTTACCCTATTCTGGGTAAGCGTATTCCCCCGAGGCGTAAATAGAACGACATGGGCTTTCTCATCCTTTATCTCTTTAAGGGCATCGTAAATAGGTTGAACCATCATCACCATTCCCGGTCCTCCACCAAAGCCATAATCGTCGACTTTTCTGTGCCTATCTCTGCTGTAATCCCTTATATCGGTTATTCTCAAATCGAGAAGCCCTTTTTCGCGAGCAATTTTCACATTTCCGACACCTATGGGAGATGTGAAAAATTCAGGGAAAATAGTCAATATGTCAATGAGCATCTATCATTCCCTCAATAGGGGAAATTACAACCTTTTTGTTATCCGTGTCAATAATATCGATAAATTCCTTTACCATGGGAACGAGATTTTCCGTTTTGCCATCTCTAATAACAAGTATATCCGTTGCGCCATTATTGATAATATCCTTTACCACCCCTATACATTGGTTATTCTTATCAAATACATCTGAATCGATCAGATCCGATATGTAGTACCTTCCCTCTTCCAAATTAACCCTTTCATCCTTATTTATGAATATTTTCTTACCATTAAACCTCATAGCCTCTTCTCTGGAATTTACTCCTTCGAATTTTACATATATACGGTTGTTTCTAATATAGGCGTCTTCAATGTTAAATATTTCCTCCTCGTTACCACCGGACAGTTTCATCTCTTTCATTGCGGTAAACCGTTCGGGAAAATCGGAATACGATTTCACGGTAACATAACCTTTGATTCCGTATGTTCTACCAATAACGCCAATTAAAATCTTCTCTTTCATAGTTCTTCAAACTTTACCGTAGCCCTCTTTCCATCGGAATGGCAAGAATAAATTAACGTTCTAATAGCACTGGCGGTTTTTCCGCCTTTACCTATCAAACGACCCAGATCCTCTTTTTTAACCTGAATCGTGTAAAGCACATTCATATCACTCTCTACTCTTATGATCTTATATGAATCTTTGTTTTCAAGGATCGATTCTGCAATAAAATTCAACAAATTTTCAATTTTATTCATTCGAACTCAGTTTCTCGCGAGCAACTTTTATCAATTTCGAGACCGTGTTCGTCGGCTTTGCGCCTTTTTTAATCCATTCGTCGACCTTTTCGAGATCAATTTCAAATTCGGTTTTGTTCAATGGATTGTAATACCCCAACTGTTCGATAAATCTTCCGTCTCTGGGGCTTCTCTTGTCCGAAACAACTATCCTATAAAAAGGTTTGTGTATCCTGCCCTCTCTACGCAAATGAATGTTAATAGCCAATTAGCACCTCCTTAAGTTTGCTATAATATAACTAAAATAAACCTATATGTCAATATTATCTCCCTTAGAGATAAACACTTATAAAATCTTGCTTTTATAAACGATTTTTCATGTTTTGTCAACCTTGTTGCATTGCAAAAGTTAAATAGGTCCGCCGAAACTTTAGTGCGGGCGGACATATCTACCCGATTCCTTTTTCTCTTCTTCACAACCTGCCAAATATGTTATATAATAAATTAAAAGTAGGAGGCATATGAAAAAAGTTCTCTTTCTATGCGTGGGAAATTCTTGCAGAAGCCAAATGGCGGAAGGTCTTCTTAATCACTACGGTAAAGGTGAGTATAAAGCATACTCTGCCGGCAGCAAACCGGAGAAGAAAGTTAATTCTTTTGCCGTGAAAGTAATGGCGGAAATTGGCATTGATATCTCACATGCGACCCCAAAGCATGTGGATACATTTAAAAACGATTATTTCGATTATGTGATAACCGTTTGCGGAGATAGCGACGAAACATGTCCCGTATTTTTGGGCAAATCAGGCGTTTCCGAGCACTATCCGTTTCCGGATCCGGCAACTCATGGAGGAACGGATAAAGAAATTGCCGAATTCTATAGGAAAGTACGTGATGGTATAAAGGATATGATATTCGAATATTTTAAAATAAACGGAGCTTAAAATGAAAATAACAAATGAAGCCGAAAGATTACTAAAACGTATTTCACACCCGAGAATGATAGGTACCGAAGGTATCAAGAAGGCAAAAGAGGAAATTACCGAGTTTTACAATGAAAACAACATTCCTTATGAAATAGAAACATTCGAATGTTACGGTTATGACGACGGAGAAGGAAAAATTGCACTGGATGGAAAATCCATAAAAGCAAGGCCTGTCGGGAATCAGAATCCTTTTACAATCACGGGAGAACTTCTCTTCATCGACAACTACAAAAATATAAAAAACATTACATACGATATAAAAGGGAAGATACTTCTAGCAACCGGGGGATTAACCGTAGAAGATTTCCGATACATGTATGAGCATGGCGTCGCCGGATATATTATTATCTCCCCGCCTGAAAAGGATTTTATTACAAGCACAACGAGACAGGTTCTTGTAAGAGACAATGTAATTATTCCCGGGCTTATCGTAAAACATGATGATGCAATTCGTATATTGAGGTACAACGGTAGAAAAATCAAAATAAGCGGAAATAATAAAATCAAAAAGGTTAAGGGAGAGAATATTGTAATAACTGTTGAGGGAAGAAACAACACCGATCCGGAAATTCTCGTATTCGGTCATTATGACACCGTTTACGAATCTCCCGGAGCAACTGATAACGGCGGCGGAACCGCCATTGTCGCGGCACTTGCGAAAAAATACTTTAAAAATCCGCCCAAGCGGGGAATTAAGTTTATTCATTTCAGCGGAGAAGAGTTCGGGCTTTTAGGAAGTAAAAGTTTTGTAAACTCACATAAAGAAGAACTTAAAAATTACAAGTTTACTATTAATGTCGACGTTGCCGGAGATATTTTCGGCTACAACATGAGTAGAATCATAGGAGGTGACGATATATTCTACCTAAGTAAACTGATTGCTTCGAATCTCGGTATCGTAGTAAATACAACAAAAGATATTTATAGCAGTGACTCCATGCCTTTTGCTCTGGAGGGCATCCCTTCGATAAATATTGCCAGATGGGGAGGAAGGAGTAGTTTTAATGCTCATACGATAAATGACAAATCAAAATGGATAGGGAAAACCGGGCTCGAGCCCCTTCTTCTTTTCACCGATGAGGTTCTGAATTTCACCTCGAATAGCCCGTTATTCCCCGTAGAAAGAAAAGTGCCCGAGGATTTGATGCAAAAGGTAAAAGATTATTTCAAAAAAAGCGGATATTCGGGAAAGGAAAAACAACAGATAAAATAGGAGGCGATTTATGAAGATAAGGGATTTTCTTCTCTTCAAAAATTTAAACGACAATGAAGCGGATTTCATAAAACCTCTTCTCAAGAGAAGAGAGTTCAAGAAAGGGGAAATGGTATTCTCGGAAGGGGAACTCGGGGCGGAAATGTATCTCATAGAAGAGGGAGAAGTCAGAATATATCTAAAAAGAGGTGATTATAACTTAGAGCTTGCAAAACTCGGTGCAGGTGATTTCTTCGGTGAAATGGCTCTTTTACGTGTTTATGACAGAAGTGCAAATGTTGAAGTGCTCGAAGATTCTATCATCCATATTATGTCGATTAACGTATTTAAGCAGATAATGGAAAAAGATCCCAATATATCCGTGAAAGTTCTAACATCACTTTGTAACATATTAGCTGATCGACTTGCACAGACAAATAATAATCTGGAAACGCATTTTTTACTGAATAAGGCGATTTTGAATGATAAGATGTTTCGCGATCTCTATATAACGAAGAACAAAGGAAAGTAAACCGGTTATTTTGTTTTTTTATAAAAATCGGGAGGAATAATGAATGTTAAAGGCTCTGCTGTTATTTCCACTATTGATTTCGTGAATGATAAATTCCCAAAACAATATAATAAATGGCTCGATTCACTTCCCCCGACATCAAAAGACATACTTGCAGGGAACATACTCCCCAGCATGTGGTATCCGCTTAAAGAATCCTTCATAATTCCGACTCAAAAACTATGTGAAATGTTCTATAATGGAGATTCTAAGGGAGCATGGGAAGTAGGTAGATACAGTGCCGATCTCGGGCTCAAAAAATTCTATAGAGTCTTTTTAAAGTTCGGTTCTCCTCATTTTCTGATAAAGAGAGCAAGCAGCATCTTCTCTCTATATTACGAAAATAGCAAAATAATCTCATCAAAAGAAGAGGATAAATTAGCAATTTTAAGAATCACAGAGTTTCAGGAACCCCATGAGCTTGTCGAATCGAGAATTGCCGGATGGATTGAGAGAGCTCTGGAACTCACAAAAGGTCATCACCCCGTCGTGAGAATAAACAAATCCTTAGCGAGAGAAGATGATTTCACCGAAATTTCCATAAGCTGGAGCTGATTAAGGCAACATAGCGAATTTCACAATTTTAATAAGTGCCTTAAACGGGAGTATTCTACTGCCAAAAATTAAAATTTTATTCAAAACATTAGGGTTATAAACAATTCACTATTTATCATATTCCTTCTTTGACATTTACCTATCTACCATCTATCGCCCAAATATTATTTGACTTTTTAATTCCCCTGTTATATAGTAGTGTTGAGATGTAGAAACGAAATCTATATATTTGGCAAAAGGGCATGAGAATATGCAATTAGAATCACAGGTGAAAACATTATTGACAAAATATGTTAAGATGAGATGATAAAAATGATTGAAGATAGAAAATTTTATAATATACCTCCATTTTTGAAAAATTTATTTGATAGACAGGTAGAACTATTACCATCAGTAAATGAATTATTTGAGTTGGAATTGGCCTATATAGAATATCACTGTTTACCTGAAGATAGCTTGTTGGATAGGTTAGCCTATTTTAAATCAATTGATAGAAAATTTACGAAGCATTTTTTAATGTATGCTTACCCTGTCAAAGCACTTACAAATAATCGTTCTGCAAACACGAAGGCGTATTTTGAAAATGGATTGTTTTCTACAGGTTATGCAACTCATGGACTGTTCCCTTATCGTGGAAAGTTCCATCCTCAGTTAATTAAGGCTTTAATTAACATTATTGGAATAAAAGAAGGTGAGACTATTTTAGATCCTATGTGTGGAAGTGGAACTACTAATATTGAAGCTGCTTTAATGGGTATAAATTCTTATGCTATTGATTTGAGCCCTTTTTGTCAATTTATGACAAAAGTAAAATACAATGGCTTATCTATAGATATTGAATTGTTAAAAG
>Ga0164318_10006853_pt1 | contig 11039 bp, 9 predicted proteins | sample GuaBasSedimGuay9_FD_113734 | JGI IMG/M metagenome (GOLD analysis project Ga0164318, IMG submission 113734) | Subseafloor sediment microbial communities from Guaymas Basin, Gulf of California, Mexico - Guay9, Core 4571-4, 0-3 cm | ecosystem: Environmental > Aquatic > Marine > Hydrothermal vents >...
CCTAGAATGTTCGAACGTAAATTCGTATTAAAGCCTCTTTTAGAAATAGAACCTGGATTAAAGAGCTGTCGTGTTTTTATAATGAATTTACCCGAGATGAAGTAATAGTATAAGATAACCTCTTTGCAATAAATATTCTTTAAATCTTGCCAAGGATGTATTTAGCTGTAAGATATTAGGAAATGATTGTATCACGGAGTATAAATACAATAAGAACGGCTGCAGGAAAAGCAAGAAAGAAATCAAAGAGGATAGGATTTGTGCCTACTATGGGAGCTCTCCATAAAGGGCATCTTTCTTTGGTTAAAGCAGCAAGAAAGGAGTGCGGTTTTGTCACTGTTAGTATTTTTGTAAATCCTATTCAGTTTGGGCCCAGAGAAGATTTCAGGAGCTATCCCCGCAATTTTAAGAAAGATGAAATGCTCTTAGAAGCTGAAGGGGTGGATTTAATTTTTTACCCTTCAATCAGCGGGATGTATGACAGAGATTTCTCAGTTTATGTAGAGGAGATTTCTTTAAGCCGCTATCTTTGCGGAAAATCGCGCCCCGGGCATTTTAGGGGAGTGTGTACCGTCGTGGCAAAGCTTTTTAATATTGTACAGCCCGATATTGCTTATTTTGGACAGAAGGATTATCAGCAGGCTCAGATTATAAAGAGGATGGTGAAGGATTTGAATTTCTCTTTAAAGGTAAAAGTTATGCCTATTGTCCGGGAAAAAGACGGTTTAGCAATGAGTTCGAGGAACAAATACCTTAGCATTAAAGAAAGAAAAGATGCGCTTTGCCTTTATAATTCTCTGATGCTTGCGTCTAAAATGGTAAAGGGCGGTATATGTTCTTCAGCTACTGTTGTTGCTAATATGAAGAAATTAATAAGGAATCAGGCTCCTTATGCGCGCATAGATTATATAAATATAGTGAATCCCGGGACACTGGAAGAAGTAAAGAAAATAAAAGGGAAAGTTTTAGCAGCTCTTGCGGTCTATATAGGGAAAACACGCTTGATTGATAATATGTTATTAAGATGAAAACATTAAACAGAAAGTTGAATGTGGGAATTGCAGGCTGCGGAGCGATAGGAACGCAGCTTGCTGAATTTATAGAAGAACAATTAGAGAGTTATTTTACGCTAAAAGGCCTTTATGATATTGTTCCCGATAAAGCGCTTAGCCTCGCAGAGAAACTCAAAAGCAGGCCTGATATACTGGGACTAAATAGACTTATCTCTTATTCAGATTTTATAATCGAATCTGCTTCTGTGTTTTGTGCCAAAGATTTAATATACAAAGCATGCAATAAAGGCAAGATTATTTTTATTATAAGCACGGGGGTTTTTGTAAAATATCCGGGGATTTTGAAGAAGATATGTTCTTTTAAAAAAGTTATTGTTCCTTCAGGGGCGATATGCGGTATAGACGGCATAAGTTCTTTATCTTTAAGTAATATAAAGTCGCTTAAACTTATTACATCCAAACCGCCTTCTTCGTTAAATGGCATAAAATTTCTTGAGCAAAATAATATAGATGTTTCCAGAATAAAAAAAGAGAAGGTAATTTTTAAGGGCAGGATAAAAGACGCTGTTGAGCGTTTTCCTAAGAATATCAATGTAGCTGCTACGTTATTTTTAGCGTCACGTTTCAATAATATAGAAGTTATTATAAAAGTAAATCCACATATTAAAAGAAATACTCATCATATTGAAGTAGTTTCCGATAAGGGCAGACTTTCTATTACTCTGGAGAATGTTCCTTCAAAAACAAATCCCAAAACCAGCGCAATAACCATCCTTTCGGCAAAGAATACTTTAAAGAGATTTACCGATACTCTTTTAGTGGGCGGTTAATCATGGAATATCTTTATCCCGTTAGAAAAACGCCTTATAGCCTGCCGCGGCATAGAAGCGCATCTTTTAGCAAGAAGCGCAGGGTTAACGGCCCATCCAAATTTTCTAACGGGATTTATATTAAAGGCGCGGCCGAACACAATTTAAAGAATGTTACCCTGAAACTGCCTAGGGATAAACTGATTGTTGTTACAGGGGTATCGGGATCAGGAAAGTCATCCCTTGCCTTTGATACGATTTATGCTGAGGGGCAGCGCCGCTATGTAGAAAGTTTATCAAGTTACGCCCGTCAGTTCTTAGAACAGTTAAAGAAACCTAACGTAGAGTATATTGAAGGTTTATCGCCCGCTATTGCCATTGAACAGCGCACTGCCGGAGGTTCCCCGCGTTCTATCGTAGCAACGCAGACTGAAATTTATGATTATTTAAGGCTTCTTTTTGCGCGTATTGGCGTGCCGCATTGCCATAAGTGCGGGCGGCGTATAACAAAGATGACATCTCAGGAGATTATAAAAGAGGTCCTTAAGAAATTTTTAAGAAAAAAGATTTATATACTTTCTCCTGTTGTGAGCGGCAAGAAGGGAGAATATATTTCTCTTATGAGACGATTATTAAAAGACGGCTTTAGCCGCGTTCGGGCCGATGGCAAAATTTATGATTTGGATGAGGATATTAGGCTTAGTAAGTATCATATACATAATATCGAAGTGTTAGTTGACAGGATTGTTGTGTCGGAACTTGCAGCGAAAAGAGTTTCCGATTCTATAGAGACTGCTTTGCGTTATTCAGGAGGGGTTATCATCGTAAATATTGTTGATGAGGATAAAGATATTCTATTTAACACGAAATTAAGCTGTCCCGTGTGTGGTATATCATTGGAGGAGCTTGAACCGAGGATATTTAGTTTTAATTCTCCTTACGGAGCATGCCCTGCCTGTAATGGTTTGGGAACTAAGCTTGAATTTGATCCTGATTTGGTGATCCCCGATAAGAATAGAACTTTAAGGGAAGGGGCGATTGAGCCCTGGCGTAGAGGAAGCAGGGGGTATATCCTCTATTACAGAAGTCTTCTAAGAGAATTCTCCGAAGAAGCAGGATTCAGCCTTGATACCCCCTTTAGAAAACTTCCAAAAAAGATAAAAGATGCTTTGCTTTTTGGCAGTAAAGATGTGTGGGTGTGGTCTAAGCCTTTTGAGGGTGTAATCCCTCATCTTATGCGCATTTTTAAAACTACAGACAGTGCCTATGTTAAGGAGGAAATAACAAGGTTTATGTCTAAGCTTTCATGCCCTGTCTGCTCAGGCTCGCGGTTAAGGAAAGAAAGCCTTTCCGTTTACATTCGCGGCAAATCTATAAGAGATGTGGTAATGATGAGTATAAAGGATGCTTTTAGCTTTTTTAGCAGCCTTTCGCTTAATGCCAGTGAAGAAAAAATAGCGCATCATATCCTGAAGGAAATTAAAAACCGCCTGTCTTTTTGTATCGATGTAGGTATTTCTTATTTGACATTAGACAGATTAAGCTCTACTCTTTCAGGAGGGGAAGCTCAGCGTATTCGTCTTGCAACTCAGGCTGGATCTTCGTTAAGCGGCGTGATTTATATTCTTGATGAACCTACGATAGGTCTTCACCCTTATGACGATAAGAAACTTATAAATACACTCATGGCTTTGCGTGACTTATCAAACACAGTTATTGTGGTTGAGCATGACGAAGGGGTGATAAAAAGCAGCGATTGGATTGTGGATTTAGGCCCCGGTGCGGGGGATTACGGCGGAAGGATTGTGTATAATGGGAAGCTGGAGGGCATAGAGCATACATCTTCCATTACCGGCAAATATCTTGCGGGGAAAGAAAAAATCGCGCTTCCCGGCAAACGCCGCCCTTACCGCAATAATAATTGTATTACTATCAAGGCAGCAGCCGAGCACAACCTGAAAGATATCGACGTTAAGATACCTTTGGGCGTATTCGTGTGTGTAACAGGGGTTTCAGGGTCTGGTAAATCAACATTAGTTAATGATATCTTATATAAAGCATTAGCCGGTAAACTATATAAATCCAAAGATAAAGCGGGTAAACATAAAAATATATTGGGGATAAAATTTATAGATAAAGTTATTATTGTGGACCAATCTCCCATTGGAAGGACTCCGCGCTCCAATCCCTCTACTTATACAGGAGTTTTTACTTACATAAGAGATATTTTCAGCAGATTGCCGGACGCAAGGGCCCGCGGCTATAAACCATCTCGTTTTAGCTTTAACGTCAAGGGCGGCCGGTGCGAAGCTTGTCACGGAGAAGGCCAAAACAGAATTGAAATGCATTTTCTACCCGATGTATATGTTCCTTGTGAGGTATGCAAGGGCAGGAGGTTTAATGACCAGACGTTAGAAATAAAGTTCAAGGGAGCGTCTATTTCTGATATTCTGGACATGAATGTTGATAATGCTTTTAGGCTTTTTGAGAATTTTCCCCGCATAAGCAATATTTTACAGACACTTAAAGATGTGGGACTTGGTTATATAACTTTAGGACAGGCTGCGACTACTCTTTCCGGGGGAGAGGCTCAAAGGATAAAGCTTGCTTCTCAATTGAGGAAGCGCTCAACCGGCAAGACTCTCTATATACTTGATGAGCCGACAACAGGTTTGCACTTCGATGATATTAAGAAACTTCTTTTGTGCCTTCAGAGATTGGTTGATAAAGGCAATACTGTCCTGGTCATAGAACACAATCTTGATGTTATAAAATGCGCGGATTATCTTATTGATTTAGGCCCTGGCGGAGGAGATAATGGGGGAAGACTCGTTGCGTACGGGTCTCCTGAGGAAGTAATTAAAAATAAACATTCCCATACGGGGGTATTCCTTAAGGAAAAACTAAGAAAATCTTAATGTTAATATGCTAAAGAAGATTACAATAATATCTATAATTATATACTCAAGCTTATTTTTTTATGTTTACGCCCTTGATAAAGAAGATGATGAGTTTTACAAGGCGGTAGAGGTTTTTTCTAAAGGGTTATATAAAGACAGCACAGCGATGTTCAGTAATTTTATAGATGCGTATCCTGATTCCCGGAAGCTTTATATGGCAAAACTCTATCTGGCTAAGTCACTATACTTCAGGGGAGATTATTCAAAAGCCATATCGCTTATAGACAAAGTCATAACTGATGAGAAAGCCAGGAATGTATACGACGAGGCTTACTATTGGCTTGCCAAAACATATTATATTCTGGGAAATTACAACAGTGCTTTTGAATATGCATCAGTAGTAGCCAAAAACTATCCCGACTCATATTTCTTATGGAATGTTAAATATCTTATTTCTCAAATATACATTAGAGAGAATAATGCCATTCTTGCGATAGCAACGCTAAAGGAAATTATTAATAATGCCTCTGACGATGAGATATTAGATAATGCCTATTTGGAAATTATGGAGCTGTATTATAAAGAAAAGGATTATAAGAATTTAGATCTTGTGGCCTATGGTTATTTAAAGAATAGGCCAGGAGGCAGATTTAAAGATAGAGCTTATTTCTATAGAGCAGAAAGCTGTTATTATAAAGATAGTTACGATAAGGCTATAAAATGGTATAGCAAAGCCTTAGATATATCTGTAGACAACAGATTGAAAGATTCAATTTATCAAAACAGGGGAATGTCTTTTCTATCCGAAGGGAAATTGGATAAAGCTAAACTGGACTTCTCAAAGATACAGTCCAGGGAATACAGACTGTTTTCTGAAGGGATGTATTATTTTAATATGGGAGACTATCCGTTAAGTTTGAATAAATTGAACAACTTTCTGGAATTATTTCCTGATAGCAAACTCTATGCTTTAGCGTTCCTGCATAAGGCAGAGTTGTTATACCGCATGGGGCGTTTGAGAGACGCACTTTATTTATACAAAAAGATAATAGACAGCACAAAGGAGTCTTTTAATAAGAAAATTGTTGACGATGCTTATTATGGCTTAGGGTGGTGTTATATCAAATCCGGCGATTTTAACAAGGCAATTAAAGCGTTTAAAAATACTATAAGAAGCACAGACGATATTGTGATAGAGATAAGCTCTCAAATGCAGATAGCTGATTCTTATAAAGAAACAGGTGACCTTGATAAATCATTAGCTCAGTATAAGAAGGTTCTTGATGAGTATCCGGATAATATGTATGCTGATTATATATACTTTCAGATAGGCACAATTATGCTGGATAAGAAAAAACCCGATATCGCACGTGTTAATTTTCTTACTATTGTGGATAAATTTCCTTCGTCACACCTTTTGCCGGAAGCCATATATTACATAGGTACATCTTATATGCTTGAGGAGAAATTCGATAAAGCTGAAATTGAATTCTCCCGTTTTATTAGAAATTATCCGCACCATGCATTAGTCTCAAGAGCCCGTTATTTATACAGTAAGTGTCTCATTGCCTCTAAAGATTACCAGAATGCTTTAAGTTACCTTAATGAAGTTATAAACAGTACAGATAAAGAACTCAAGGAACTTGCGTGTATAGAGAGAATTCAATTATATTACCAGCTTTATTATTTTAACAAGGCACGTGATGAAGTAAGAAGGTTTTTTAGGTTATTCCCTGAGTCTAAAATGGCAGCTTTTGTTTATCTTTATATGGGTAAGATTTTTCAGGCCCAGAGTGATTATTCTAAGGCGGAGCATTTTTATCAAATTGTTATCGATAATTATAATAGTACTGATGCGGCTCGTGAAGCCAGGTTTTCTCTGGGGGTTTTGTATTTCAGTAACAACGATTTGGACAAAGCGCGCCGTTATTTTAGCGATTTAGCAAAGGGCGGCGATGCTCTTTCGAGAGAAGCACAATTTTACATCGCCGAGATATTTGTTAATGAGAATAAAGAAGAAAGCGCCCTGACTATTTACAAACACATTATTAAAGGAAACGATCAGATATCCAAGCATGCTTTGTTTAGATACGCGTCTTTATTGAAAGACATGAAGAAATATAAAGAAGCAGAAGCTGCTCTTAAAGAACTTATTAAGGAAGATGCCGGTTCTTCACGCGTACGGTTTATGCTCGGATTTTGCCTTGAGAGGTTAAACAAACCAAAAGAAGCTATTGAAGAATATTCTAAAGTCGTTTATAATTCTAACGTTGCGCAAGATAAGGTTAAGGCTTATTTTCGTATGGCGAGAATATACGAACGGCAGAATAATATCGTTAAAGCGAAGGATATGTATCATAAAATAATAGCTATAGGGAGAGAAGAATCAAAGGTTGCCAGAAAAAAACTTGAAGAGCTTGATGCTCGGTAAACATTCGTAATTTGTTATTTGGAATTTAAAGACAGAATTGACAATACGGGTAGAAAGGATAGGAGGTGTTTGATGTTTAAAAAAGCTAAAGGGTTGAGTTTGATTTTAGTCCTAACGATAGGGCTATGGGGAGGTTTTCTTTTGCCTTGTTTTTCCCAAAGCACAGAGACATTAACTATTACTACTTATTATCCTTCGCCTTTTGGGGTGTATGGTGAATTAAGGACAAAGAGAATGGCGATAGGAGATACTTACTACGATCCTTCCCAGCACTGTTGGCCGGGCGGTTCTTGCGCCTTTCCTGATATTAATGCTAATACGGATTTAGAGGTTGAAGGAGATATACATGCTCTGGGTTCAATATGTTCAGGCAGCAGCCGTGATTTTAAAGAAGATATTCGTCCTTTTAAAGAAATGGATTATCAAAGTTTGATTGATAAACTTAAGGGAATCGATATAGTATATTACAAATTTAAAGGGCGTAAAAATACTCACATAGGTGTGATAGCGGAAGATGCCCCTTCCGAAATAGTTAATTCCGCCAAAAAGTTAATTAATATACCTGATTACCTAGGCTTTATTTTGGCAGTGGTTAAGGCTCAGCAGGAAGAGATAGAAAACCTGAAAGGTCTTAACAACATAAAATAATATTAATGAGCAAGTATATCTTTAAAATTTTTTTGGGAATCAGACTTTTAACAATCCTAATCTGAAAGAAAGAGATATCTAATAAAAGAGGAGAAGGACAAATGGGGTTAAATTTTGAAATTTTGTGTTTTTTGGCAGCTGTTTCTTTTTTATTTTCAGGAAATGTATATTCCGCGTCTTCTCCTGGCAATTGCAGCTGTATAGTTAAAAAAACAAAATATAAAATAAATAGAAGATGCGGAGCGATTGAAGATTGCAAAGATGAATGGAATGATTTGCATCAAGGTTTTTGTCCCGGCGGGCAGAAGGAATGGCCGGGAGGACCTTATACAGGCCCCGGTTGCTACAACAATTATTCCAGTTTTAAGAGCGGGGTATGCAAGGAGGAAGGATATCAATACGAAGAAGAAAGTTGTGACGTTTTGGGACTGTTTTGCACTTGTGCCTGTGTCCCTGCTTGCGATAGCAGCTGTAGTTGTAGTTGCACAACATCAGATTTGTGCCCATGGAGCAAGGTAGAAGATTGTGAAATAAGCGGAAATTGCGTGCCCGGATGTTTACCAGCGACAGTTGGCCCTTGTGATGAATGTGCTCCTGTTCATAATATAAACTGTGTTTCTTATTCTTTCCATGATACATTTGATGTTACCTATGATGATGAATGGACTGCAACATGTACATGTACTTATTTTGGTCCGCCGTGCCCACCACCACCTCCCCCAGAGCCGTGATATTCCATTTGGAAAGTAGATAAGTATAGGAGAGGGAGTTTAAAAAGTTTAAAGTATTAGAAGTAAAAAGATGAGTATTAGAGAAATAAAAATAAGGATATGGCTCCGTATAACACTAAAGCCGCTGGAAGAAGAAGATGACAAGATTGCGCCTTCAGTTACGCTGCAACGCCTATTTATGGTATAATAATTTGAATACAGGCGGTAACAATAGTTTACAGAGTCATTGTTGAAAATTACTTTAATCTTGTTTTAGAATGTGTTTTTGGGTTAACATAAGGAGGATAGAATGTTTCATCTAATACAAAAAAGTATTATATTTATATCCAGAGGGGGATGGCTTATTTGGGTTCTTTTGGGGTGTTCTGTGGTTTCCTTGGCTATTATTATTGAAAGATTTATATTTTTTCTGAATCTTAATAGGTTCAATACTTTGCGTTTAATGCAGGGAATATTTAAATACATTAAAAAAGGAAAGATAAAAGAAGCTCTGAAAATATGCGGGGACAATCCTTATTATATAACTAACATTGTTGGGGAAGGGATTTGCCGGTATAGCGAACCTAAAGAAGCGATAAGAGAGGCTATGGAAAATAAGTCTTTATATGAAATACCAAAATTAGAGAAAAATTTAAGCTTCTTAAGTACTTTAGCACATATTTCCCCCTTAATAGGACTTTTAGGCACTGTAATGGGTTTGGTTAAAAGTTTCTATGTTATAGAACAGAAAGCGCAAAGCGCGGGCATGGTAAATCCTTCAGACATCGCCGGAGGTATATGGGAAGCTTTGCTTACTACTGTGGCGGGGTTATGTATTGCTATCGTAAGTTATCTTGCTTATAATTATTTTGTGTATAAAGTTAATATGTATATTCTTGAGGCAGAGAAAGCCTCAACAGAACTTTTAGAGATTGTGTTAGAAAACCAAAAGGCATGAGATTCAAGCGCAGGATAAATACTGAATCGGGCCTTAAGGAGATTGAAATAACTCCTTTAATAGATTGTGTATTCTTATTGCTGATTTTTTTCATGCTTACTTCTAACTTTGTTGTTTCTCCCGGTATAAATATAAAGCTCCCCAAAGCTTCTAAGTCAGAAGTGGTAGAAACAAAAACAATTACAGTTACTGTGTCTTCCGAAGATATAATATATGTTAGAGGCAAAGTCTTAACCTCAAAAGAACTTGAGAGATATCTTAAAAAGCTAAGGTTAAAGTCTATTTTCATAAAAGCTGACAAAGATTCCAGCCTCGGGGCGGTTATTGATATATGGGATATTTGTAAGCGCATAGGTATAGAGAAGATAGGTATAGCTACGGTTTCAGGGGATTGACTTTTTTGCCTGCCTAAGAACTTCACACAAAAAGACATTTATGGCGGTTAAAGAATATAGAACGCCGGACATTTAAAGAATGCCGAATTATTGAAGATTTGCTTGCCCGGTATCAAGGAGCAACCATTGAAGATATCCTTATCCTGAAACAGAAAATCAGGGATATTTTCCTTGCCTCAAGAAATCAGAAGGAATCGTATCAAAGACGCGATACCCTTATACAAGAGAACCGGCACTTAAAGAATAAATACTTCGCCAATATCATCAAATTTTTGAATACACCATCCTTCAAGTACATGACTACATTTTTAAATCATCCAGAAATACCCAAAAGCGGTAATTCAGAAAATGTAATCGAAGCCTGGAGGCAAATGGAGAAGGTACGTTATGGCTTCAAATCCGACAAAGGAAGATTCGATCATTTAAAGTTATGCCAGCTTCAAAGGTATCTAGGGAACGAATTTTAGCCCAGTGCACAAGAATTTTACTTAACTCATTGATGGTAAGCCTATTATAAAAAATGCCTGCAACAAACTTGAGAAAGCTTCACAAAATGAGCTTGACAAACGAGTGGTTATGATATATACCTTAAGCATATATGGTTTAAACATGCATAACGGGAGTTGAATGAAGGATAAAGGAAATATTCTTAAGAAACTGGATGAGAAAGAAAATGCTTGCGATTTCTCTCTGCACCGTGTGTCGCGCTTTATCCAGCCAAGCCTGCTTCTTTTCTTATCCAAAGGCGCATCTTACGGATACGAGCTGATTGATAAGTTAAAAGGATTAGGGTTTCATAAAGAGTCAATTGATGTAGGAGCGGTCTATAGGACTTTAAGGAAGTTAGAGAAAGAAGGGTTTGTTAAATCTTCGTGGATTAAAGAAGGCGCACGCAGAAAGAGAATGTACAGGGTTACCCCGAAAGGCCGAGCCTTATTAAATGCTTGGATTGAGAGAGTGAAAGAAAGAAAGCATGCTTTAGAGAAATTTATAATCATTTACCAGGGGGGTAAGTTATGAAAAGGCAAAAATTAATAATAATTGTATTAATAGTATTGGCTCTATTTTTTATTTTAAAGAGAAAGATAGAGCTGGCGCGTGCTCCTGTATTTGGCGAAAAGCCAATCTTGGTTTCTGTGTTTTATTCTCAGAAAAGAGATATCAAAAGTTTTAGA
>Ga0164318_10006854_pt1 | contig 11039 bp, 8 predicted proteins | sample GuaBasSedimGuay9_FD_113734 | JGI IMG/M metagenome (GOLD analysis project Ga0164318, IMG submission 113734) | Subseafloor sediment microbial communities from Guaymas Basin, Gulf of California, Mexico - Guay9, Core 4571-4, 0-3 cm | ecosystem: Environmental > Aquatic > Marine > Hydrothermal vents >...
AATTTTCATAGCAAAGTGAAGGCACAACGCATAAATCAGCTTCGCCAAAAATTCTGCCTAATTCTCTTTGCTCAACAGGCCCCTCAAAATGAATTCGCCCATCGCCTTCAGCCAATTTTTGCGCCTCGGTCATAGCCGACCCTCCGCCGACAATATTTAAAGATACTTTATCATTTTTAAATTTTTTAAAAATTTCTATAAGCCACAAAATACCTTTATGTTTTTCAATTTGCCCAACATAAATTAATCGTAACTTATCGCTAAATTCTTTTTCTTTTTCTTGAATATCCAAATCAAAAACCATAATTGGATTAGGTAAAACTTTTTTTTCTGATTCAGAAAAAAATTCGCCAGTAATATGAACCTGCATCAGCCACTCGCTTGGCGAAATCACCACTTCTGGCGAACCAAACAAACTGCGACAAATCCAAGCATAAATTGAAATAAAAATATTTTTATTCTTAATCTTTTTTTCTTCTCCATACAAAACTATTCCTGAGGGATTAATCAGTTGAATATCGTGCAAAGTGTGGATATGCTTAATTCTTAATTTTTTCAAAAGTTGAGGAATTAAAAATCCAATGCCTTTTAAATTATGAGTCAGAATTACATCTGGCTTTTCTTTTTGCAGAATTTTTTTTATTTTTAAATAACTATTGATATTAAAAGTATCAATGATATGCCAAATTAATCTTTTAAGCCAATTGTATTTGTGGGCATATCCCAGCCAATATAAATTTTTAGGATAAAAACGATAAATTAACTGTCCTCCCTTAACTTCTTGGCCCAGGCCCTTTTCTCCTGGTTTGGTGGTAATAATAAAAACCTGGTGGCCTCTATGCGCTAAGCCATTAGCAATTTTTTCAGCTATTCTCTCCGCCCCTCCCCTTATAAAAGGAGGATAAAAATTGGTAATAATTCCTATTTTCATTATTATAATTCCTTAATCAAATTATCTAATTTGTTTCCAATAATCTCCCAACTATATTTTTCTTCTACTTTCTTTCGCCCTGCCCTGCCAAAAGCCATTAGTAAAAGGGGGCTGTCAAATATGTATTTTATGCGCTCAGCCAAATGCCCTTCGTTTTTGGGATCAATCAAAAATCCGTTTTTATTTTCATCAACCACGCTCCGAACCCCAGCTAGATTAGAAGCAATCACAGGTTTGCCTGAAGCCATAGCTTCAATTAAAACAACACCAAAGGCCTCTGATTTATCTATGGAAGGTAATACAAATAAATCGGCCAAATTATAATACTTAGGAAGATCTTCATCGCTGACAAAGCCGGTAAAAATTACCTGATTTTTTATATCTAAATTTTTTGCGGTTTCAATATATTCCTTTTTCATATCTCCCTCACCGACTATTAAAAGCTTAATTGAAAAATCTTGAAGAATCTTAATAGTGCGGAGCAAATAATCAATACCTTTAAAATAATGCGCTTTATCAAGCCCTCCTACAAAAAGAATAATTTTATTATCATTCCATAGAGAATGTTTTTTTAATAATTTTTGAGATTTTTCTCTCGGTTGAAATTTTTTAATATCCACTCCGTTGGGAATTTCCAAAAATTTATCTTGATAATCTATGAACAATTTTTTAATATTAGATTCACGGGCATAATCAAAAGAAGAAACAATAATTTTATCAGCTTCCTTGATTATTTTCGGCATTAGGTATTTGGTGTGCCAGCGAAAAAATAATCCAAGAGGACCATTGCCTACCACGTCCATATGATAAGTAATAATTAAACGTGGCAATAAACATCGTTTTTTTTTGTAACGAGAATAAATTTTTTTAAATCTGAACCAAAAATAAATCACCTCTGCCCCACCGAAAAATGGATAATGCAAATGAATGATATTATAACTTTTTAAATATTTAACTAACTGCGGTAAAAAACCGGCATTACCATAGCGAAAAATAGGGACTAAACGTTTAACGCGAAACCCTTGATGTTCTGATTTTTTTTGTCCTCTTAATCTCTGCCAAAAATTTTCGTAACTGGGAGTAAAAACTGTTACCTCGTAACCGCGAGTTGATAATTCTTTAGTATTTTCCAAACACACATTACCAATTCCGCCGCGATACGGAGGAAAAGTTGAACTAACTTCAGCGATCCTCATATTTTATGTTATGTGTTATGTGTTCTATGTTTCATGACGCCTACCACCAAATAATCAAACGAATTAATTTAAAATATAAATTAAAAATCGGATTTAAAATAAAATTAACAATCAAACTATTCACTTCCTGAAAATCAATTTTACCAGTAAATAATTTTAAAATTTCTCGATCTTTAACTTTTCTTTTATCCTGAACTATTTTTCTATTATCTAAAAGATTTTTCCAAACCCTGCCATTAAAATAATATTTATACGCTTTAAATTCTTCTCTTAGCCAGCCGCCTTTTGCCGCTGAAAATAATAAACCCAGATTCATAACTATTAAAGCTGGTAAAAATAAAATCAAAGTCAACCATTTATAATTTTGCAATAAAACCCAAAATCTATTGCGCTCCATAAAATAATATTTTTTAATGCTGCGGCTAAATTCATATTTATGATAAACAATTGACTCGGGCGCTAATAAAATTTTATATCCTGCTAAATTCATGCGCCAACCCAAATCCAAATCTTCATGGTACATAAAAAATTCTGAATTAAAAAGGCCTATCTCTTTTAAAATATTAACCCTTAACAAAACTGCCGCTCCGCTGGGATAAGCTATTTCTTTCTTCTCTAATTTATTTTTTTTATGATTCAATTTGCGATAACCCCCAGCAAATCCTAATCCCAAAAAATAAATTTCATTTCCCCAACTATTAATCCTCTCCTTTTCTGGCCAAAGCATAAGAAGCGACTGCACAGCCCCAGCTTGAGAATCACTTTCAGCTAAAGACAAAACTTTGTCTAACCACCCCTCCTCTACTATTGTATCCTGATTTAATAAATAAATATAATCTGCCCCCCTGTCTATAGCATACTTCATGCCTAAATTATTGCCACCGGCAAAACCTAAATTTTTCTTGTTTTCTATTAATTTTATTTGCGGATAATTTTCTTTTATAAAATCAATGGTGCCATCAGAAGAATTATTATCAACAACTACAACATTTACAGCTTGTTCTTTTGGTAAAAAAGAAAAAACACTGCCAAGGCAGTCCTTTAAATAATCTTGCGCGTTATAAGTAACTATTATTATATAAACCTTCATACAAATTTCTAATTCCTAATTAATAATTTTTAATCAACTCCCAATATCTAAATCCTAAACGAATATAAATCACAAATTCAAAATCCTAATATCCAATTTCAAATCAATATCAAATATCAAAAACCTAAAGGCCAAATTATTTATCTCCTTTCCTTAATGTTATATTTTTGACATTTAGATTTTGAGCTTTGTTGGAAATTAGAAATTTGATATTTGTCATTATTAATATTCTAATATTCAATATTTTAATATTTTCTATACCGACGTAGCAAGTAAGACTTTTTAATGTTTTTCTTTCTCTTCTTTTAAACCAATTTCCCTTACTATCTTCGTAATATCCTGTTCTATTTTCTCTATTTTAACAAATATCCTAAAAATAATATAAAAAACAGCTACAATGGAAATATAGATAACTAAGTCCGCTCCCCGACCAACACCTACTAAATTAGCCAAGAGTGTTGTTGTTTGAGGCAATAAAACCGCCACGCTTACCGCTACCCAAAACACTAGCCAAAACAAAAATTCTTTGATCGCAATTTCATTTTTTTTAAATCGCAATAAAGCCCGCGAGAGGGCAAAAAGAACAAATATGATGATAAAAATTTGAATTAACATACTCGCAAATATTCGTTATTTATTCGCTATTATTTATACCATTACTTGCTTATCTTTTGTAAAATTAACTGCCACAAAGTTTTAAGTCCCATAATAAATCCTTGGCCTGTCGGCTTTGATAAAGAATAATCTGTATAAATAGCTTTGATAGGAATTTCCTTAAACTTTAAATTATTAACTTTTATTTCTTTAATAATTTCTGAAGAAACTTCCATGCGGTTGCTTTTTAAATTTAAAACCTCGGCTGATTTTCTATTAAATAACCGCAGGCCGGACTGACTGTCTGTCACCCAAATGCCAAAAAGAAAATAAGTGACAAAATTTCCTGTCCAATTGGCCAATCTTCTCGTTAATGGCATTCCTTTGGAATCTATAAGACGAGAACCAATCACCACATCAAAACTACCTTCTTCTGCGGTTTTAACTAAACGAGGAATATCTTCTCCCCTATGCTGGCCATCAGCGTCAAAAGTAATAATATAATCCGCATTATCTAAAAAAGCGACTTTTATCCCTGTCCCTAAAGCTGCGCCTAAACCGCGGTTAATTATATGCCTAATAACTTTAACTCCGTATTGTTTGGCTATCTCAAAAGTTCGATCAACAGAACCATCGTCTACCACAATAATATTATCGCAATAATTTTTAACATCATCTAAAACTTTGCCTATGGTTTTCTCTTCATTAAAAGCGGGAATAACAGTAATGACTTTCATAATTCACGAAATTTTTATTAATTGATACAGCAATAGAACGCTGATTACCATAATTTACCTGATTAACCATGATTCATATCCGCGCAAATCTTGGTAATCATGGAAATCTGTGTTCTATTATTTAAAATTAAACTTTATCAAACCCCAACGAACCCTTTTCAGACATAGTATATTCTATAACTTGCTTTAATCCTATCTCTAAAGTTTTAATCGGTAACCAACCCAATTTTTCTTTGGCTTTAGTAATATCTGGCAATCCTAATGGAGTCATAAATTCTAAGGGTTCCTCAAAAACTACCTTCGACTTAGATTCTGTCATCTCAATTATTTTTTGAGCAACATCAACCAATCTATATTCTTGCGGACCTCCTAAATTAACCGGCTCTTGAATATCTGATTCCATTAATTTAATAATACCCGAAATAATATCATCAATATGGCATAAAGAAGTGGTAAAATTATTATCGCCATAAATTACTAAATCTTTGCCATCTAAAGCGTTAATTATAAAATCTGGAAGCATCTCGCCATCATTAATCCTCATCCTGATTCCATAAGTTCTAAAAATACGACCAATTTTAGTATCTAAATTATATACATCCTTATAGGTCGAAACAGTGGTCTCGGCAAATTTTTTTCCTTCATCATAACAAGCGCGCGGGCTCAAATGATTAACAGTTCCTTTATAATCTTCTTTAAAATACATGTTATCCTTATCTCTTGGACCATAAACTACCGCTGAAGAAGCATGAAAAAATTTAGAGTTATATTTGCGGGCAATTTCTAAAAGATTAATAATAGCCGTGGAATTTGCTTTGAGAGTATCAATTTTAAAATCATCAAATTTTTTAGGTGAAGTTGGGCAAGAAAAATTATAAATTTCCTGAATACCCTGAAATTGCACTTTAAATTTCTCAAGCTCAGGATAGCTTTCTAAATCAAAAGGTTCAGAAACATCATGTTTGATAAAAACAAAATTAGGATCGCGGAGCAAATGGTCAATATTCCTTTCACTGCTAGTCACAAAATTATCAATACAAATAACCTTGTTATCTTTAATTAAACGGTCGCAAAGATGCGAACCAATAAAACCTGCTCCTCCTGCTACTAAGACATTTTTTTTACCAAAAATGGGCTTTTTTTCTTTTATCATATACTTTAAATTTTAGTAATTATTAACTTAATATTTAGGTTAATTATAGTAAAAATCGACTATTTTGGCAAGAACGAATCATGAACAAATTATGAAACACAAAACATGAAACATAAAACACTTTCATTGCCTCATTGTTTCATTATTTTTTGTTATGTGTTATGTGACTTAAATGTCCAGTAACGATTTACAAAAAAATTCCAGAAAAAAACAACTACTATTCCAATTGCCTTGGCCGCTAAATCATAAAGGCTAAATTGTTCAACCAAAATAAATAAAATCAGCTCATTAATTATCAATCCGCCGCTACTCACTAAAATAAATTTTAAATACTGCTTTTTTACGCTTCTATTTTTATCTTGAAAAGTCCAATGTTTATTACAAAAAAAACTGGAAGTAGCGGCTACTATCATTGCTATTACATTAGCCCAAAGATAATTTGCCTGCCAAAATTTAAAAAATCTAGTTAGCCCAACATAAATACTAAAATCAATTAAAGTATTTACAAAGCCGACTATTCCAAACTTGAACATCTGCCAAAATAGCTCATATTTATTTTTGATTTTTTTAAACATAGTGATGAAATTGGAAATTAGGACTGGATTTATTTTTATCTAATTTCTAATTTCCAATTTCTAATTTCTTTCGTTATTATTCTAACACTGTCAAATTTATTCCTCCCCTTAGCTTTTGATCCATAGCAAAAAATTGCCACAGCGCTTTGCCTTTTTCATTAAATATCCTCACTTGCGGACCGCCAGCAGAAGCAGGGCCGGTGATAATTTCGTCCTTGCCATCGCTATTGATATCACCAACTGTCACATTGACTCCGCCACGGAAAGATTCAGCGTAAGCCATAAATTTAATAATCTCTTCTCCGCTACTATTAAATATTTTAACTTCGGGCATATCTTCTTTCGCTGGAGCAATAATAATTTCATCCTTGCCATCGCCATTGGTATCGCCAGAAAAAATATTAATACCTGTACGTGAATCTTTATTATAACCCATAAATTGATTTAAGACCTTTCCTTGTTCATTGAATATCCTGACATGCGGACCGCCAGCAGAGGCCGGGGCGGTAATAATTTCGTCCTTGCCATCGCCATTGATATCGCCAACAGCAATATTGACTCCGCCGCGGAAAGATTCTGAGTAGGCCATGAATTGTCCGAACAACTTTCCATTTACATTAAAAATTCTTATTTGGGGTCCGCCAGCAGAAGCTACGGCTGTAATTATTTCTTTTGATCCATTCCCATCTAAATCGCCTGTCGCGATATTTAACCCTCCTGTAAAATCCTTATACGCTGGCCATTTTCTAATTAAATCATTATTTTGGAAAAATCTAACTTCAGAATTAAACTCATTATCTCCAGCTATTAACAATTCGCTACTACTCCCCCAATTTATTACTGGCGGTTCTACTGAAACGCTAATTGGCTGGCTATCTTCTTTGGCTAAAGCTAAAAAAATTTTCTCTGTATTTAATCTTCCTCGCCCCAATTTACCTGTGTATAAAGGATTAAGTTCATTAATAGGTTGGCTATTTTCTATCATTATATTAATAATTTGTTCAGGAGAATAATTAGGTTTTAAAGATTTTATTAAGGCGGCTGTGCCAGATATTAAAGGCGTGGCCAAAGAAGTTCCCGACCAATTACCGACATAATATTGGTTAAATTCTCTTTCTGCGTCATAAAATTGAGTTGTAAAAAAATCTGTTCCTGGGGCAGAAACATCAACACAATAAGAACCATAATTAGAAAAATCAGCTTTTTGATCCAATTCATTAGTAGCGGCCACACCGACCACTAAATTACGGCTTGAATTACCATAACAAACCGGGTACATTTTATTAAAATTTAAATTATCCCCATCTTTATGAATGCTTTCATTGCCAGCCGCGGCTACTAATAAAACTCCCTGGCTATAAGCATGTTCAATCACATTATCTAATTCTTCTGAATAATCAAAGCCCACAAAACTCATATTAATAATATCAGCGCCATTTTCTATAGCATAATCAATAGCTTTAATCACATTAAAACTATCTCCGTTGCCGCTGCTATTCATTACTCGCAAAGGCATAATTTTACTATACCAACTCACTCCTGTTATTCCCTCTTTATTATTTCCTCGCGCGGCTAAAACTCCGGCTACTACTGTGCCGTGTTGAACGCCTACTTCATTATAGCCCGACTCATATTTGGGATTAGGGTCAAAATTATTATTGATAAAATCCCAGCCATTAACATCGTCAATATAACCATTATTATCATTGTCAATGCCATCGCCAGCTATTTCATCTTTATTAACCCAGATATTATCTTTCAAATCTGGATGATCAATATCTACTCCGCTGTCTATTATTGCTATTACTACATCCTCTGAACCCTTAGTATAATCCCAAACCGCAGGCAAATTGATATGATTAAGATACCATTGGTTTTTATAATAAGGATCATTGGGAAAAGTCAAAGCTTGCGCGCTTGGCGCGATGAAAAATAATATTAATGTTATTATTAAAATTTTTTTCATAAAAAAATTAATCAAATTTTAATCGATGCCCCTCCACTGGAACCCCTGATATTAAATAACCATTAATATCCCGAAATCCATCATTCCAATTAATATTACTTGATGATATTGAATCGCCCTCATTATCGCCTAATAATTCAACGTCTAAATACCTAGATCCCGAAGCCATATAACTAGTGTGTAATTCCAAAACTAAAACTTTACTTTCGCCAGCTGAAAAAATCATATCATCTCCATAAAATTTAAATTGAATAATGCCATAATCATTATTATCAGTAATAAAATCCGATGGACTAGTATCTAAAACCCCACTGCTATAATCATAGATACTAAAACTTATAATTCCACTATCCCCCTCGGCTAAGTAAGATGACGACCTGTCAACAAAATATAAATTTACAATATCATCATCGTCATAAAAATCTCCATTAACATCTGCTAAATATTCTAATAAATCTCTCTCTGAATGGCCGACATCTGTAGAATAAATTTTAAAAGTTAATTTATCAATTTCAATATCTTTTAAGGTTGGGTTACTAATATTAAACCTTAAAATTTCGCTTTTGCGATTTCTCTCTATTAACCCCGAAGGTGATAAACTATTAAGGCCAAACTCAGGATAACCATTTCTTAAAACAAATGAAGGAATACTGCTTATACTATAAATTAAATTGCCGCCAAAAAAATCTTTTTCTTCAAATTCTTTGCCAGTATATTCTGCTTTGGCAACAAACCTATTAGTTTTAGGGAAAGAAATTTTTATTTTTTTGCCGCTATCAAAAGAATTCCTAAAAGATTTAATGCTAACAAAAATATCAAAAGTAGTTTTGCTGTCAGCTGGCACATATAAATCTAAATCGGAAAAATCAAGATTATAAATTCCTATTTTTCCTACTTTTTCCACTGTTTCATTCTTATTATTTTTATAACTAATTTTAGTGTCATAAATAAGGCCGGAATTTTCTTCCCAGTTATCATTTGAAAAAGATATTCGTTTAACAACAAAAGGTTCGTTAACTGATTCTAACTCAAAACTATTAACTTTTTTATTTTCTCCGGGAGTAATAATGACAGAATTGGACTGGCTAGAAGAATTTTTTATGGTTAACTTCCCCTGTTCAGTAATTTTCATAATCACCTTAGGATTAGCTCCTCCATTAATCCCTCCGTTCTGAATTAACATGACATTTTCATCATTATCTATAACGGAAACATCTTTGGAAATATCTGCTATATCTACGGCAAACCTATCTAAACAATTATAAGAACCTACATTAGAAATATCTGCCTTAATAACCAATGTTTTAGTATTGCCGGCTGGAATTTCCCAATTTAAAAAAGAAAATTCTACTATTCCATCATCTTCTATATCATAAATTTTTCCTAATAAATTATTGTTTTCATAATCATAAATTCCTACATTACTAACAATATTAGAGGCGTAAACAGCGGCGCCGCTATCCTCATCGCTCCCTTGAGAAAAACTGCCATCGCCGCCATTTTGATCAACATAAAAAGTTAATTTAATCTTTTTCAACCTAATATTGCTTTCACTGCCGGCAGTAAAATTAAAGGCCGCTATCGAAACATCTTGTAATCCCCTCATAACATTTCTAGAAAACACAATGCTATCATTTAATTTAATTGCAGACGAAGTAATTGTTCCTTCGGGCGAACCTTCTTCTGCGCTTTCCTTTTCTGCTAATTCCTCGCCCAAGGGATTAACCAAATTGCTTTCAAAACTAATAATATCACTGGCGTTGGGATAATAAATATTAAATGGAATAGCTAAAATATTTTCATCATAAAAATGATTTTGTACTTTGGCATCATCATTAGTTATTCTTCTTTTATAATACTCTCCGTCAATACAATCAATGTAATAAATATTAATGCTGCCGGGATATTGAATCAGTGTTCCCTCTGGATGAATTAACTCTTTTATAGATTCTGAAATTTGGTAATTAGTAAAAAAAACATCTGGAACATCTATTACTTTTCGCGCCCAGTTAGCGCCATAGAGGCCCGTGGCGATTGTTTCGGTCTCAACCCAACGAAGAGCTCCACCTGATTCTACGGCGTAAACTTTGGGATCAGTAGTAATTTTAACTAACTTGGTACCGGGACGAATAGTGATATTATCTCCCAAGGGGATAACTGCTAATTCTTCATCAGTGATAGTTTTAACACTTGAAAAATCAGAGTACCAAGTTTTATAAGTAGTTTCATTAGGAAAAACATATCTTTTATTATCTGAACTATAATAATAAACAGCCGGACCGCTAGCTTTAATTAAATCACCAACAGAAAAATCAGCAGCTTGAACAGGAGAAATAAAAAAGCTGACCAAAAATATATTCGCTATTATTAATAATAAATATCTCATAAAATATAATAAATTCTATTATCACTACAATTTGTTATTTTAATCACCTTTGCCATCTCGACCGAGTCCGAACAATTCTGAACGAAGTGAATAATAGCGAGGACGAGCGGAGAGATCCCTCCTGCCTGCGCCCGCCTGCGCGGACAGGCAGGCAGGTAAATATTGGTGGTGGTAAAAATTTTGTCCTTATATTTTAATATGTTTAAGCGATTCCTCCACTCCGCTACGCTACGGTCGGAATGACAATGGTTGGAGGAATGACAATGGTAGATAAAATGACAATCCCGAATCCCAAACGCTCGGGACCCGGGATTATGTTCAGCCCGCCTTAATAAATTTTATTAGTAATCACTCGCCCCACTTTAGTGGGCTTTATTAAATATCTATTTCAAGCTTCCGCCTTCTGCATAA
>Ga0164318_10006855_pt1 | contig 11038 bp, 8 predicted proteins | sample GuaBasSedimGuay9_FD_113734 | JGI IMG/M metagenome (GOLD analysis project Ga0164318, IMG submission 113734) | Subseafloor sediment microbial communities from Guaymas Basin, Gulf of California, Mexico - Guay9, Core 4571-4, 0-3 cm | ecosystem: Environmental > Aquatic > Marine > Hydrothermal vents >...
ATCCAAATTATTTTCATATCAAGCATAAATGATTGATTCTCTACATACCAAACATCATACTCAAATTTTTTCTCCCAACTAATAGCATTTCGACCATTTATCTGAGCCCAACCAGTGATTCCAGGTTTTACATCATGTCTCTTAGCCTGTTCATCATTATACAGTTTTAAATACTCAACTAACAGTGGTCTAGGTCCGACAAAACTCATTTCACCCTTTAAAACATTAAAAAGTTGTGGCAGTTCATCTAAAGATGTACTTCTTATAAACTTACCAACACCAACGAGTCTCTTCTCATCTTCTAAAAGTTTGCCATTTTCATCTACTTCATTACTCATAGTTCTAAACTTGTATATTGTAAATATTTTCTCTTTATAACCTGGTCGAGACTGAGTAAAAAGTATAGGAGTTCCCATTCTCATCACTATGAGTAGGGAAACTAGTATATAAAAAGGAAAGAAAAGAGATATAAGAAAAATTGCCAATACAATATCAAATAATCTTTTCATCAGTTATATTTTTAGCTTATAAACTTTTGCAAGTGGTTCTAATATTACTGGTTCAAAAAGTGATTTATCATAGTTTTCTAAAACAAACATCTGAATAAATAGTGAGTTATACATCTTATTATCTAAAATAAGAAATTGATTATAGTTTTTCATAAAAATAACATTTATGTTTCCATTTAAATTAAGTTTTTGAACCTGTTTTCTTAAAATTTTATTGTTATCATATACTGTTGTTACAAAGTTATTTATGCTAATACTCTGCATTCCTATTTGAATCTGCCTCTTGGCTTTAATAATTTTTATATTGTTTCCAAGGTTAATGCTATCTGGAGAATCTTGAAATCGATTTGATTTATAATAAAATGCTCTTTTTCCTTTTTTACCACTTACTAAATCAAGATTTGAAAAAAGTGTAACAGTTGGGAAGATATCTAACATTCTATTTGGTAAATATATAAAAACATCTCTAGTTTTAGCTGGTAATGAATAATCATCTAATCTTAACTCATCAAGCATAATATTTGGATCTATCTGCTGCGGTGTTTTGTTTTTGAATATCTCATTTGCTACTATTTTATATTCACTATTCACATAGGTCTCTACTGCCAATCTTGATAAATTTGCAGATTGTCTAGGGGAGTTACTATTTAATATTTGAGATATTATAAAATTATCTTGATTGTGTTTACCACCATCTATAAGTGTATTTGTATTGCTATAGTACCAGATAGGGTAGCCATAATCCCACCAAGTGAGTGTATAATCTTTTGGTGTTGAGATAGATTTGAGTTTATCAAGGATTTCAACCTCTGCTTTATTAAACACTGTAGGGACTTTATATCCTACTATATGTACTATATTTGGATACAACATCGCTATAGTTAAAGTGGCGATAAGTGAGTATTTAATTATATTTTTTTTTGAAAAATTTGCTATTGTATAAAATAAGAATACGCTACTCATAGCTGCAATAGGAACAGCATATATAGTAAATCTTAACCCACCCCATAAAGAGAATAATCCTATCCCAATAAGTGGTAAAGCTAAAATAAAAGGTCTATGTTTTATAACAAGTAGCACATACCCTACAAATGCAACGATAACACCTATTTGACTTCCGATAATACGATTTGCCATAGTTTCAAAAGGAATTTTTCCAGCTTCTCGTACTGTTTGTGCTACTTGAAAAAAGTGTAAACCTTCATTTGTAGTTCCAGTCACAGTATATACTGCAATTTTTCCCAGAATAAGTCCAAATACATTACCTGTAATTAAAAAGGCTATTACAATTAACACGGAAGTAATTAACAACTCTTTTGTTGAAAAACTTCTATTTTTAAATATAAAATAGAGACCAAATATAATTGCTAATTTTATAAACCAAGGAATTCCCATTAATGCTATTGATATTAAGATAATAGACTGATATGTAAATTCATCTTTTCTATGAAAAACGACCATATACACCATATAAATAATACCCATGGCATAAACTATGGAAAGACCTGCATCATAAAGAAATGGATATATTAAAATTGACAATGTTGCTAAAAGTACATTATTCAGGTTTTCATTTTCTATAGTTTTTATTAAAAAATAAAGAATAAACATAGGTGCCATTACAGAGAACATATCAGTATCATAGTAACCTATCATAGTACGGTTATAATAACTCCAGGCTATACTACCTAAAAGTGCTGCAAAAAAACCCCATAGTGTTAATCCATAAAGTCTTGCAATCAGTATGATAGGAACAACAACTATGCTTGAAACTACTGCAGGCATATAAAGTAGAACTGTTTCTAAAGAGAATGGTGTAACTTTTACAAAAACTGTACTAAAGAAAATAAGCCCATAGTCCCAAATACCATAAACAGTGGGATTTGCAGAGTGAAGGCCAAAAAGTTCTTTTTGTACTCCAGATGCAAAAAAATAGCCATCATTTGTGTTAATCATTAATTGATCGTTCCAAAAAAAACTTTCTACATCTTGAAACTGCCATACCCAAATCATACGAATAAAAAAACTAAAGCTATAAGCTATTAGCATTAGTCCGAGCATCTGCTTTTTTGATATATTTTCACTCATTTATGTTTTTCCTTCTCAATTTAAAACTATTTTTAAAAAATTATTTCATCAACTTTTCAATTTTTTCAATATATTTTTTGGCCAAAAATGAATATTTTCTATTCGTATATATCCAAGCTTTTCCATTTTCACCCAATTTTTCTCTTTGTAAACTTTCCATCTTTGATATGTGTAATATTGCATTTTTTATATCTACAGGGTTAGTTGTATTGATAAACTTACCACAATCTGCTTCGTCTATCATAGATGGATAACCAGTATAAGAGGCTATTATTGGTTTTCCTGACAACATATATTCCACAACTTTATTCATTGATTGTCCATACTTCCATACTTCTGAATCTTTTGTTGATAGATAAAGTATATCACATTTATTTAAAAAATATTTAACTTGTTTCTGTTTCATTCTTGGTAGAAAAATTACATTTTCACACTTAGACAACTGCTCCTCAAAATTTAATTTCAAATCTCCGCTACCAACTAAAATGAAGTATAAATCAGTTTGACTTTTCAACATTTTAATAGCCTCTATAAATGGCTCAAGTGCATTTGTAATCCCCATGCTACCGGCATATCCAATAACTATTTTATCTTCTGGAAATACTTTATTAAATGGATTTCCATCATCTTCTACTGTAATATCATAATCACTTGTATTAAATCCTAAGGGTGAACAAAAAAATAATTTTTTATACCCTAAGATATTTTGTACATGTAAATCAAGTTTTGGCATAGTACCAACTACTAAGTCAGATTTTTTATATCCAAACTTTTCAATCCAACCTAAAAGTAAAACTAATGGATGCCATTTGCTAAATCCACCCTCTTCTGTCATGGTTAAAGGCCAAATATCTCGTATCTCAAATATCAAAAAAGACTTATACTTTTTCTTTAAATAGTATCCATATAATATTGATAGTATTGATAAAGAAGATATTATTACTACATCAGGTTTTTCAAACTTAGTTGTGTTGAGTTTAAAAAGCCATCTTTCAAAATCAAACCAACTAAGTACCCGTTTTAATGAAGCAGTTTTAGTATATTTTTTAGTTTTAATCCAACATATTGGTACACCTTCAACCTCTTCAAAATTATATCTCGTTGTTGTATCAGGAAACTCTGCTAAATGATTTGAATCTGATGTAAATAACCTAGCACTATGACCAAGCCTTATAAATTCTTTTGTTAAAAAAAACAATCTCGCACCAGTACCGTAGTTTGGAGAACTTGCATATTTTGAAATACACCAAATATTCATCTATTCTACTCTGTACAGCTTTGGTATATTATTTACTATCTTTATTACCTCTTCAAAATCCATACCGAGAGTATCAAGATACCATCTAATATTTTGGTATCTTGGTCTATTTTCATTTGTTACTAACTCAAGGGCCTTTTCTCGTGTCAGTTGGCCTTCACGAATTTGATTACTTCTGAATGTATCATGCTCAGTAAAACCTGCCACAGTATAATAAACATAGTTGTAAAAACCAGCGGTTCCATCACCTATTCGCCATGTTGTATCTGTATCTATTGCCGTTTCCCAATCATATTGATTTATTAAAGTATTATTAACCGTATCCTCATCCCATTGCCAATAATCAAAAATATGATAGTAATCTTCTTTCTTTGTAAAACTTCTATAATATTCTCCAGAAAGTGTATCCCAAAGAGAACTATTAAAATATCCTGGGCTATCTGCCATCGCTTGAAATCTCTTATAGTGATATCTCAACTGTTTCATTACGCCGTTACTATAAACCATTTCTTCTTCAAAGTCAGGCTTAATACCTAGAAATCCAGTTTTAAAGTGAGTTGTTTCTAGTGGGTTTACACCCCAAAGATTTAAATTTATATTAGTTTGTTTTTTAATACTTTCTACATATCTAAAAAAATGCTTGTCACCAGCAGTAAGCATAGCCATCATACCTAAATGTGGAGATTTAAGCCAAGCTTTAAGGTTCATTGTTATATTTTTTCTTTTTTGTGATATATCAGCTGCTACTATAATATTTTCTACGCCAAAATCTCCACACATTTGGCTAATATTTCGACGACCAAGATCGGTAACCATACCCCAGTCATAAGTATATGTTACAGGCTTCATCTCAAGTTCTTTTATGATTAAGTGTAATCCGTAACAACTATCACGACCTCCTGAAAATGGAACAATACAATCAAGCTCATCTCCTTTTCTACGATAGGGCTCAACAAGCTTAAGTAACTCTTCTTTTGGTTTTGGTTTATTTCTTGGTTTATAATTATGGCAATAGTTACAAACTCCATCTTCATCAAACTTTATATATGGCATAGTATCCGGTAAAATACATTTTGTACATCGTTTTAAATTTAATTTTTTATAGCCAAGTAAACTTTCTTGTATTTTATTAAAATTAAACTCTGGTATTAAATTTTCCTTTCTCGTTGAAATATCACTAACTAATAATGGTGTTTCACACATAGGTATATCTATAAGATAAGCCTCTTCTTTAATCTGCTTTATATTTTCACAACCTATTTGAGTTAAAGCATAGTTTTCAGATGCAAAATGTATATCTGTTCCAATTTCCCCAACATATAAACTACCATTATTTGAGAATAGAACTAACTTACCTTTATTTGGAACAAGCAAAGCACATGCAACTACACCTCGACAAAGAGAGAGCACTTTATTTGGTATTTCTGAGACATCACCATTATTGGCTAAATGCTCTGAGGCGATAGCAACTATAGCTTCTGAATCAATCTTTAATTTTCTTTTTGTGCTTATCTTATCCCAAACTTCTTCTTCGTTTACAATAATTCCGTTATGGATAACACAAATATTATCACGAACTACAGGTTGATTATCACCTAATCCATTTGTAATCAATCTACTATGCCCTAAAACTATTCTAGACTCATAAGGCTGGACTTTTTTCAACAGCTTTTCTATATTATAATCAGCTCTATCAATTCTATATTCACCGTTTTCATAGTGTATTGAACCTGAAGAGTCAACACCCCTTTGTTCAGAGTGCTTTACTATCATATCTAATTTTTTTCTATTTACTTTTACAGAGGAGACTTGTCCAAAAATGCCACACATATTATTTTCTCTCTTTATATTAATCTATTGTATAGTTTTATTAACTTTTTTTCTTGTGCTTCCCAACTTAGCTCATATAAATCACTAGCATTAATTTTAGGTAACTCTTCAATATTTTCAAATTCTTTAATAGCTTCATAAATACTTTGAGAATCTAGCTTAGTACATTTTCCAAGATTATATTTTACAACTGTTTGAGAAATATCTGGAAAATCAGATGCCAAAACAGGGATTTCTGCAAAACAATACTCAAATAATTTATTTGGTAAACAATAATAATCACTTAAGGATACATTTTGAATCAAACATAAACCTACATCTGCACTTTGTGCAACAGATACGACTTTTTCATGTGCAACCGCATCATGTACATAAATATTTGGATACTCTTTAGCAAGTTTTTTCAACTCATCACTCAGTTTGCCATAACCTAAAAAAACTAAGCTTGATTTTAAATCAGAATTTTTGAACGCTTCAGTTATTAAATCAATTCCTCTTCCATCTCCTAAAATGCCTATATACAAAAATATTTTTGATTCTTTAGGAATTGAAAAATATTCTCTTAAGTATTTTTTATCAATAGTAGAAGTATTTTCTTCTAAAACTGGAGAGTTTAGGATAATTTCTGAATATTTTTCTCCAATATTATCTTTATACCATCTTTCTATTGATGGACTAACAACTATCAATGCATCTATAAACTTCCATAGTATTTTTTCACCTACTAATGTCATTTTACTTAAAGTTTTTGTTAAACCATTTCTATCAGATTCTAGCTCATGGGCATCATATATTAATCTTGCCCCTGTAAAAAGTTTAAGTATTACGCCCAACGGTAAAACAAGGGTATCATTACAATGTATTATTTCTGGCTTTATTTTTACACCCTTAAACAACATTTTAAATGTAAGCTCAAATAGTGAACATATATGCCGTAATACAGTTGGAATAAATTTCCACTTTCTACTTCTTAAAGAAATTGAAAAAATATTAATGCTTTCAATATTTCTTGCATTATAAGCTCCCTCGTCTAGTTTTACTCCTATACCACTCATATTGTAAGTACTATTTGACTGCGCAATTGTATGCATCTCTTTTAAAATTCTTGAATCTGAATTAATATCGGTATGTGTTAAATGTAAAATATTCATTAATATAACCCTTTTTTAGTATTGTAAATAATTTAAATATCATTTTCCTTACTTGGTTCAATATAATCTCTATAAAATTTTATATGCTTGATATAAGAGTTATGCCATAACATTGTAAAGTCTTTCGTTTGTTTTTGCATTCTCTCTATATTATTTTTTGCTTCACTATAACTATTATTATTGTAATCAAATAAACTACAGTCCATTACTACAAGAGGTCTCTCTTTTAATTTTAACTTTTCTCTTGTTAAAATATTAAATACACTAAACTCATTACCCGTTCCACATCTAAAACCCTCTTTATCTGCATACCCACATGTACTATCCACTTTCATACCATTATCTTCCCAAACTTGCCAAGTCATAGGTACTTCAAATCGTAGATAATGCTCTCTACCTTCAACTATCTTTTTTCCTACAGTTTTTTCCAGTAAATCTTTTTCTTTTTTAAATTGTTCTTGATTATTATATGCATTATAGGATGGGTGGATACCTATAATATGTCCTCTTTTTTTTATTTTATTTATTAACTCTAAAGACTTAAGTTCATCTATTTTATATCTGTTATCATACTCTGTCAATCCACCACTCATAAAATAGAATCTACTCTTCACTCCAACAGACTCACTTTTATCCATCAGCCAATCAAAAGTATCAAATGGATCTCTAATTTTATCTCTTTTTATTAAAAAATATTCCTCTACTCGCTCAAATGCCAAAGATAAACTTTTTCTTTTAACTAAGTCACCCAAAACCACCCTAAAAACTTGTTTCCAACTTTTCCATTTGTATAACTCATCTACATCATGAGTCAAAAATAATTCATATTTTTTCTTTTTAAACTCTAAGCTACTGTCAAGTTCTAAAAGTTTAGTTTTCAACTCTTCAACATACTCATTTACTATAGGTTTATCTAAAAAACCTTGCTTATAAGCTAAACTCTCAGTGGCTGGAAATCTATTATGGGAATCTCTATTTTTATTAACATACTCTTCCCATCGAGTAAGCATAAAAAAACTAGCTGCAAATATATCTAGGTTTTTTATTTTTGATGGCATATTGTTTAGTTTTAGATACTCTAACTCTTTTGGATAGTTGTTAAAAAAAGTATCTTTAATAGTTAATATTTTTTTATTTTCCAACTCTAACTCATAATTATTTGAACCTATTTCTAAATTATATTCTAATCCTAAAAATTCATTCAACATAATATCTAGAATATATTTTCTTTCATTGATATTGTTATTTGGAATAATTATTTTTATCATTTAATTATTTCTTTTATTAGTTGTCTGATTTTCAATAATTTAGAATTAGTTTTAGAGACATTAAAATAAGGTTTTTGAATTGCTCCAAAACTTCTAAAATATTTTTCTATACTTTCTATCATACTACCTTCAAAATCAAACTTTCTATCACTTTCTAGTGCAAACTTAATACTCTCATATTGAACCACATCCATACCACCCAAATCTCTTTTATCTGGGTCTATACCACCCATAAGATAATAAACTGTACTTTCATCATAGATTAAAAAATTCCCAGCAATAACCGCACCATCTCTATCTTTAGCAAAAAACATTTTACAAGCATTATTTTTTTTACAATTATTATATAATTTTTTTATAAATTCAAAATCATATGGCATCTCACAACCTTGTCTTGTAAATGTCATCTTATTTAATTCATAAAACTTTTTTATATCTTTACTTTCATATACTTCTACACCTACATCAAAAGCCTTTCTTCTTCTTCTTCTTATATCTGTTTCTAAATTCTTTTCTAAATCTTCTATTGTTATATTTTCTATTACATAGGTATAGTTTACTTTTATATCAAATCCAGCCCAATAAAATGGCAAAAGATTTGTATGAGTATAATCAAATGATTGAGTGAATCTACCAAATCTTGGTACATTTTTTAAAATATTTTCGATCATCTCTTTTTCAAAAGATAGTTTTTTATAATACTTCTGCTTAACAGGGTATTTAAAATATATCCCCATAGTTTGAGTAAGTGTTGGCTGATGGATAGAAACCATTGTTAATCTTTTTGTTAAAACATAAGGCATTGTAGCAAATATATTTCCACCTTTTTCTATTAAAACGACATCCCAATTATCAAACCCACAAACACTGTCAAGCCACCAGTCTTTTGAAAAAATTGGTATATTTTTTTCTTTTTTGCAAAATTCTCTATATTTCTCTTTAGTTGTCATTATAGTTTTTCCAATCCAATTTATCAATCTCATTTATGAATTTTTCAATTTCAGTATTATTCAATGATATTGTCTCAGTTAGTTTTACTTCTGCTATTTCAAACTTTTTTTTATCTTTTACATTTATAAATTTTTTGCATATGTTTAAAGTGTCATCAAATTCTTTTCCTAAATCTTTATAATCTATAGTTAAAAAATTATTACTCTTAAATAGTATACTATCTTCTAAAATCTGTTTTTCTATATAAAATATTTGATGAATAATTTGCTTGTATAAATTTAGTGTTTCTAATACTTTATAATTTTTAGGCATAACTGACCAAAATTCATTATCGGCTATACCAATTTTTCTTTTAGCCTTTAAAATAGATTGTGCTGCAAAGATTATTTCTCTTTTCATAAAAATAAATTTTGCCTCTGGAAAACATCTACTTAATAACCTGAGTCTTTGTCCTGCATTTAGATTTTTAAAAACTAAAGGCTTATCAAAATAGTTTATGACTGCTGTCATCTCTGCTCGTATCTCTTTTACCATGTCGTCAGTTATATCAGAATAATCTATAAAATGCTTATTAGTAGGTAACCATCTATACCAATAGCTACCACACTCACTTGGTGCATGACACCCACACTTTGTAGTATCACCATAATTTGATTTAAAACAGTTGTGTGCTTTTTGTTTAAACAACTTATCACTTAACCAAAATCCAAAAAAGAAATTTTGAGTAAACCTACATACAAGGTTATCTACATATAACACATCTAATTGGTTTGTAAGAGTTTGATAAAGTATAGTTGAGCCTGTTCGTGGAGCACCTATAATAAATATTGGTTGATGCTTTAATCCTTGAGCAGAATATCTTTTTATATATTTTTTTTCCCAAATACTTATTATAGGAATTAATGAAGTTAATATTTTATTTAAAATAAATCTTATATAGTTTTTTGGATTTAAATATTTAGTCATTCTGATTCTTATATAAAGGTAATTCTTTTATTATTTTTGCGGGGTTTCCCCCAATCACAATATTTCCTTCAGGAAATGATTTTGTAACAATTGCACCTGCCGCTACAATTGTATGTTCAGCTAGCTTAACTTCTGATAAAATTATACTATCTGCTCCCAACCAACAATTATCTCCTATTTCAATAGGATTAGCCTTAATATAATTATGGTAATTATTAAGATTATGATTCATTGATATTATTTTTACTCCTGGTCCAATCCAAACATTCTTACCAAAAACAATACCATTTCGAGCATCTATATGACAATTTTTTCCAAGACCTGGTGTTCTAGTACCAGGGTCTATTTTTGCACAAGGAGCAACTGTTGAACTATAATGAACGGGCCAAGGCACATGCCTATTAAAACCTAATATTTTTTGAAAAAAACCATGTTTTAGTATAACTATTTGAGAATGCACAGAGTTCTCAACATCATAATTAGAATATAAAATTTTATTAATTGACTTTATAATAATCAAGATAATTTTTTTCATTTTGAAAGTCCTTTTGAAAGTTTAGAATAATAATATAAAAACATACTGTATTCTAAAGTTAAAATTATTGATAAAAATGATAAAAAGTCTGTAAAATCAAGCATTATAATCTCTGACATATATAATATAATTATAGAACTAAACATTAGTAATATATTGATATACAAACCAATTTTTTGTTTTTCAAATACAATATTAATAGAACTAACAGTAGAAGATATAAATCTAATAAAAAATACAGGGACCATTACTTGTGCATAGACTCCTGCTATTCTCCAGTCTTCACCAAAGATAAAAGCAAATAGATCTTCAACTATAAAAAATAGTACTCCAAATGATGGTATTCCTATAATTATTAATTTTTTAAGTGTACTACTAAAAGAGTGTATAGCTTTGCCTGTAAGTTGTTTTTCCTTTGTTGCTTCTTGAAAAAAGACTTGACCTATCGAGTTACCTATGAGAGCGGATGGCATTCCTAAAAC
>Ga0164318_10006856_pt1 | contig 11036 bp, 9 predicted proteins | sample GuaBasSedimGuay9_FD_113734 | JGI IMG/M metagenome (GOLD analysis project Ga0164318, IMG submission 113734) | Subseafloor sediment microbial communities from Guaymas Basin, Gulf of California, Mexico - Guay9, Core 4571-4, 0-3 cm | ecosystem: Environmental > Aquatic > Marine > Hydrothermal vents >...
CAAGAGCTGGACCCCGGGGCAGTTCGGGACCGGACGGGACTGGGTGTACATAGCCTCGGGGACGGGCGCCGGCCAGGTGCGCCGGATCGCCTCGAACTCCTCCGCGACGCTCACGATCGAGGGCACCTGGGACACCGAGCCCGAGGCGGGGGACACATACGTCATCCTGAGGGAGAAGCGGGAGTACAAGGAGATCCGGGGCGACCTGAGACCCTACGCGAGGATCGAGGGGTTTCCTGAGGGGACCTGGATCGGCGTCCGGCAGGCCTGGATCCCCTCGGGAAGATGAGCTTGATCGGGCCGCGCGCTCGGTGTACTTGAATACCGGCCATGGCGCTCTGGAGGAAGGTCACCGGGACGGTCCTAGTCGACGGCAAGCCGGAGCCGAACGTCAAGGTCTACTTCTACGAGAAGGGCACGACCAATCCCATCCCGGTCTACTCGGACGAGGGCTCCACGCCCGCCGACAACCCCCAGCTGACAGACGCTGCGGGGCGGTATGCCGTCTACGTCAACGCCGAAGCCTACCCGGTCATCCGGATCTATCTCGAGAAGGACGGCGTGGATTTCACCGAGGCAAACGCCGATCTGGACGGAATCGCCGTTCCCGGCAGCGGGGGTGGCGGAGACGGGGGAGGCGGGGCCTCGACCTTCCTCGAGTTGACCGACACGCCCTCGAGCTATTCGGGATCGGGCGGGAAAGTAGTGAGGGTCAAGTCCACCGAGGACGGCCTCGAGTTCGGGCAGGTCGATCACGGCGAGCTTGCCGGCCTGTCCGACGACGACCACCCTCAATACCTCCTAGCCGACGGTTCCAGGCCTCTCTCGGGCGACCTGGACTTCCAGGGCCACCTCGCGAAGGTCATAGGGAAGCTGAACTTCAAGGACGCCACGACCCTCACGATCTCCTCGGGCGAGGTGACCGTCTCCCAGAGCTACCACTACGTGGACACCGAGGACGGGGCTTCCACCGACGACCTCGACACCATCAACGGCGGCACGGCGGGAGACACCCTCTACCTTCGCGCCGCTGACTCCTCCCGCACCGTGGTCATCAAGCACGGCACGGGGAACATCGTCACACCGGACGGGAATGACTGCAGCCTCGACAGCACGGATAAAGTGGTGGCGCTCCTCTTCGACGGGACCAACTGGCACCTCGTGGGAGCGGCTGGAGGCGGGAGCGCGAGTACCTCTGTAATCGTCCCCGGTTATTACAAGGGCTTAGATTTCCAGAACGCCGATGATGAAGTCCAGGTGGATGACTGTGAAACCGCGTGGACGGCCTCGGCTTCGGGGGTTTCGACCTCGGTGGATACGGCGGACTATAAGGAGGGAAGCGGGTCCCAGAAGATCGAGGTCTCCTCCACGGTTTCAGCCGGAAACCTCTTGGCTTATTACGACCTTCCTTCGTCTGTTGATTGGAGCAAGCACTGGGGCGTCCGCTTTTGGTTCAAATCAAGTATCGCACTGAGCAACAATCAAGTCAGGTTCGCGGTGGACGATTCTACTGGCATGGGTTCTCCCATACAGGGAGCCGCTATCCCCGCCCTGGACGCAAATACGTGGTATGAAGTTACTTTGTATCTGGATCCTACGGCAACAGGAATGAATTCTGTTGCCAGCATTGGCCTCAAGGTGCAAGAAGACTTGCCAGCGTGCACCTTGCACATCGACGATATCCGCATGGTTTGCTCAACACACAAGGTATCGGTGCAACCCGGTGCAGTCGCTGTCCGAAAGGTGACAGACGATAGTTGGGATGAGATCAAGACCGTGGATTCAATTTTGACCGGGGACATCGAGACATCCGGGCTTGGTGGTCTCGAATCGGGGGACACGCTTGGAACCGACAAATGGTACGAGGTTTACGTGGTTTTCGACAGTTCGGGAACGCCGGGGGTCTTGTTTAACGAAGCCGATACCAGCGTTACCTGGCCCAGTGGGATAACGCATTACAGGTTGATCGGGTACGTTTTCCGTGACGCTAATGGAAATCTGCGGCCTTTTTTCCAAAAAGGCGACATCTGCCTTTGGAATTCGAAATATATCGAGGTGCTTAATACAACCTCACCGGCTTCGATGGATCCCACAGGACTTGGATCTTGGTCTCCGATCGATGTGTCTTCGGCGGTTCCGCCGAATGCCCGTTATATCCGTCTCTATGTTTTGGTGAAAGGAACTGGCGACACAACAGATATGTCATACTGGACCGTGAACTTCGCCGCCCACGGGCTCGATTCCTTAGGACGGGACATTTGGTATGGTGTTTCGAGGGTATCGCTGGATGTCACGGAAACGTTCTACCAAAGCATTCCGGTGCCCCTGGTGCCAGTGGACGATTCCAGGATGATCGGGTACCAGACCATTGAAGTAGATGCCCTGATAATTCGGGCGGTGGGATACGAACTGGACAGAAGGAGCTTATGATGTGGGTAATCTATGAGGTTGAGACCGGGATCGTCCGCGAGATTGGCACGACCCGCCGGGATATTCCTGGATGCCGGTGCGCCCCGTTTCCCGGCTATCCGCCCGATTTCGATCCCGAAAGGGAACCTCTATGGTTGCTGGAATATGACTCCGGGCAGTTGAAACGGCGGACGTCTTTTAGCGAGGACGAAATTTCCAAACTTTTCGCTGAGATTGAACAAGAGGCAGAAAAAAAGATAAGCCGCGCGGTACATAAGATGGCACCCGTTGGCGAGCAAATCGGCATTCTCCGCGACCAAATTGTGCACATTTTGAACGCACTGGGCATAGAGCCCACGCCCGAGTTCGCCCGGTTCAACGAGATCGCCATCAAGGAGATAGAGGCGGCCAGGAAGAAGAAGGAGGCGATCCATGCCCAAGACGACTCCGCTTAGGAAGGACCTCAGCCAGCGGGCGGCCAGGAGGGAGGAGGCGAAGAGGATGAGGCGCCTCCGCCCCGGCCAGGGGCACAAGGTCGCGGACTTGATCGAGAACATCATCGCCCGGCTGGAGGCCATAGAGGAGATCCTGGGCCTAGTCGAGGATGAGCACAAGGGCGATCGGTAGCCACGTTGCCGACTTTCCGGCGCCGGTGGGGCGCCGGGTGAAGCTTTCGCCCTGGTCGGACCTCGCGGTGGCCCAGGTGCCGCTCAAGGCGGCGGGCCCCTCCGCGCCCATGCTTGTTTCCGTCGCCGCGCCGCCGGGGTCGGTGGGCGTCCTCGAGCTGAGGCTCGAGTTCCCCACGACGAACGTGGACGGCACGCCCCTCTACCGCTCCGAGATCGTGAAAGTGCGGGTCCATTACTCGACCGCGAGCCCCGTGACCGAAAGCGACCCCTACTCGGACTTCCCGCCGGGCGAGACGCTCCAGTTCGGCCCGCCCACTAACGAGACCTACTACTTCGCGGTGAAGGTCCAGGACTCGCACGGCAACTGGAGCCCTCTGTCGAACGAGCTCTCCGGTAAGGCCAACGACGTCGCGATCCCGGCGACAGCGCATTGGGCGCATTCGGTGGGGAAAGAGGCTGTCTTCACCGACAACTCGCCCTCCTCGGGCTCCGTGGCGTGGTCCAACGTCGTCCTGTACTACCGGGGCGAGGCCTACGTGGTTGCCGATGGCAACACCGACAAGCGCTACGTCTGGTGGGACTTTGACTACCCTACCCAGTTCCAGACTTCCGATGACGTGCCCGACCTCGCGAAGGACGACGTCATTATCGGCTACAACGACAACGGGACGTGGCGGCTGATGATCTACCGGCCGATGGTCATGGCCGACTACATCCGGGCCGGGGTCCTGCAGTCCACGAACTGGGGCGCCTCCGAGGGCTCGCTGTTCGACCTCGAGAAGGGCGAGTTCAAGCTGGGCGGCTCCGACGACCCGAGGCTCGCGTTCTACGAGGATCCCGTCGCGGGCTGGCGACTTGACATCAGGGGCAACGTCACGATCGAGGGCGGCACGGGGGTCTCGAATCTGGCCGATGCGGGCAGCCTCGCCATGGAGGACAGCCCCCTGCGTTCGCCGGACTGGGTGACGAACCTCCAAGTCTCCTCCACGTCCCTCGAGGACGTGGTGGCCCTGGCCCGCTTCCACCTCACCGATTCCGAGGTCGCCTATCTCCACGAGTTCCTCTGCTACAAGGGCAAGCTCTACGGGTGCACTCGCCAGCGGATCTACAACTCTCGGAGGGAGCGGTTCGTCAGGTTCGACCCGCACGAACGGCAGGTGGCTTCCGCCGAGGCGACACCCAATGTCGTCTGGGGCATCGAGGACATCGTGGCCTCGAGGGAGCACGACAAGCTTTGGGCCATTTCGTACATTCCTTCTTTCATCATCGAGGTCAATCCCGACACGCTGGCTTCTACAGACAAGCTCGAATTCCCCGGCTCCTATTACGGCGGCGTCCTGTGTTGGGACGGCGAGCACCTTTGGGCGGGCCTTAGGGATTCGGCCGAGGACGCCGCGAAGATCCTCAAGATCGACGTCGGGGACTGGACCTACGAGACCTATACGATCGCCGACTCGGCCGGCTTCCTGCCGCACGCGAAGAACGCCGATCGGGACTACGTCTATTGGAGCCTGGTCAACACGTCCACTGGGTGCTCGAAGGTCGTCAAAATGAAAAAGTCGGACGGGTCCTACGCCGTCCTGGACGTTCCCGAAATTCTCACCGACGACATGGCCTTCGACGGGGCGCACCTGTACTGCGCGACGGAGGGGACGCCCGCGAAGCTGTACGTCATCGACGTCTCCGGCGACACGCCCCAGGTGAAGGAGACGATCGAGTTCCCGCCGGGGAAGGGCCCGAGCTACGCGGTCCGGATGATCGGCGACTACGTCTGGGTCGCGTTCTACACCTCGCCCGCCTCGGTCGCGGTCGTGGACCCGAGGGACCTGTCCTACGACTTCTTCGAGGTGGAGGGCTACGACCACGTGAACGAAATCGCCACCGACGGCCATAACGTGTTCTTCGCCACGTGGGAGGACCCCGCAAAGCTGGTCTCCTGGGGGCCGCCCGAGGGTTCCCTCTCCGCCGTCTGGCGCCCCGGCCCCGTGGGGACGCCACCCACGGGCGCGGGCCTCTACATCGGCTCCGACTACCTGGGCTTCTTCGACGGCGGACAGTGGAAGACCTACATGGACGACTCGGGCCACCTGTTCTGCGACGGCACGAACGGGCACCTCCGCTGGGACCCCGGGACGGACACCCTCGAGGTCAAGGGCTCGGTCGTAGTCGAGGTGGCGACCGACGGGTCCAACAAGGCCTCCATAAGGTCCGCGAACTACGTCCCCGGCGTCTCGGGCTGGCAGATCGACTCCGAGGGCGATGCGGAGTTCAACAACGTGACGGTGCGGGGTTCCATCATCACGGGCTCCGGCTCCGATATCAATGCTGATTACATCTCGACAGGAACGCTGACTGCAATTAAAGTCCAAACCGCGAGTTCCGGAGCTCGCGTGGCTTTGGAGACTTCAGGTACATATGCCCATCATTTGGTCTTCTACGATTCCGGCGGCACGGTGCGTTCTTGGATGACTCAAACACGCCTATATCTTTATGATCATGCTAATGGCGGTTATTTCGATGTGCGCACTGAATCTTCGACCACCATTTATGGAGTTAACGAAATTTTCATGGAAACCTATGGCTCGGATGAGCCGACAATCGAGCCGGACACCGCCGGGACAGGGAAAGTCGGCACCGCCACGTATTATTGGAACGAAATCAATTACAAGGAGCTCATCGACCGGGGCTGTCTGGGCGCCTTCGATTCGGGCGCAACCCTCCCCGACGGCCGGAGGGTCTCCGACGTGGAAGCCATCAAGGCGATCAAGGTTTTGCCCGGCGAGAAAACCCCTTACGGGAAGCCCCGCCTGGATTACTCGACTTTTCCCGTGGAATGCCAGCGCCCCGCGCCCATCGCCGAAAAGGACACGGAATGGCGAACTAGGGACGGGACGAAGTTGGTGAGGGAGGGCGAAAAGCTAGGGGAAGACGGGATCGACCTTTCGGCCCTAGTTTCGTTGGTCCTGGGAGCGATCAAGGAACTCGACGCGCGTCTGAGCGCGCTCGAGGATCGCGGATGACCGCGTCCGCCAAGCATGCGACGATCCTTTGGGCCGCCCTGCCGTCCCCGTAGACTTCCGAGGGGTGGGGGCGCCGGTCCCGCGCGAGCGCCTCCCGCGCCGCCCTGACGATCCTTCCGGGATCCCAGCCCGCGAGCTTCGCGTGGCCGGTCGCGACCGCCTCGCGGCGCTCGGTCCTCTCCCGGAGGATCAGGGTTGGCACGCCGAGGGCGGTCGCCTCCTCGACGACGCCGCCCGAGTCGGTGAGGACGAGCTTGGCTCCCTTCAGCAGTCCCGCGAACTCAGGGTAAGGCAGCGGTTCGGTGACCTCAACGTTCGTTCTCGCCACGATCTCGTCCATCGCCCGGCTGACGTTGGGGTTGGGATGCCGGACCAGGATGACCGGGATCTCCTCCGCAAGCCGCACGATGGCTCCCAGCATCCTCCGCAGCGGCTCCCCGTGCGCCTCTCTCCTATGCAAGGTTACCAGGACATAGGGCTCTTGCTTCGGTTGCGGTTCGTACCGCTCCAGAATCCAGCGGAGGGCGTCCACGATCGTGTTCCCCGTCAGGTAGCGCCTCCCGGGAAGGTCCTCGAGGTTCGCGTAGGCCCAAGGCGTGGGCGCGAAGAGGTCGAAGGCGATCTCGTCTATGCAGGCGCGGCACGCCTCCTCGGGCCAGGGGTGCCGCAGGTCGCGGGAGCGGTAGCCCGCCTCCACGTGTCCGATCGGGATCTGGAGCAGGAACGCCACCCACGCGGCCGTGAAGGCGGAGATCGTGTCGCCCTGCACGAGGACGTAGTCGGGCCGCAGCTCCCGCAGGAGATCCCGGACCCGCTCGACCGCCCTGACAAAGAACGCCTCAGGCTCCTGGTTCGGCAGCATGAGGTCCAGGTCGTAATCGGGCTCCAGGCCAAAGACCCGGAAGGCTTGCGAGGCCAGGCTGCAGTGTTGGCCGGTTGAGATGAGGACGTGCCTCAGGCCCCGTCTCCTAAGCTCGAAGACCACCGGCGCCATCTTGATGATCTCCGGCCGCGTCGAGGCGAACACCGCGATCATCGCACCTCCCTTCAGACCAGGTTCATCGAACAACGGCAGTTGCTAACCCAGAGGGTCTTCCCGTTCCTCCGCACGCAGACCACGGGGCACCGTTCCATCTCGAAGCCGAACACTTCGCCTTTGTACGGAACATAGCTGACCTGGGAAGGCCAGAAGTAGGAGAATTGATTCCGGCCGAAATACAGACGAATGAGCGGCCTCTTCGAGGTGTAGACCCCGTTCCAGAAACGCGAAGTCCTTGGCGGTGTGACGGCGAAAGTCACCCGATAGCCCAGTTTCTGGGCGAGCTCGAACATGCCAACAGCCAGCTTCGGCGAGGAGGTCGCGAAAGTCATATATTCCCGGAAACGCCATTCCGAATGGCCTTTCCAGGCAGGTCGGGTTCGCGAGCCGTCCCCGTCGACCAGGCCCTCGAAGAGTTCCCGAAGCAGCTCGGGTTCAAGCTCGAGGAGTTCCCGGGGGATGAACTTCTCCTCGGCGTGCCCCAGCTTCCTGAACCAGGCGATGAGGGCCTCGTCGTTGAGCGGGATGAAAAACGCCTGCCTGCCGGCCCAGACCTCGTCGAACAGGAGGCGGAGTAGGCTCTCCATCCGCTCACGCAGGTCCTCCTTTTCCTGGCTGATCTTGACCTGCCAGCGTCCCCGGGGTGGCTTCGCGATGCTTCCTTCCGAGAGGTACCAGCCGAGGAACCGAAGAAAAGGCTTCGCGGGGAAAGAACGGCCCGCCACCGTTATTTCATCCACATGGCGGCCTTTCCAGACCGGGACCCTCGGGATCCTGGAGCCCGTTCCCAGGTCGGCGATCGGCTTGCGAACGAGGCTACGGCTGCCCCGCTTGAACTTCCAGTCCGACACGAAGGCCAAGTTGTGGTCAGGCGTCACGAGCAGGTCGATGGTCCGGGTCCTGAAATGCGCCACCTCGCCGTTCCAGGGGAGCCTCCAGACGAACTTGATCCTGTCCTGCCTCAGCTCCCGGGTCTCGGGGTCCATCGCCCAGAGGACGTCGCCCTCCTGCAAGGAGGCCACGGGACGCCAGCCCCGGACAGTCCAGACTTCGTGGTCCGGAGTGAAGCAGCGGGGATGCGCGGGAGGGGCCATCACCCCGATGGAGAAGGGCCTGTCCAAGGGTTGGCATTCGTTGTGGAGCGCGGAGCAAATAGGACATGTTTTTTCATCTAACGCCGTGACCCAGCACTTCATAGCGTCTCGCCTTATGACGCCCTGCCTCTGGGCCTCCCGCCAAGCCTCGAGGCGCGAGTGGTTCTGGGCGGCGATGAACTCCGTCCGGGCGATGGTCTCAGCGCGGCGGCGCAGCATCCTCCTCGCCTGGCGAGAGACGATCTCCTCGACCTTGCGCGGGGGAAGGCCCTCCTCGAGGAGCGCCCTCCTGCGGGCCATGAGGGCCCTGGCCTGGCGCTCGGTGAGGCCCACGAGGTCCCGGATCCTCCGCGCCGCCTCCTCGGGGTGCTCGCCCCACTTGATCGCCTCCGCAAGCAGCGCGCGCAGGCCCCTGGCCGTGGTCTCGGAGAGGTCCCTCGCCTGCGCCAGGCCGTACCGCCTGAGCCAAAGCGAGGCGAGGTTCTCGGGCACCCCCATCCGCAGGGCGCGCGCCTCCCGGAGGAAGCCTTCCTCGAAGACCGGGACCAGCTCCTCGAGCGGGACCCGGTGGCGCCCGGCGAGGGGCTCCCGGACCGCCTTCCAGAACTCCCGGGTCCGGCCGGTCCTGATCGCGCGCGCGAGGTCCCCGAGGGCCACCGCGGCTCCCAGGGTGAAGATCCAGCCCTGGACCTTGCGCACGTACTGGGCCTCGGAGGGCGCCTTTGCCTTGGCGACGACCATCTCACTCCTCTGTCTTGGGCGGCGGCGCGCCGATGAGGTCGCGCAGCCAGCGCTCGAGGTCCTCGTCGGGGAAGAGCTCCGCGCCGCCCTTCGCGAGGGCGTCGAGGATCTTGACGACGTCCTCGACGTCCGGGACGCGCGGCAGGTGGTACTGGAGCCTGGGCCAGAGCTCCCGCGGGATGCCGTTGTATTCCATCAGCCGCCCCACGGCCTGCTGGTTCAGGGTGTCGCGGATCACGTCGAGCCAGCCCAGGAGGGCGTGCTCGAAGATGGACCTCTTCTCCCGCATGAGGGCCCACGATCCCCGCTCGCCCTCGCCGAGCATGATGAAGTCCGCCAGGACGGTCTGGGCGATGGCGCGGTCGTAGCGCTTGATGATCTCCTCCACGTCGAACTGCCTCGAGCCCGCGGCGGAGAGGAGCTCCAGCTTGTAGGCCTCGGGATGGTCGGGGTCCCGGGGCATGAGGACGCCCTCCTCCTCGTCCCGGCGCAGCCCGGCGAGGAGGTCGAGGAGCTCGTCCCGCAGGGTCTGGGCCCGGGGCTCGTTGGAGTCCCAGAGGTCGATGGGCGCGTAGATCACGGGGAGGCCCGCGAGGTCGCGCTCGACGCCGATGGCCTCGATCGTCTGGAGGCGCTTCTTGTAGTAGTAGGGCACGTAGGCCGCCCGCAGGATCGAGCGCCCCTCGGGGGAGCCCTTCACGGACTCGGTCCGGAAGAGGAGGCACTTCTCGAGGGGGAGGTAGCGCTGCTTGTAGTCGGGGGGCGCGACCTGGAACGCGCCCCTCACCCGTCCCTTGGAGTCGAAGTCCCACCGGGAGATCGTCTCCTGCGCCCGGAAGGCGAAGGAGCGCCATCCTATGCGGCCGTCGGAGAAGGCGGAGCGGTACCACTCGCTCTCCTCGCCGGGACCCCCCCGGACCTTGTAGTTGATCTCGAAGAGCGCAAACCCGTACACCAGGAAGGAGAGCACCTCGGACATGAAGTCCGCCCACGAGTGCTCGAGGTCCTCGATGCAGGTCTCGAGGAAGTGCGCCACCTCCCGGGCCTCGTCGGAGCCGTCGGCGGGCTGCACGACCCACCTTGCGGAGCGGATGAGCTGCTTTATGGCGAAGAGGAGGGCGGCGATGGTGGGGTCGGTCTCGATCATCTCCCGGTAGACCTTGCGCGCCTTCTTGCCCTTGAGGTCGGAGAGGTACTCCTCGCGCAGGGTCCCGCCCCAGCGCTTGAGGCCGGAGACGCCCAGTTCTACGAGGGGCGGCTCACCTCGCTTCGGGGCCTGCTTCCTGGCCGTCCGCCTGCTTTTGCTTCCCGCCATGCGACACCCGGCCCATCATGAGCCTGAGCCACTCCTTGCACAGCTCGAGGGCCTCCTGGCCCGAGAAGCCGTGCTCCACCAGCGCCCCCTTGAACTTCCCCAGAAACGCAGCGAGCTCCTCTAGGGCCTCCTCGGGGGCGGGGATCCTCCAGTCTCTCTGCATGGTGCCTCCATTTTAGGTTGCGCTTGGCACGGGCCGCAAGCCGAAGTATCCTAAGGCGCAACTCTTGGCTTAAGGAGGTGACGGAGACGTGGTGGACATCACGCAGACCCTGGCCCTGGCCCTGACCGGGGTCGCGGCGGTGCCGCTCCTCCAGGTGCTCAAGCGCTACCTGAGGATGGGCGACGCGCCGTTCGCCTGGATCGCGTACGCGTTCTCCATTCTCCTGGCGGTGGCGGCCTCGCTCCTGACGGGCAAGATCGCGCCCCAGGACCTCGCCGACCCGCTCGTCGTCTTCGGTCAGGGGTCGGTGGTCTTCGCGGTCTCGCAGGTCGTCTATCGCTCGCTGAAGGAGAAGCTCGGGATGCAGGGAGGTGGTAAGTCGTGAAGAGGATGCTCGCGGCCCTGGCCGCTGCGGCACTTCTGGGCGTCGCCGGACTCGGACACACCCTGATCGGGGTCGTCGGCAACTTCTACCCCTACCCCGAGGAGCCCTACTCCCTCTTCATGCCGGGCTTCGCGGTTGGGTACGACGCCGGGCCCCTCGTCGCACTCTTCTCGGTGACCTCGGCCCTCGAGGAGGACGGGTGCTACTGGGTGCCGGTCACCCTCAGCGTCCTCCCCACCTG
>Ga0164318_10006857_pt1 | contig 11036 bp, 6 predicted proteins | sample GuaBasSedimGuay9_FD_113734 | JGI IMG/M metagenome (GOLD analysis project Ga0164318, IMG submission 113734) | Subseafloor sediment microbial communities from Guaymas Basin, Gulf of California, Mexico - Guay9, Core 4571-4, 0-3 cm | ecosystem: Environmental > Aquatic > Marine > Hydrothermal vents >...
AGGGTTCTTCCAGGCTCGTACCTGGCGGTTCAATTTGCGTACTGCGATTCAGAAATATGTTGCTGAAGGTGGCGACGGTCTTTCCCTGCCTGAGTTTGTATCGGGTTTCCTGGGTTACTGGAAGGGCAGGTTCGCTCCCGAGGAGTTTGTAAGCTCTTTCATTGCTCCCAACATGATGTGGTTTGAAGATTTTGAGACCATGACTGCCGGCAAGGGTGTGCCGGGTCGTTTGATTAGTGCTGTATCCAGCCGGCTGAACTGGGAGATACACAGTGAATATGGCTTTAGCAGCAGGATTGGTCGCACTCTTGACCGCTCTGGTGCATCGGCTGTTTATGTGGATCATGGAGATCTCTCTGAATTGTTGTCACGGTTACGGAATCTTTCAGGGAATCTGCGAACTCTTGAATTATTGGATTTGTCTGCCTTTGTTATGGGGCTTTTAATGCATATGAAGCAGAAGGGGGCTGTGGCTCATTCTGCTGTGGCCGGGTATGTGCATGATGATGGCAAGGAATACATGCTCTCTCAGGCTCATATCCCGTGGATGCCTTCTTTCGGTGGCTCAACACGGGCACCTGTGTTTCCTGTAGACAGCACCCGCGGCTCCAGGTTCGAGAAGCTTGTTTCCTCATCGGGGGCATCATGGTATCAGGGATGGCTTGCGAAGTGTTTTCCGTTTGGTGTTGATAGTGAAGCTCATCTGATTTTGTCAGAGGTCTTTTCATTTTTTGTTTCATCTGGTGTCCTGCGTTCTTATTCAACCCGGTCAGGAAATGCCTGGGGAATTGAACCTGACCGTATGGTGGTTACCGGGGATGTTACTGTGCTTACCTGCTCCGGTTGCGGTCAGAGAATTACAGTTCCTTCCTCGCTTGTGGATATGTGGAAAGGTGCCAGCTGCCTGCAGAAGTTCTGCTTTGGGAAGTATGGTGTGGCTGTTTCATCAGATGACTACTATAAATCTTTCTATTCAAGTGGAGAGGTGCAGAGGTTGTTTGCTGCAGAGCATACCGGCCTCTTGGAAAGAAGTGTGCGGGAGACTCTTGAAGAAGAATTCAAAGCTTCATCCCGGAAGCCGTGGTTCCCGAATCTGCTTTCCTCCACACCCACTCTTGAGATGGGTATAGATATAGGTGATCTTTCATCTTTGATACTGTGTTCAGTGCCTCCTTCACAGGCTAATTATTTACAGAGAACTGGCCGCGCTGGTCGTCGAGACGGCAATGCCCTTACTCTTACTGTGGCTGCAGGCAGACCCCATGATCTTTACTTCTACTCGGATCCTCTGCTGATGATACAGGGAGATGTAGCCACACCTGATGTGTTCCTTGGGGCAGGGGCTGTGCTGGCGCGGCAGCTGGTTGCCTACTGCTTCGACAGATGGGTGCAGTCCGGTGCAGATGCTTCCTCTGTGCCACCTGCTCTTTCAACGGTGTTCAGCTCACTTGATAGTGTTGATCAGCGGAAGTTTCCATGGAATCTGGTGTCTTTTGTTGAGTTGAATGCCGATTCTCTTTTTACCGGATTTTCTGCTTTGTTTGACAATTCTCTTTCAACTGAAGTTCTTGATCAGCTGCGTATTGTTACCCATGGGGGGAAGGGCGCCTCCGGTAGTCTGCGTTCACTGGTGCTTAGTGGACTTTTGCAGTGTCGTGAATCCCGTGATGGATTCAGAAAGACAGTGCGAAGCCTTAATGGCAAGATCAAGCAGAAGAATGCTGAAGTTGCCAGAAGCACATCCTGGAATGATGAGATGTCTGAGCTGGCTACAGAGAAAAAAGCGTTTCAGCAGCTTGCTAAAGATCTCGATAAGAAGAGTACATTCAACTTCCTGACTGATGAGGGAATTCTTCCTAATTATGCCTTTCCGGAAGCAGGCGTGCAGCTTAAATCTCTGGTTTACAGGAAGAGGAATACCGGTGGCTCTGACACATGGTCTTACGAGTATGAGAGGGCTGCTTCAACTGCTATAAGCGAGCTGGTTCCAGGAAGTCACTTCTATGCTGAAGGCCGCCGTGTGCAGATTGACCAGATAGACATGAAGCAGTCTGAGGTGCAGGAGTGGCGGTTCTGCGACCAGTGTTCCCATTCAGAGATTTATTCTTCTGACGACACACGAAGTACCTGTCCTAACTGCGGTAGCCCAATGTGGGCTGATGAAGGGCAGAAACGCTCTATGGTAAGGCTGAGGCAGGTGTTTGCCACAACTTCAGACAGGAAGAGCAGGATCTCCGATGACTCAGAGGACAGAAAGCCAGCTTTCTACAACAAACAGATGCTTGTTGACTTTGAGAGCATGGATGTGGAGGGTGCCTGGAAGCTTTCAGGAGAAGACCTGCCCTTTGGATTTGAGTATCTCAAGCGTGTGGTTTTCCGTGAGATCAACTTCGGTGAACACAATGCATTTGGTGAGCAGGTGTGCATTGCAGGGCTCGAGATGCCAAGAAATGGGTTCCGGGTGTGTAAATCGTGTGGTAAGGTACAATTCAAGCGTGATCAACGGGAACACTCTCTGACATGCCCTGCGCGGAACAAGGAATCTGATTCAAATTTCATCAGTACACTTTACTTGTATCGGGAGTTCTCATCTGAAGCGGTTCGGTTTTTGCTGCCTGTTTCAGCAATGTCAGGAACAGGAGTGCTTGATTCATTCATTGCAGCACTGCAACTGGGGCTTCGGCTTAAGTATGGCGGCTCAGTGGATCATCTGCGTGTAACAAGTGCAGATGAACCGGTAAAGGATTCCGTAATGCGGAAGACTTACCTGGTGCTGTACGATACTGTTCCCGGAGGGACAGGATACCTGAAGAACCTCATGAAGGATCCTTCGGATCTTATGGAGGTTTTTACACTTGCCAGGAACAGAATGAAGTCGTGTTCATGTTGTCAGGACCCGGAGAAGGACGGATGCTACAGCTGTCTGTATGCTTACAGAGACAGTATCAAAATGCACTCTATCTCAAGAGACAAGGCAATCGAGTTCCTTGGGAATATCCTTGCCAGGCAAGATAAGATTGAGAAAACGTCTTCACTTCGTACTATAGGAATCAACAGCTGGCTTGAGAGCGAGCTTGAAAGCCTGTTCATAGAAAAACTTGCAGCTGTTTCCGGTATTGAACTGAAAAAACAAGTGGTGAACGGGAAACAGGGCTGGTTCCTGAAAGCAGGGGAGAGTACCTGGAATATCGAACCCCAGGTCTTTCTGGATGTTGCAGTGCCCTCCAGGGCTGACTTCGTGTTCTACCCTCTGTTTGCCTCTTCATCGGTGAAGCCTGTTGTTGTTTTTACAGATGGTTATTCATTCCACAAAGATCGAATTGGAATTGATATGCTTCAGCGTACTGCTCTTGTCCGTTCAGGGGAATACAATGTCTGGTCACTTACCTGGAATGATGTGGCAGGCACTTCAGAAGACTTTTTTGAAAACTATCTGCTTCTTGAGTCAGAGAAGAAGCTGCAGCTTTTCAACGGAGTTAAAGAAGCTGTTAATGTTTCGTCGGTTCATAGACTCTTTGGAGATGATAGTTTTGGGTGGTTTACCCAGTACCTTAATACGCCTGATCAGGTTACCTGGATGAATTATGCCTGGGCCTACTGCTATGCCCATCTGGACCCGTCTCTGCTGTCAGATGAAACAGGTCACTTCCACTGGAAAGAAAAAGCCAGACAGATTGCAGGTGATCTTTTCCCATTGTTTTACCCGTTTGACTCTTCTGTTCTGTGCGGTTCGTCAGTTTGTGAGCAATGGTCAATTCATGTGGCACAGGATCTGAAGCAGGTGCAAACAATGGATGTTTCATCAATGAAGGTGCTGCTTTATCTCGATGACAGATTGCGGGAAGATGGCTTCCAGAAGGAATGGAACAGCTTTCTGCGACTGCTTAACCTGATGCACTTCCTGCCGGGCTGTGTTGTACATGCAGCAACTGGAAGAGAGCTTTCCAGTGAAATTGAGGCATTGTGCCGTGACGCAGTAGATGTTGCCAATTTGCCTGAAGGCAATGAAGAATGGAATGAAGTGCTGGAGCTGGTACATCCTTCTTTGGCGGATCTCTGCAAGCGGCTGCGTGATAATGGTTCGCTTGTGCCGGAGGTGGGTGTAGACATCGCAGATATCGATGACGAGGTTTTCTGCACTGGAGAGCTGGTCTGGCCCGATAAAAAACTTATTGTATTGATGAATGGTAATCTGAATGTTTCAAAGATTCTTGAAGGAATGGGCTGGAAGGTGATTTCTGCAAGCGATGCTTCTGAAAAGCCCATGTCTCTTATTTCATTCTTGCGTGGAGGTGATTCCCTGTGAGTTCAGCACCAGTTGTAGCCCTTGGATCTGATTTTCTCACGGCATTTGCAGGAATTCCCAGGAAGAAGCAGGGGAAAGTCAGGGAGTTTATTAGCAAGTTTACACTCAATCCAACCTCGTCAGGAATCAATTACGAAAAGATCCACGATGGCGGTGAGGGTGTTTACTCTGTACGTATAGACAAAGCCTACAGGGGTATTGTTCACAAACCATCATCAGGGCGCACGTACATACTGCTGTGGGTGGATCATCATGATGACGCATACGACTGGGCAAAGAGACACCGAATTGCGGTGCATCCAGAAACAGGCAGTCTGCAGGTTATCGACTCTTCCAAAGTAGAGTCTTTGTCTGTCCGGAAGACGGCAGAGTCAGATGCTGAAGTACCGGCAATGTTCAGGAAGCTGAAAGACCGGCATTTAACTTCATTCGGGATTCCCGAAGAGATGATTCCTGCACTGCGTAGTGTCTGCACAGAGTCTGAACTGGACAAGCTGTCATCTGCTATTCCCGAGGAAGCTTTTGACTGTCTTTTAATGTTTGCCTCAGGGTTTTCTGTTGCTGAGATCATGGCTGAAATAAAGACTGAGGAACCTGAAACCGTTGATACTGAAGACATAGAAACCGCATTGAAGCATTCCGATTCCCGCAGAAGGTTCTGGGTTGTTGATGACGAGCTTGAACTGGCTGCAATGCTTGCTGCCCCTCTGGAAAAGTGGCGGGTGTTTTTGCATCCCACCCAGAGAAGACTTGTTGAGAGAGACTGGAACGGTGCAGTTCGTGTACTTGGTGGCGCTGGAACCGGAAAGACAGTTGCAGCTGTTCACAGGGCAAAATGGCTGGTTGAGAACAGGTTCACTGGCGAAAATGACAGAGTGCTTTTTACCACATACACGAAGAATCTTGCTGAAGACATTAGAACAGCACTTGAGTCAATAACATCACCTGATGCGATGAAGCGAGTCGAGGTTGTTAATCTTGATGGGTGGGTATTTAACTTTCTTAAAAGAAATCACTACGGATTCTCTCCTGTTTACGGCAAGGATGCAGATGAGTACTGGCAACAGGCTCTTGCACTGGCTCCTCCCGGTTTTGATGACAATTTCTTTCAAGAAGAATGGGGCAGAGTGATTCTTCCCCAGGGAATCGATAATGCCTCAGAGTACATGCACTGTTCCCGGAAGGGCAGGGGAACCCCTCTTTCCAGGAAGCAGAGAAAAGCAATCTGGCCTGTTTTTGAGGAGTTCCGAACAATCCTTCAAAGCAATTCTCTCAGGGCACCACTGGATGCAATGCGTGACGCAAGGCACATACTGAACAACAAGCCTGATCTGCTTCCATACAGAACTGTTGTAGTCGATGAAGCTCAGGATATGGGGCCACAGGAGTTCATGCTTATCAATTCCATTCTGAACGGCAAAGACGAGAAAAACAGTCTTTTCATTGTCGGGGATGCCCACCAGAGAATTTATGGGAGAAAAGTGGTTCTCAGTCATGCAGGCATTAACATTCGAGGAAGAAGTAAGAAGCTTCGAATCAACTACAGAACCACCGAGGAAAATCGCAACTGGGCAGTTGCACTGCTGAAGGGTCTTTCATTTGATGATCTGGATGGCGGAATAGACGACCAGAAGGGTTACATGTCTCTGATGCATGGAGCAAAACCTGAAGTGTTTGCATTTTCCTCCTTCACCGAAGAGATTGCTTTCATAATAGACAAGCTGAAACCGTTGGTTTCAGAAGCAGGCGAGCTTGACAAAATTTGTATTGCTGTACGAACCAATAAGCTTGTACAACAGTATGCTGAAGAACTCAAGAAGCATGGTTTGAACCCCTGTGTAATTGACCCGAAGCGTAAGCACGATCGCAAGGAACATGGTGTTCGCATTGCAACCATGCACCGCGTAAAGGGTCTGGAGTTTGATACCATGATAATAGGCTCTGCGAACAAGGGCATCATACCCCACTACAGGGCTATTGCCGGAAGCGATTCTGTTACTGAACAGGAAGGGCTGAAGGCTGAAAGAGCTCTAGTGTATGTGGCTGTAACCAGGGCAAAGAAGAATGTACTGATAACGGGATATGGTGAAATGAGTGAGTGGCTGGATGTATAACCAATACCGCAACCTGTAGGTTGACATGAGTAAGGTGGAGCTGTTAGATATTGACTGCATCCCTGTGGATTTGTTCAGGTATAGAACAATGAAAGCACTCTATATTGATGGAAAAGCTCCTGCTATTGATTGTTTGACAGAATGGAAAAATAGTTCACAAGAAGATTTTCGCGGAATTGTTGAGGGAATAAAGATGATGTGCTTTAACATAGTAATCCCCAAAACTCCCAGATTAGTGAATTGCATTGGATATTCTGGGCTTGTTGAGATCAAGGCTCCTCGTAAAAATGCAAGACTTTTCTGTTTTGTCGATAAACCAGGTACCTCAAGTGAAGAACTGGTTATTTGTACCGGTGCGTTCTGGAAGAAAGACGGAGAGAAGAAGAAAGCCAGGGAGCGTCAGAATCTCAGCATGAAAGAAGCTTACAGACTTAGAGCAATCTATCTTAAATCAAAGAGAGAGGTTTAGAATGTCTGAAAAGAAGGATTCCAGGCTTGAAGCTGATCCCCTTTTCCTTGTAGAGTATATGAAGGCTACAATTACAAGTGACATTTTTACTGTTATGGAAGAAGAATCAATTTCAAAAACTGAACTTGCAAACAGGTTGGGAAAATCCAGGCAGTATGTAAGTCGCATTCTTAATGAAACTGCTAACTTTACACTTGACTCTATTGCAAGAATCGCGGCCGCTCTGGAAAAAGATGTTGTGCTCAGGCTTATGAACTATGAAGATGAGGTAGTTATCAGACCCTTCGTTAAACAGCAGGAGTACTGGTTCCACACTACCCAGGTTTTTAACACATCAACGGAGGAAATGGAGATAGATTCCAGAAAAGATGTTTCCTACTGTGAATCTACTTTGCGTGAAACTTTTGTAATAGCGGAGAATCCAGTTTCTTATTCAGTTAGAGAGGGCGCCTGATGGAACCGGTAGTAAATCTAGACAGTTTTGTCATGCTGAGATCCAGCATTGAGATGTTTCCTCCTGATGAAGAAGCGTTGAAATCCGCTTTTGATAACAAGGTGCAGCTGAAGTACAATTCATCAATTTCATATTCAGTAGGTAAAAACCAGGATAACGAATACAACTATAAGCTTACACTTGGGGTAAAGGTAATTCCTGATACATTCGGTTGGAACATTGATGTGGAAATTGTCGGTATTTTCTCCTTTCCTCCTGGAACTGCTCTTAATGACATGGAAGGCATCATTCGGGTGAATGGCTGCACAATTCTCTATGGCCTGCTCAGAGGACATCTTGCATCAGTAACGGGGGCATTCCCATCTGGCCCTTATGTACTTCCAACAGTTAACATGCTGGAAGTTGTAAAAAGAATTGAAGAGTCCAGGAAGAAAGATTCAGAAGAAAACGAGTTATGACTCAGTAAAAGTATTTAGGGATATCAAGTTAGGCGATCACAAGCTCTGAAAGGGAGGATTACTTTAAGTGAGAAATGCTATGCTATATGGCCTCATACTCGCTTTTTGAAAAGGATAGGAGAAAGTTTTGAAAAGAACTCCATTGATCTTGCTTGTTTTTTCCATTTTTGCCTTTTCATCACCAATGCATACTCTTAACTGGATGCTTGAGGTAGATCAGGGCTCAGTGCTTTCCACTCCGATTGTTTCGGGCAATTCAGCATATGTTTGTTCCTATAGAGAAGGTGGGAGATCCGGGAGTATTTCCTGGGCAGGTAGAGGTGAAGGAAGAGTTGAAGCTGGTCCTCTTGTTGCTGAAGGCAAGGTAGTTCAGGTTGACCATTCAGGTCTGGTTAAGTGCTATGATATTTACACAGGGTCTGAGTTGTGGAGATTCAATGCCTCCGATGATATCATGGCCAGTCCTGGGTATGATCCTGAGACAGGCTCTGTTTTTGTAGGGGATGATAAGGGCCATCTTTACCGATTGGAACTTGATTCGGGAGGTATGATCTGGGAAACAGAATGCGGTGTTTCAATTCGTACAACACCTGCTGTTTCCGATGGTACGGTTCTTTACTCTTCCAACGATGGGAAGTACAGGGCAGTTTCACTTGATTCCGGAGATGAACTGTGGACCTATTCAACAGGGCTTATCGCTGATTCTTCACCTGCTGTTTGCGAAGGTGTAGCCTATATTGCGTACAGAGAGTGCTTTGCAGCTATTTCGCTTGCTGATGGGTCTGAGGTATGGAATTTCCAGACTGACCATACTTCCTACTGTTCTCCTGTGCTTGTGGGCAATCACTGCATTTTTGCAAATGGGGGGAATTCTGTATATGCAATGAATGTAGAGACAGGAAGAAGCGATTGGAGGTTTGTTGCTCCCAGTTATGGGGTGAAGGACGTTTCCTATGGTGGCGGGAAGGTCTTTACAGTTGATGAAAATGGAACACTTTACGCTCTGGACTCTGCGTCTGGTGATATTCAGTGGATAGCATCTCTCGGATATGGATCATCAAATGCCCCAGCCTATTCAAATTGTTCAGTGTTCGCCGGTAACGACAGAGGTGAACTGCTTTGCTTTGATTCTGAAACTGGTAAGCAGTTATGGGTCAGATCGGCAGGTGGTGCGGAAATATCAGATTCGCCTGTTGTCTTCGAAAACTTTGTGCTGCTTTCCCTTTCAGGAGTAGCTCTTCCATCAGACAGATCTCCCGATAGTCCTGTTTTTGTCGATGTTGATAGTGGTGATGATCTTGCGGCTTCAGTGGCAGCTAGCGTCGTTTTTGCTTTTGTCTCATATGCTGGATCATTGAATTCAGCAATTGGCAGCACTATCTGCATTGATGCAGGTACAGGTGCTGAGTATGGAATGGTCAATGGAATCGATATTGCTCAAGGTTCCAGAGAGTGGTGGTTCGGTGCATCATCAGCAAATCACTCTTCTCCTGTTCTGGGTGCTTCTGGAATCGCATTGGGATCTACTGCTGGTGGGATAATGTTCCTCGACCGCAGATCAGTGCAACCGGTGTGGTTTTTCAACACCACAGGTGCTCTGAGTTCAGGAATATGCAATGATTCTGAGAACCTTGTGTTTGGCACATCGCTGGGCGAAGTTTATTCAGTGAATACACTGTCTGGAAGCGAGAACTGGTCCTTTTCAACCGATGAGGCCGTTTTTTCAATTCCTGTCTCTCTCGCTGGCTCGGTGTTTTTTGGATGTGATGATAAGAAACTCTATTGTCTTGATATACTGAATGGATCACTGATATGGCAGGCTGATTGTGGTTCACGAGTAAGACAGGCTCCTCTAGTGAGCGGATCAAGTGTTATAGCTGTTGCAACAAACGGTAGTGTGTTGTGCTTTGATTCGCAATTGGGAAATCTTCTCTGGCAGGTAGATATGTCTAATGGCTTTTCGGGTGAAAGTGTATGCGAAGATGGTTTTCTATATACTGCTTCTGGCTCTGGCAAAGCTGTCAAGATTGATGCTGCAACTGGAAGTGTGGTTTGGGAATCTCAGCTTCCAGTTGAACCGAATGGACCAATGGTTCTTTTGTCAGGAAGTCTTGCGATTTGTAGTAAAGGCAGCAGAGTTGTGTTTCTTGACTCAACATCCGGGAGTTTGCAATCTGAATACTGGACCGTGGGTGATCCTACTGGACTAACAGAAACTGGTACTGGTAGTGTTTTGATCAGTACTGATGCCGGTGTTCTGTACAGCCTACAATGATGAAAGAAGAGTAGATACAGTAAATGAGATTTGCAGCCGGCTTTCCGTTGCCCTTGGAATAGCAAAAGATATTATCGGAAGGGCATAATGGCACTGAATTCACACATTGAATGGACTGAGGCAAGCTGGAATCCGGTTACCGGATGCAGCAGAACAAGTCCAGGGTGTGATAACTGTTATGCAAAGAGGATGGCCTTGCGATTGCAGGCGATGGGGCAGAAGAACTACACCGACGGTTTTTCAGTACGTGTTCATCCCGATTCTCTTGCAATTCCCGGAACCTGGAAAAAACCCAGAATGATCTTTGTCAATTCTATGGGGGATCTGTTTCATCCTGAAGTGCCACTGCCATTCATACATGATGTTTTCGATGTTATGAGATCTGTTAACAGGCATGTGTACCAGGTGCTGACAAAACGATCCGGGAGAATGGCTGGTACCTCATTTAAGTGGCCTTCAAATGCATGGGCTGGGGTCAGTGTTGAGAACTCTGACTATCTGTACCGAATTGAGAATCTCCGCAGAGTTTGCGCAAGTGTTCGGTTTATTTCATTTGAGCCACTGCTTGGGCCGATTCAAACGGTTGACTTGTCGGGAATTGCCTGGGTGATCGCCGGTGGTGAGTCTGGCCCGGGAGCAAGACCAGTATCAATTAAGTGGGTGCGTGGTTTAAGAGATATGTGTCTGGAGCAGGAGGTACCTTTCTTTTTTAAACAGTGGGGTGGATTCAGAAAGAAGAAAAATGGCAGAATGCTCGACGGAAGAAGTTGGGATATGATGCCGGCACAGGCTTTAATCTGAGGATGGTCTGATGATAGAGACTCCAGCATTTTCAGGGGCGAGTACCGAAGCGACAGTTCAAAGAGGACAGGGTCAACCTTGTTTACCGTTTCTACTCGGAAGATCAGCCCCCTGTGAAACTCAGGTTGAAGTTGGAAATCAACACACGGGAACATTGCA
>Ga0164318_10006858_pt1 | contig 11036 bp, 5 predicted proteins | sample GuaBasSedimGuay9_FD_113734 | JGI IMG/M metagenome (GOLD analysis project Ga0164318, IMG submission 113734) | Subseafloor sediment microbial communities from Guaymas Basin, Gulf of California, Mexico - Guay9, Core 4571-4, 0-3 cm | ecosystem: Environmental > Aquatic > Marine > Hydrothermal vents >...
AAGTCATAATACCTTGAGTATTTGTTTTTACAACGATGGCGCTTATGTTTAGAGCATTACTAAATTCTTGAAGTTCTTTTAACTTTTCATCTTCACGTTTTTTTAGTATCTCATTATATTCATTTATCTCATTCTTATCTTCTATTTCCATTTGTAATTTACGGATACTTTGAGAGATATCATAAAGAGTTTTGTTTAAGGCATCACCTTTAATAGGTTTAGTCATAAACTTATTTATACCAATATTTAAAAGTTCTATAACATCATCAAAATCAGCCTGAGCAGAGATAACAATAACTTCTTGTTTTGGATTAAACTCTAAAACAGCTTTAGCTAACTCTTTTCCATTCATGTTAGGCATCATTAAATCTGTGATTACAATATCATAGAGTTTATTATTTTCATGTTGATATTCTTTGTAAAGAGACAAAGCTTCTTTACCATTTTTAGCACTGTCTATATGTCCAAAATAGTTTTTAAACAACTCAACTGTAACTTCACGCAAAGAATCTTCATCTTCTGCATAAAGTACAGTTAAATCTTTAGTATATTTTTGTAATTCTTTCAAATCCATAAATAACTTCCTTCTTAAACATATTATATAAGCTTAGAGTGTCAGAGAAGTGTCAATCTTTAAAGTTCTATCTTAAAACAAACACCATCATCCGTATTCTCTACATGTAGAGTTCCCTTATGGTGTTCTTGGACTATAGTTTTTGACATATAAAGCCCTAACCCAGTTCCATTTTTCTCATCTTTTGTTGAAAAATAAGGATCAAATATATTATCTATTATTGCTTCTGGTATGCCACCACCATTATCAGAAATCGAAATACTACTATCTTCTATAGTTATGATAATCTTAGCATTTTCTATATTTTTTTCTATAAAATTATCTTGTGCATTTTTGAGTATATTTAGGATAACTTGCATCATCTCATTGCCATATAAATCTAACTCTTTATCTGAGTTATATTCATAAATAATCTCGATATTATGATTCAATAATGAAGCTTTAATGATATCTAGTGCTTTTTCGACTATATCCTTAAATGTTGTTGTAATATATTTTTTATTTGGCTTATAAAAATTTCTAAAATCATCAATAGTTGTTGTTAATGTTTGTACAAAATTTTCAATATTTCCAAGTCTTTTCTCAAAATAAGTATTACATTCAAGTCTAGATTCTGGAGTATCTAGTTTAAAACTATCTAACAATAGTTTAGTTTTTAAATTTACAGCAGTAGAAGATATAGCACTGAGTGGTTGTCTCCATTGATGAGCTATCATACTTATCATCTCACCCATCTGAGCAAGTCGAGACTGAGCAAAAAGTTGCTGTTCTTTTAGTTTGTTTTTAGCAACTTCATCTTTTACCCTACTATCAAGATCTTTATTTAACTCTATTAGACTTAATTCCAACTCTTTTTTTGCTGTGATATCTAAAATAATTCCTAAAGTACTTAATAGTTTTCCATTATCATCAAAAGTATGATTTCCACGCTCTTCTACATAACTTATAGAACCATCAGGTTTAACAATTCTATGTTCTAAGTAGTACTCTCTCTTTTCTTCTATAGAATTTACATATTCAGTATCAAGTTTATCAATATCTTCAGGATGAACTCTCTGTAAAAGTTTAGAATAATCTGGTTTAAATGTTGACTTATCTACAGCAAAAATTTTATAGACCTCATCACTCCAGTAAAGAGTATCCCTTATCATATCAAATTCCCAAACACCGATATGTGCAATCTCTTGAGATTTCTGAAGATACACTTCTTGACGCTTTAATTCTTTGTTCGTTTTAGTTTGCTCATTAAATCTAAGTTCAAGTTCTGTAGAGTATTTTTGAACATCACCACTCATACTATCAATATTTTTTCGATATTTATACTCTTTAAAATTAAAATATAAAAGCATCCCAAATACAAAAAATATAATTATATTTACAATAAAATATACAGCCAAAATATGTTTAATATGCATACTATCAATGCAAATACTAAAATAAGCAATAGTCTTTTTATCTTGTATATTTTTTATGGGTAAGAAAGATACTATCTTATTTGCTCCAGCATATACAGCAAAAGCATTACCATTTTTCATACCTTTTTTCACATCTGCTATAAACTTTTCATCAATATTTTGATTAGAATAATTACTTATGATTTCACGATAATAATCTGAAGACTCTGTAGATTCTACATAATGTTTAGATAATTCATCTGCAAAAACTTTTTTATCAACTACAGACTTTTTTATTAAAAAGTTTATATCAGATGAAAAATAATTTTGAAACATATTAATATAACCAGCTGATGAGATAGAAACCTCAACACTCCCTATATGTTCTTTTCTTTCATCAAACATTGGGAAGACAAATCTAAATCCATTAACTATACGTCCCTCTTCAAAGCCAGATATCGGTTCTAATGTTAGGTTAGTTCTTTTTATACTGTAGCGTACATCAGTTAAATCATCTCCAAATTTCTTTGGTTTATGCATTCGTAAAAAGCTTGTGTTGTTAGGTAAATGAAAATGAATTTGTCTAAAACCTTGCTCTTTTAAGCTGTCATATTTATGTTTTAGTTGTGCATAAAGTTTTTTACGTAGTTTATTTTGAGTTGATTTATCTGCATCTTTTACTTGTTTAAATATATCTATGATTTTTTTATCATTAATAATAAACTTATTTATATTTTTAGATATAACTTCATAATGCTTATTTATTAATCCAAACTGTACATTATTTAAATTTAAATCGTCTTCTAAAATACTTTGAACTTTTGATTCTTTATATATATAAGAAAATACTAACAAGCTTACAATTATCACTAATATAGAGATATTTATAGCTTTATATTTATTTTTAGTACTCATTACTTTTCTCATCTTATCCTCTCTATAGGTTCACTAAAATAATAACCTTGAAACTCATCTATACCTAAATCTATACATGATTTAAAAATAGACTCACTTGTTATATGTTCAGCTATTGTTTTTATGCCCAGTTCTTTAGCAAACTTAACAATAGCACTAACTAAGGAGTATGCATGTTTATCAGTAACTATATTTTTTATAAGTTTTGAGTCTATTTTCACATAGTTTGGTGCTAAAGCTGCTATCTTTGACATATTTGCAAAACCCATACCAAAGTTATCTATAGTTATAAGAACACCTAATTTTTTAAACTCACTTACAAAGTTCATAAAAGTATCATAATCTTCATGATTCTTATGCTCTAAAAGCTCAAATATCACTTGTGAGCTAATATCAAACTTTGTTCTGTTAGCTGTAGAGTGATTTGATATACGCTCATGTAAAAGCTTGTTTATTTCTCGATTTTCTATGTCATGAAAAGTTAGGTTAATCGCTACATGTACGTTATGTTCAATCATTGTATTAAATGATTCATTTATCATAACCTTAGTCAAACCTATATACTGTTTTGAAATTTTAGAGAAATCAAGAAACTCATGTGGTGATATTAGTTTTACAACACCATCATCTTCTATTTGCTTTATTCTAATCAATGACTCATATTTTAAAATATTTTTATCTTCATCAACTATGGGAAGGTAGTAGGCATGAACACGAGACTGATACAGAGCTCTATTTATCTCTTCGCGCCAGTAAAGGTTATCTTGTAGTTCTTTACGTATATCAGATTCTACACTAAAGCCTAAGTATTTTCTTCCACGTCTTCTAGACTCTTTTAAAGCCATATCAGCTCTTCCGTAACTATTATCACTATCAAATGATATTCCAACCGTTATAGCTAGTGAGATAGGTTCTTCTACTTCATCTATATGTATTTGGTTTAATTCCATATACTCAAATAAACCTTGCATTAAATCTTCATATTTTTGAGGGTCTAGCGCTATAACTTTTTCATAAAATATAAACTCATCTCCACTCATACGATATAGCTCATAATCTAAATCTTTAGAAAATTCCTTTAGCATCTGTGCAAATTTAACTAAAATCTCATCACCGATATCTAAGCCATAAAGTTCATTATAAACATGAAATTCATCAATATTTATCAAAATTACGACTGGAATTTCTCTACTTTTTAAATTATGCATATCTTCTACAAGAGCATTATGACTTTTTAGTTTTGTTAAGATATCTACATCAAAAAGTTTTTTAAATTCTTTTTCATCTTGTACCTTCTCTTTTGGAGTAAATGCAAGTTTATATGCAACTTTTTGTAGTGCATCAAGCATATTTTCTATTGCAAGAGGTTTTAATATATAAGAATCAACATTTAAAGCTACACAAGATGTCATATATGATGGGTCATTTAAAGCAGAAAATACAATGATAGGAATTTTTTTATCAAGTTCTCGTATATGTTTTATAAGCTCTATTCCATCCATTTTAGGCATAAAAATATCAGTTATAATAAGGTCATATTTATTATTTTTATACAGGTCTAAAGCTTGTTCTCCATCATCTGCGATAGTGATTTCATCAAAAAAATTATCAAAAAGTTCTAAAGAACTAGTTTGAAGTATCTTTTCATCTTCAACATAAAGCATACTTAAATTTTTTGTATATTTTAATATTTCCGTCATATCATTCATCTAACTATTCCCCCCCCCCCATTTTAAATTTTAAATAAAACAAACACCCTTATCTGTATTCTCTACATGTAGAGTACCATTATGATGTTCTTCAACTATAGTTTTTGACATATATAGCCCTAATCCTGTACCATTTTTTTCATCTTTAGTTGAAAAATATGGATCAAAAATATTAGGCATAATATCTTTAGGTATTCCACCACCATTATCACAAATAAACAAGCTATTTTTAAATGTTCTTATCGTTATTTTAGCATCTGTTATTTTTTTATCTCTAAAATTATCCTCTGCATTTTTAAATATATTCAAGATAACCTGCATCATCTCACTATCATATATTTTAAATCTTTCATTAGAATCATAAAGCTCTTGTATCTCTATACCTTTATCATCCAATGATGATCCAATAATATTCAATGACTTCTTTAAAATACTTTCTAAACTTGTATTAACTGATACTTTATTTGGTTTATAAAAATTTCTAAAATCATCAACTGTTGTACTTAGATTTTGAATATAGTTTTCTATTTTAGAAAGTCTAGTTAAAAAATATGCACTACACTCTTCTTTGTCATCTTTAGTATCAAGGTTATCTAGTTCAAGTTTTAACCTAAGGTTTACTACTGATGCAGATATTGCTCCTAGTGGCTGTCTCCATTGATGAGCTATCATACTTATCATCTCACCCATTTGTGCTAAACGAGACTGTTCTAAAAATATTATTTCTTTTTCTTTATTCTTTTGTATCTCTTCTTTTACACGCTTATTAAGGTTTTCATTTAGTACTTCTATCTCTTTTTTTAAACTATTTTGCTTGAGTAAAAAAAGTATAATTACAAAAAGTATCAAAGAAAAAATTATTATTATGTTTATAACTAAAGTATAGTCTGCTTCTTTTTCATACTTGATATTTATCCATCTATTATAAATCTCTTGTATCTCTTTTTGGCTTATATTATTTATGGTCTTATTTAATATACTAAGAAGGATTATGTCATCCTTAATGATAGCCATCTTCCCAGCTTCTTTATCACTTAGAGTAGCACTTACTTTTAACAAGTTAGAATAGTCTTTTCCTATTTGATAACCTAGAGTAATTAAGTTACCAACTACTCCATATACTTTCCCCTCTAAGACTAAGTTCAGACCTTCTTTATAATTATCAACTTCTACTATATTTGTATACTTATATTTATTTTTCAGTATCTCTATATGTGTAGTATCTCTGATAGCAGCAAATTTCTTCTCTTTAATCGAATCTAAATCAGAAACAAATGGTTTATCAAATTTAGTTACTACAACCCATGAAGTAGAAAGGTATGATGTTGAAAAGTTCAAATATTTTTTTCTATCATTAGATAAAAGTAATAACGGAGATAGCTCACATTTTTTAAGTTTCAAATTTTGCATTGTTTCTTTTATTGTACTTGTTGGGATAAGTTTGATTTTAATATTTAACTTATCAGATACTATATCCATATAATCAGCAGATATTCCAATATGTTGATTTTTATCTATCTTTGATAAAGGAAGCATATTTGGGATTACACACATTGTAATCTCTTTTTTATTTTTTAAATATGTCACTTCTTCTTTACTCAAAGTAGCTAGTCTATGTAAATCATCATGAAATAGAAACGCATCTATATCAATACTTTTTTTAACAAAACCCATAACATTATAAACATCATAAATTCTTTGAATTTTACTTGCATCTAAATGACCCAATTCATCAGTTTTATAATAAGCTAATTTTTTTAACTCTTTTGCTTCAAACTTCAAAGCTGCTTTTGACTTATTTTGAGGGTTATGGTTCTTAAAAATAAAATCTACACTTTCATTTATATGTGAAAAAGCATATTCCCAACCTTTTATAGAAGCATCTCTAAAGTTTTTTGCTCTTAAAGGATGATTTTGAACCTCTTGATCACTTGTGAAAAGTATATCTCCATAAAAATCAAAACCATAATCTTTTGGATTAAATATGGAATATTCTATTCCTCTTTCTTCAAGTAAAAAAGGTTCATTTGATATATAAGATGCCATTAAATCAGTATTTCCATTTATCAAATCATCAATATTAAAAGAGTGTTCTTGTTCAATCATATCAGATGAATCTATATGCTCATGATTAGCCATAGCATGCAAAGAGGCACTAAGGTAAGCATCAGAAGTTGTCATAACTCTTTTACCTACAAAGTCTTTAACAGAGTTAATATTTGATTTTTTTGTAGATAAAAGTATAAGTGCTGAGGATTGAAATGCTGCATGCAACAGTTTAATATTTTTACCATTTGACTTATCTATAATCAAAGATGAACGACCAATACCGTAGTTTGCTCTATTACTTGTTACTTCAGAGATAGGATTTATCGTATATTTAAATTTTCTAATCTCTAAGTCAATACCTACATCATTGTAATAACCCTTCTCTTTAGCCATATAATAACCAGCAAACTGAAACTGATCTAACCATTGAAGTTGCAGAGATACTTTTTCAAGCTCTTTAGCATTTAAAGTAAAAATAATAGATATTATTAATAATAAAACTCTCAATATTTTCATCCTAACTAATTTCACCATCCAAATTTATTTTAAAACAAACACCATCATTTTTGTTCTCTACATGTAGAGTGCCTTTGTGATGTTCTTCGACTATAGTTTTTGACATATAAAGCCCTAATCCTGTGCCATTTTTCTCATCTTTTGTTGAGAAATAAGGATCAAAAATATTAGGCAATATATCTTCAGATATTCCACCACCATTATCACAGATACTTAAACTTTTTTCATTTGTACTTATTTTAATATATTTATCTTTAATATCACTAGTTTTAAAATTATCTTGTGCATTTTTTAAAATATTTAGAATCACTTGCATCATCTCGCCATCATAAATATTTAAAATTTCTTTTGACTTATAATCAAAAATCAATTCTATATCATCCCCTCTAAGAGAAGCTTCTATTATTCCCATAGATTTACTAACAATATCTTCAAAAGTACTATTTACTGAGAGTTTATTTGGCTTATAAAAATTTCTAAAATCATCTATAGTAGTTGTTAAACTTTGTACATATTTTTCTATCTTTTTTAAACCACTTTGAAAATATAATTTTGCTTTTTCTATTTCCTCATCATTTGTTAAATCAAACTTATCTAACTCTATTTTCACATCTAAATTTATAGCAGTTGATGATATTACACTTAGTGGTTGTCTCCACTGATGAGCTATCATACTTATCATCTCACCCATTTGAGCAAGACGAGACTGTTCCATAAACTGTCTCTCTTTTTCTTTATTTTTTTGTATCTCTTCTTGTACTCGTTTATCTAGGTCTTTGTTAGCATCTAAAAGTTTCACCTCGTACTCAGTAACATCTTTACAAATGATAAAAAAAGCTTTTGTATTGTTTGCTACATTACATTGGCTACAAGACAAGAGATACATTTGATCTTTTATCGATACTTTATAATCATCTATTTTATTCTCTTTTACTAATACGTCTGTTATTTTAGACCATTGTTCTTTATCGATTAGCTGTGTAATATCTGAGTCAATAACTTCTACACCATAACGCTTTAAAGCAACCGCATTACCCCACTGTATCAACATCTTATCATGTTCACTATAAAGCTCAAAAATCACTTCATTTATAGCATTTAATGCTTCTTTCGTATACTTTAGTTTATTTTCTACAAAAACTCCATAATTTCCTTTGATATTTTTAATAATATCCCTAGTCCCTATAACACCAACAGCATTACCATCTACATCTTTAACAACTACTCTACGAATTCTTTTTTCATTCATCATATCTGCGATATATTTAACACTATCATTTATACTAACACTTATAACAGGACTACTCATAACATCTTTTATAGGTGTTGTTATAGCAGTTTTTGAACTCATCAAACGTACAACATCTCTCTCAGTTATAATGCCTACAATCTTTTTATCACTAGAGATTAAAACAGAGCCAATAGCATTATCATACATCATAGATATAGAATCTGATAATTTTGAATCAATATCTAAAGTTACAATATCTTTATCTAGTGAAGAGATAACTTGAGATACTTTTAGGTTTACACGATAATGTTCTTCTTCAAGGTTATTTATAATCATCTCTTGGGTTACTATGCCTAAAAATAGACCCTTACTATCAAGAACAACTAAACGTCTGATATTGTTATCTATAAGTATGTGAAGAGCATATTCTACTGTTCTATCAGAATTAACACCTATAACACTTTTAGCTGTTACTTCATAAATATCTTGATCAGTATCAGTATATTCATTCATAAAAGCAATAATATCTCGCTCAGTTAAGATACCAACAGCTTTTGACTTATCAAGGACAACTATACAACCTTCATTATTAGTGTACATAAGCTCAACAGCATCATTGACACTAGTACCTTTTAAAACAGACATATCTTTTGTTTTTACGATATCTAAAAGCTTTTTCATCTATATTCCTATCTAGCTTACTTTTAATATATTATCACACATCTCCAAAGGCTCTGAGAAATAATATCCTTGAAACTCATCTACATTTAAATCTTTTAGCATATCAAATATAATTTTAGAATGTACATACTCCGCTATGACTTTAATACCTAGTTTATGAGAAAACTTAACAATCGCTCCAACTAATATGTGTGCCTTTTCATCTGTATCTATATTTTTAACTAAAGAACCATCAATTTTTAGATAATCTGGTTCTATCTCTAAAATATATTCAAAATTTGAAAAACCACTTCCAAAGTCATCTATAGCTATCTTTACATCATAATATCTAAAACGTTTTATAAATGCTTTAACTTCACCATAATCTTCTATAGATTGGCTCTCTGTAATCTCAAACACTGCTCTTTTACCCAACTCAGGTGAAGATCTAAAAAAGATTTCTATTTCATTTAAAAAAGTTGTATTTTTTATATCATCATAAGTAAAATTAAAACTTAAGGTATGAGATGATGTATCTAAGAGATGTAATGCTTCAAAAATTATATGTCCTGATAAAGTATGATAAAGTCCTGTTTTTATAGCAATATCTAAAAAGAAAAATGGAGATATAAGCTTAGTTGTATCAGCTTCTCTCAAACGCATTAATGTTTCATACTTTATAACATTAGAATTTCTATCTACGATTGGTTGATATACAGATACTATACGATGATCAGAAATAGCTGACTTTGTTCTCTCTTTCCAAGCAAGGGCATCTTGTTCCTCTGTTCTTTTATCTATGGAACTTGAATACATTTCGTAAGGCTTCTTATGTGCTTTTGCAAATTCAAGGGCTATTTTAGCACACTCAAAAGCATCATTTTGTGAAGTTGAAATTCCTATAGTAGCTTCTATGGATATACTATCATTATCTATATCTACTTTAAACTCATCAAGTAGTCTATAAAAACGAAATATATCTCTTTCATACTTATCAGTATCTATATACTCAACATTATCTCTTAAAATAAATTCATCTGCTGATAATCTATAAACTTTATATGTAGTATCTAAAGTAAAATCTTGTAAAAACTTAGCGAACTCTTTTAAAACTATAGATCCTACTTTATTACCGTAAATTTCATTGATAAGCTTGAACTTATTTATATCTATGATAAAAATTATCGGAGTAGCTATATCTTTAATATCTTCAAAAAATGAGTATCTATTATGTAGAGAGGTTAACTCATCAAAATATAGTTTATGTTTTAACTCTTTAGTCTGTTTTTTAACTTCAAGTTCTAAAGCTTTATGATAATTTTCATGTTCTCTTTGTAAGCTTACTTTTTCACTTATTTTTGTTAATAATGTACTGAACTGTTCTAAGTCAAAAGGCTTTAAAAGATAAGCATCAACACCAAGTTTAATCCCTTGAGCTAGGTATGAAACCTCATTGTAAGCTGATAAAAATACCACTGGTATATCTTTATCCATATTTCTAATCTTACTAACCATCTCTATACCATTCATTTTTGGCATATTTATATCACTGATTATGATATCAAACTTATCATTACAAAACATATCAAAACCATCTTGACCATTGATAGCAACTTGGACATCTAAAAAAAAGTTTTCCAATACTTCTTTGGTACTGTTACAAGCATCATAATCATCTTCAACATATAATAGTTTTAAAGTTTTACTAATTTTTATAGTTTCTTTTAAGTTCATAGATTTCCTATTATTATAAAATAATTGTATCTATGAAGAGTGTCAAGGGAGTGTCAATTTTAGAGGAGTTTATATATTTAGACTATATCCTAAGCTTTTATGGTTTTGGATAGAGTCTTTTGGTAGTTTTTTTCGTAATCTTTTTATCAAACTTTTTATAGCATCACTTGAAAATTCTTTATCAATGTTATCATAATTTATATGATTAAATATATCAAACTCTGTAAACTTATGACCTATATTCGTAATAAACA
>Ga0164318_10006859_pt1 | contig 11035 bp, 11 predicted proteins | sample GuaBasSedimGuay9_FD_113734 | JGI IMG/M metagenome (GOLD analysis project Ga0164318, IMG submission 113734) | Subseafloor sediment microbial communities from Guaymas Basin, Gulf of California, Mexico - Guay9, Core 4571-4, 0-3 cm | ecosystem: Environmental > Aquatic > Marine > Hydrothermal vents...
AAGCAAACCTGTTAGAAGATAAAGAATGCCTAAAAGCACCGCTGGAATCAACTGTATAAGTAAATCATCGTCCACCCATCTAAACTTCTTTATCTCGCCAACAACTGCACCAAAGGCGCCTATAACCGGTGCAATGAATGAAAAGGGAAATGGAGCAGTTAACCAGGTGAAGGAAAAGAAGAATAGACTCAGAGTGAAACCCACTGTGTAAGCCGTCATTTTCCCGGTTTTACTACGTAGCTCTCCAATGGCTGGATCTACAAATGCTGCGCCCAATATAGAGGGTATCGCTATCTGCTGAGGAAAAAACAGGAGGAGGATAGCTGCTCCAATCCCAAAATACAGGTAACTCCCAAAACGGTTTTCCTCATACTCACGTAAACCAAATATCTTGTGATTTTTAATCAGTTTTCTAATCCTCATTACCTCAAACACTGCAAACACTGCAACAGTTAGTACAACAACACACTTCTTTGTAACCGTAATCCAATAAACATCAGGGAAAATGTAGTATACAAGAAATATGGCGCTGAAAGCATGTATTGCACGTCTGTACCAGTGTGCAAAGGTTTTTTCTTCAGGGATCATCAGACTTTACCGCTCCAATGTCTTTATACCCTCTCTTGTACCGACTATAACCATATCGGCAAGATCTATAAATAAACCTGTCTCAACAACACCTGGGATGCTTCTCAACTGCGTATCCACCTCACGTGGATCATCTATTACCTTAAACTCGCAATCTAACAAATAATTCATGTTATCAGAGGTGTAAGGGTTATCGTTTTCTCTCCTTAGTTCAGCTGTACAGGGCAGGGCTTTTTCAATTGCAAGCTTTGTTGGATACCAACCAAATGGAATAACCTCAACTGGTAAGGGAAAGGACATGCCAAGGTGCTGAACGAGTTTGGTTTCATCAACTATTATGATCTCTCTCTTAGACGAGGAGGCAACTATTTTCTCCTTAGTTAAAGCCCCTCCTCCACCTTTTATGAGGTTCAATGATGGGTCGACTTCATCTGCGCCATCTATCGTAAGATCTACCTCAGGATGCTCTGTTAACGTAGAAAGCGGTATGTTGTATTCCTCAGCAAGGTTTTTTGTTCTCCTGGATGTAGGGATCCCTACGATATCCATTCCCTCCGCAACCAGTTTACCAATTTTAGGTATAAGATACTCCAGCGTTGTTCCTGTACCTAATCCAAGTACCATGCCATCCTCAATATACTCTGCAGCCTTCTCAGCAGCCAATCTCTTCATATCATCTCTGTCCACTGTCACACCCAGCAGGTAATAAGCAGGAGGGTACAAAAATTTATACTATGCATTGTATTACCCAGAGTTGGATGTTAGCATCATGCCCCACACACGGTTACTATAGAGGTAGCTCCTGTCCAAAATGCGGTCAAACTGGGAAGTTCTTAATGAGTGACCGTGAGCTTGACAACCTTGGTAGAATACTTGCCGGATTGCTCCGCCATTTTCCAGATAAACTTGGTTTGAAGGTTGACGGAAGAGGGTGGATAGATTTAAAGGAGCTTTTGCAGGCGCTTCACATAAGCAGATCGGGGTTCCAGTGGTTGAGGGAGGAGCATCTGATAGCGTTGGTGGAAACCGACCCTAAAGGAAGATATCAGATAGATGGAGGGATGATAAGAGCGACTTATGGACATACGATAGATGTGAACCTGGATGATCTACCGATGGCTGAGGTTGATGTGCTTTACTATCCAGTTACTGAAGAGGAACTGGAGCTTGTCCTTGAAAACGGGTTACATCCTGTTGATAGAAAGAAGGTGCATTTAAGCGGGAGTGTAGATAAGGCTCTCGAAGCAGGAAGGGTAAGGACTGAAAACCCCGTTATACTAAAGATTGACGTGAAAAAGGCAAAGGAAGATGGGATGAGGATATACAAGGCAGGTAAGGATGTTTATGTTGCCGACAGTATTGATAAAAAGTACCTTTCTAAACTAGATGATTCTGAGGGGGATAAGCAATAAATATGAAAAGCTGTATCTCCTCTCCTCGATTTTGGGCTCGTAGCTCAGCTAGGTAGAGCAATCGGCTCTTAACCGATCGGCCAGGGGTTCGAATCCCCTCGAGCCCGTAAAAAATTTTTTATTTCAAAAGTTGAAGGGATTTGAGAGCGTAATACGTGTACTGTACAAAGGATGCTGCTGAGGGTGCTCTCCCAAAGCCACCATCTCTGTTTCTGCAACTCAATATGTATTCCCGTAACCTTTTTTGTTCTACAGGGGCATCAAACTTCTTTGATAGATAGATGGCATGATAGGTGTGCTCCAGGAATGAGGTTGTTTCTGGCACCAGTGAATAGAAACCCGGCGGGGTCTTACATCTTTTGATGAAGTCGATTATCTTACATTGATTAGGAACACTCGAGCCTATGTTTTCAAAGATTCTAACATACCTGAAAATGTCAGTAAGGTTATCAGGTAAAGGGTTTGTTGATAGATTGTTAGTTATTTCTTTTTTGTATCTGTTTTCTTCATAATAGGCTATAGTTGAGGTGATCATGTATGTTGCTTTGAGAGAAGGAACGCCATTGTTTTTTTCTGAAAACAAACCGTTTTTATAGTGTTGATAACACCATCTCAGAAAACCTGATGGATTTTTTACACCCAAGTTTAGTATCTCCAGCGTACTGGTAACGTAAAACGCGATTTGAACTGATGGAAATGATCCATCCTCGCTCTGTTTTGATAGACACCAAGCCACCGTTTTTTCTTTGTCTGGTGGCTCGATGTTAAGCATGTTGAAGGATGAGACTGCGTAGTATGTCGCAGAAGCTGTTGAGGGACCAAATCTTGCAAAGGAATAACCTCCATCTGGGTTTTTTCTTTCTGTTAAGAATCTAGCCGTATCAACTGTGTTTGTAAGGAACATCAAAAAAACCGATTATGTATAGTAGCATGGTTTTAAAGATTTACGAACATCGAACTTTGATATAGAGGAATAATCTATATTGCTATAAAAACCTCTTTTGTATATTTAAGGTATATTTCCTTGAGGGTTTGAGAACGGTAGAGGAGGGGTGAAATGAAGGAAAAGGGCACCTATGGGGAGAAGCTAAAAAATTCTCACAACCCTCCCTCATTCCACCACATAACAAATCGTTTTTGTGGTTTTAAATTTTTCTAAAAATATTGTTTGTAATACATCTGTTGCTCCTTTCTATCTGTTGTAGCATGTATTAATCCATTGTCTGTCCTAGTTTTTCTTTTCAAGGGTTTTACTTTTTAGGTTTCCTTTTATTTGGAATATATACGGAATCAACAGGAAAGTTTATAAAATAAAGTTATCTATACGGTCTCACAAAACGATAGGGAGGTTTCATATGCCAAAAACTTCAAAGGAACAAATTAAGAAAGACGAGCGAAAAATAATTAGTTTACTGCAGAGCGACGCTGGTCAAAGTATCGATTCGATTGCAAAAAAATGTGGTTTCTCCAGACAAAAAGTATGGAGAATCATAAAACGTCTCGAAGAGAACGGTACCATCTGGGGCTACACAGCAGTAACCGACAACACAAAAAACGAGGTTAAAAGGTTTATAGTGTTGATAAAAAGAACGGCTCAACCTGTAGATAAGGATATGGTGAAGAAGATAATCGAAAGAGACATAGAAAAGATGGCAAAGAAAGCTAACCTTGAAATAAACCTTGAGAACAGCTATTTTGTGAACGGTGTTTACGACTGGGTAATAAGCTTCACTGCAAAAAACCTAACCGAGGCGAAGAAGTTTGGCGAAAAGATGAACATGGCATACGATGGATACATCGCTGAACTGCAGCTGCTTGAGGAGGTTTTTCCAGTAAAGACACAGGGCATACTCAATCCAAACTTAGAGGAACTCAAAAAATTTATCACGGATTAGACTCCCCCCTTTCTTTATTTTTTGATTCAAAAAAATCTTTTTTTGGTTTTAGTGGTTGGCATCCTACAGCATATACTTTTACTATAGATTTTATTTACATATATATTATAAATATAATTTCTATTTTTATTTTAGGGGGTTAACATTATGAAACGTACGCTTCACCTATTGCTTTTTCTCTGGATAATCTTGTTGTTTATAAGTCCACTCATCGGGATGCTCAGTATCTTAACCATATGCAATCTTACAATCATGTTGAGTATGAACGGTTATGAATTAAAATAAAAAGTTGCTGAACTGGTTATCCTGTTCATCTCATCCAATAACCACTACCACTTGGTCATCAACAATAAGAAACTCAACGAGTTCACCGGTTGACTTTAACTCCTCCAAAAGCTTTCTGTCAAGAGAGTGCTTGTAAACCTGCGTTGTTCTACTACCTGTGGAAGACCAACTGGATATTTCCACCTCATCGTCGTTAAAACTTTTAACAGCACCATACACTGTACATGATTCAACCTTGATGTTAAAGGAACAACTGTCGCACTCTATAACAGTCTTATAATAAACCGTTGTTCTCCCAGACTTATAAACTGGGCTTAACTGAACGATCGTCAACGAGCCACCACATACTGGGCAAACCATGAACCTCTTGTTATCCCTGTTCCATATATCTTTGAGTACATCAATCTCTTTCTGTTCTAACATGTTACAGCCCTTCCTCATATACTATGTGGCCTTCTACCATAAAAAGCTTTTTATGGAAAAACAGGGGAAGGAAACACTTTTTATGCATAACACTATGCATCGATGATGATTCTTGTAAAACTTGGAGGAAGTGTAATAACCGATAAAAATAAACAAAACACCGTTAGAAGACGGGTGCTGAACAGGCTGTCAAAGGAGATAGAAGAAGCAGAAAAAAGGGTTATACTCGTTCATGGAGCCGGCTCTTTTGGACACATCTCTGCCGAACATTATGCACTCAACAAGGGGTATGTGGATGGAGAGCAGAAAAAAGGGTTTGCCTTAACACATCAAAGTGTACGACTGTTGAACAACATTGTTTTAGAATCGCTAATTAAAGCAGGTATCCCAGCGATTTCTCTCCCTCCTCTATCATTTCTCAGGCTTAAAAACAAAAAACTGAGCTACTTCGATGGAAGCTGGTTTAAAGACGCGCTCAAACTTGGCCTCACCCCTGTAACATTTGGTGATGTTGTTATTGATAGAAAAATGGGTTTCAGTATATGTTCAGGAGACCTGTTGATGGTTGCTCTCTCAGCTGAGTTTAAACCTGAACGCGCCGTTTTTGTGATGGATGAGGAAGGTGTATACTCGGCCAACCCTAAGTTGGAAAAAACGGCTAAATTGTTGAAAAACCCGTCTCTTGACGAGCTTAAACAGGTAGCAACATCGTCCAACTCCTATGCCGATGTTACAGGGGGCATGATGGGAAAAGTGGATAGCATCAGCAATATAGCAGCCATGGGAATAGATGTATGGGTTGTAAACGGTAATAAAAGAGATCGTACATACAGGGCTCTCATTGGGAAAAAAACAAAGGGCACTATTGTAAAAGGGGTGAAAACATGAACAAAACCGAAAAAAGAAAAGAAGAACATGTGAACATTGTGCTGAATGAGGATATTTCAGCTCATCACAACTACTGGGATGATATTCGTTTAATTCACAATGCATTGCCTGAGATAAACAAGGATGAAATAGATCTCTCAACAAAGCTGCTTGGGAAAAGAATGAATGCACCTGTTATAATAGCAGGTATGACCGGTGGCTATAGTGGCGCTAAAAAAATAAATGAAAACCTTGCAAAAACCGCTGAATTCTTCCAGATAGGTATGGGTGTTGGATCACAGCGCTCTGCGTTGGAAAACAACAAACTCAGAGACACATATGGGGTGGTAAAGAACTATGATATCCCATTGAGGATTGCAAACATTGGTGCATCACAGATTGTAAGATGGAAACACAAAGAATGCATAGACAATGTTTTGAAGATTATAGAGATGATTGATGCTGATGCCGTCGCAATCTGCCTCAACTTTTTACAAGAAATCATACAACCAGAGGGAGAGGCTGAGGCAAAAGGCTGCTACGACATGATAAAGTATCTCGCAGAGGAAATAGATGTTCCAGTGGTTGTAAAGGAGTCGGGAGCAGGCATAACCTATGAAGTAGCTGAGAGGTTGATGGAGACATCAATTGCAGCCTTAGATGTTGGTGGTTTAGGTGGTACATCCTTCGCGGCTATAGAACATTACAGGGCGAAGGCAGCTGGTGATGAGGTTAACGAGAGATGTGGAAAAACATTCTGGGATTGGGGTATACCAACGCCTCAATCCCTCATAGAGGTGGTTGAGGTGGCTAAGGGTAAAAAAGAGGTTATTGCAACAGGGGGTATAAGAAACGGTCTGGATGTGGCAAAGGCTATAGCGTTAGGTGCTGATGCTGCTGGTGTGGCACAGGCTATGTTGAAACCAGCGACTGTTGGAGAAAAAGCGGTTGCTATGGAGATGGATACCTTCTTTAAGGAACTTGAGGCTGCAATGTTTCTTGTGGGTGCATCAAATATTAAGGAGTTGCATGAGGCTGGTGTAGAGCTATGGATATAAAGAAAAGGTTCAAAAACCAGATTGAGGAGATTGATGCCTCTCTTAAAGATTTTCTATCAAATGGTGAACCTGCAACTCTTTACAGCGCGGTGAGACATCTCCCTCTCGCAGGAGGTAAAAGACTGCGTCCTATACTTGCAATATTTTCAGCAGAAGCGGTAGGCGGTGAGGGAAAGAAAACCATTCCATTTGGATTAAGCCTTGAACTGGTTCACAACTTCACACTCGTTCATGATGACATAATGGATAATGCAAGGTTGCGCAGAGGTTTAGAGACCGTGCATATAAAGTTTGGAGAACCTACAGCGATTGTAGCAGGAGATACGCTTTTTGCGAAAGCATTCGAGGTTTTGCATCATTTAGAAACAAATCCTCTGAAATTCAAGGAGATAAACAAACTTCTTGTCATGCATGTTGAGGAGGTTTGCGAGGGACAGCAACTTGACATGGATTTTGAGGGTAGAGAGAATGTGGACGAAGAGGAATACCTAACCATGATAGAAAAGAAAACCGCTTCACTGTTTTCATGTGCAACAGAGGGAGGAGCGATCATAGGTGGAGGAAATAAAAAGGAGATTAGGGCTCTCTCAGAGTATGGCAGATACTTTGGTTTAGCGTTTCAAATATGGGATGACTACCTTGATTTATCTGGTAATGAAAAGGAGTTTGGTAAAATCATAGGAAACGATATAAGGGAGGGAAAAAAAACCTTGATGATCATTCATGCCTTCCAAAATGCGGATGATGAACAAAGAGACAAGATATCATCGGTACTGGGAAAAAAGGATGCTTCACAGAATGAAGTAAATCAAGCTATAAACACACTTGAAGAAGTTGGTTCAATGGATTATGCGAAAAACAAAGCCTATGAGTATGCAGAAAAAGCAAGAAGGGAACTGACAGTGATTGAAGAAAATGAGGCGAAAAAAATACTTGCAGAACTAGCGGACTACTCAATATCAAGAACAAGGTAAAAAACATGCAGGAAATTGAAAGGATTGCAAAAAAATATGCCCTGCAGAATGCTGTCCAACATAATGGAAAATCAAACGCTAAAGCCGTTGTAGGGAAAATCATAGCTGAGAAAAAGGAGTACAGAGAAAAGGCGAAGGAGATTTACATAACAGCAACCAAGGTAATCCAAGAGGTTAACAGACTTACATTGGAGGAACAGACTCACCTACTCGAAAAGCTGGCTCCTGAACTGTTGGTTAAAGAGAAAAAAGAGAGAAGCTTTGAATTGCCTCCTCTGCCAAATGCTGAGGAAGGAAAAGTGGTTACACGTTTTCCTCCAGAGCCCAATGGCTACCTGCACATCGGACATGCAAAGGCTGCAATCATAGATTATGAGTATGCACGGATGTATAATGGCATCTTTATTTTAAGATTCGATGACACAAATCCTGAAAACGCTTCAAAGGAATACTACGATGCACAGAAGGAGGATCTGAGATGGCTTGGTGTAAGGTGGGATAAAGAATACTGTACATCCTCGAATCTTCCAAAACATTACCAACTTGCTGAGGATTTGATAAAAAAAGGATACGCCTACGTCTGCGTATGTAACCAGGAGAGTATACGTAAAAACCGGTTTGAAGGAAAAGCATGTAAATGTAGGGAAAAAACTGTTGATGAAAACCTTTCGCTTTGGGAAAAGATGCACAGTGAGATGGGAACAGGTGAAGCGATTCTTAGACTGAAGGGCGACCTGAGTAGTAGCAACACTGCTATGCGAGACCCGACACTTTTCAGAATCATAGATGTAGAACATCCAATTCAAGGCAATAAATACAGGGTATGGCCAACCTATGATTTCGCTGGAGCAGTTGAGGATAGTATAAGCGGTGTAACCCATCCATTCAGGACGAAGGAGTATGAGCTACGGGATGAGGTTTATTTTTATTTACTCCAGTTACTGAATTTAAGAAAACCCCATCTTATGGAGTTCTCCCGTCTTTCCATAGAAGGTATGCCTGTTTCGAAGCGTAAAATAAAACCGCTTATAGAGAAGGGGCTTGTGAAGGGTTATGATGATTTTCGTCTTCCAACACTGAGAGGTTTGAAGCGTAGGGGGATAGTACCTGAAGCGATAAAACAGTTTGTGCTTTCACAGGGAATATCAAAGGTTGAGTCTGTGGTAACCTTTGATCAGGTTGAAGCGATAAACAGGAAGATTATTGATGAAAAAGCGAAACGTTTCTTCTTTGTTCCAAATCCGGTGAAACTCACTGTTGAGGGGGCAACTGGGGAAAAAAAGAGGTTGAAACTCCACCCAAACGTTGACCTTGGAAGTAGAGAGATTGAAACGGGCGATGTTTTCTTCATACCTAAGGATGATGTTGACCATCTCAGAGTCGGTGAGGTATTTAGGTTAAAGGATCTCTATAATGTGGAGATCTTGGAGAAAAACAAAACGGTAAAGGGCAGGTTTGCCGGTAAAACTCTGATGAAAAACACCAGTAAGATACAGTGGGTAACTGAAGAAAGTTTTCCCATGACTGTCTATATACCACGACCTCTCTTTATTGGAGATAAATACAACCCTGAGAGTTTGAAAAAAGTCGAAGGATATGCTGAGAATGCGGTAAAAAACCTAAAGGAGGGGGAGATTGTACAGTTTGAAAGATTTGGGTTTGTAAGAATAGAAAAAGATAGCGGCCTCGTCGGCATATTTGCACATAAGTAAAATATATAACTTTCCTTTGTTTTATGTATAAAGGATTAAGAGGATGGGATGCGATGAGATGGAGTAGATTTACCTTAGTTGGTGCTGCCGTTATCGTATGTGCTTCTTCATCAGCGATGGCTGCAAGCTCTATGAGTTTTAGACCAGACATGACGATGGGAATGACGATAGCGATAATCACCGCTGCGGTTGCTGCCATTGTAACATTCTTTGCTCTCCATGGTGGTATAAAGTATGTGACACCGGAGAACGTGCTTGACAAGGAGATACGTAGAACACTGTACTCATATATAGACGAGTACCCGGGTTCCCATTTAAGAGAGATAGCGAGGGATCTTGACCTTAAACCCAGTAACGCGGAATGGCATCTAAGGAAACTGGAGCAGAGCAACCTTATCAGAAGTAGAAAGATAGGTGGAAAAAAGGTGTACTACCTGGTAGAGGGAGGGGTTGAAACCAGAAAGAAAGCGATTGCAGAGTCTATACTTAGAAACAAAAATGCTCGGTTGATCATGGACTATCTGAGGGAGAATCCTGGTAAACATCTGTTGGAGATAGCCCGTGCACTAAACCTTAACCATCACACAGTAAAATGGCATATCAAGAAGATGCAGATGGCTGAGATGATTGAGGGAGACAGAAGCAACTCCGCCTACCCTGTTTACTATCCAACAGAGATAGGGCTAGAGGTGGCTGAAAAGTTTCAGGATTACATCAAAAAACCTGGTAGGGCCGCCTAAATCCTTCCTACGTCTACAACCTCAGCACTCTCAACGTTTTCAAGTTTAGAAAGAGCTTCAGCTATCGGGTCAACACCGCCTGCTGCATCAGGAACTATGATTGTAACATTCACAGCTCTTAACCCAAATGCTATATCCTTTATCTCCAGACGTGCAAGTTTAGCTGGCTCCTTTATTGTCTCCTTTATCCTGTTGTTTAACGCCTCAATCTTTTCGTCATCAAGGATGCCGTTTGGCATAACACGTATAAGTGCAATAACCTCTCCCATACTTCTTCACCTACTATGGTCCAGTAAACCCACACTTGCTGCAAGTGTATGGCGTACTTTGTTCTCTGCAGTTGTTACATCTTCCTATTGGTTCAGAGCAGACTGGACATGGAAACACAACGGAACCTTTTTCAATTAGCCCTTTACCGCAGGAGATGCAGGTGTCTACCGTCTTCATGAGCGGAGAGAATAAGGTTGGTGTTTTTAAATGTACCGACCATTGGTTCTGTTAAATTTATTGAGTTAGTGTCTCTGATTCGTTAGAAATAAAACTCCTTAACTTAATCTGTTAACGTTGTTGTTCCTCTTATTAAATCCTCCCAACAAACTCGGTTAAGCTTCAGCAGGTGTTCACCTGTATGCTCTTTATATCTGTTGTAAAAAACCTTGAAGTCTTTCTCGTAAACCAATAATCCATCTACAACTTACTCTTTTTTGGTATTTCAGCAGATATTTTCTTTTGTTTGTTTATTTTTTATAATTGTTTTAATTAAAGGAAGAGGTTGAGTTATTGGAGGCTGTTTTTTTCTAAAGAGAATTTTAGTCAAAGTAAGTTAGCGAGTCTTTTAATGTCTCTGTTGGCTATATGCGTGTATATCTGAGTTGTCCTAAGGCTTTTATGTCCCAGTAGTTGTTGAATGTATCTTATATCTGCTCCTGCCTCAAGTAAATGCGTAGCGAAGCTGTGCCTTAGTGTATGAGGCGTAACTTTTTTCCTTATACCTGCTTTTCTTGCTGCGTTTTTAACTATTTGCTGGATTGTTCTCTCATTGTATTTTCTGCCTCTCTCTGAAGTTAAAATCAATCCAGAC
>Ga0164318_10006860_pt1 | contig 11034 bp, 9 predicted proteins | sample GuaBasSedimGuay9_FD_113734 | JGI IMG/M metagenome (GOLD analysis project Ga0164318, IMG submission 113734) | Subseafloor sediment microbial communities from Guaymas Basin, Gulf of California, Mexico - Guay9, Core 4571-4, 0-3 cm | ecosystem: Environmental > Aquatic > Marine > Hydrothermal vents >...
AAAAACGCCAACTCATGGGATTAATTGAGTTGACGTTTCAAAATATTGAATTAGTAAAGGGATTACATTTTTAAGTGACCACTTTCTTCCACTTCAGTCACGGCAATTACTTTCTCAGAGTCATTTGAGTACATATAACTAATAAGCAATAATTTATTTTGCCAATCGCTCAGGACACTTAAAGTTACAATCAAGGGTATTTGTGCAACTATAGGCATCTCACCCTCATATTTTGGAAGTCTGTATGTGTCTATTTCATCAATTAATCGTTCAGTATTACTATTATCAAATTTAATTTTAAGTAAATCATTAAACTTCTCAAACTCTTCGTTAAACTTTACAAAGCCTACCTCATTAATTAAATTAAGTTTCAATTTGTTTCCCATTCCTGACATTTGGTAATAATTAATAGTACCATCGGACTGTATTATATCACTATTTTCATCACTTGCTTGTTTAATAAGTTTTTGCTTAATCACCTCAATCTGTTTAACAAGCTCACTAACTGATACTGAAATATCTGTATCAATATTACTAGTAGTCTCAGAAACCAGGTATTGATTCCTTGCTGAAACCTCATAAGCTGAATGTGCATATGCCACATAATCAGACTTTTTTGCATCAAAAGCCAAAAGTGAAGAAAAAACAGCTAAATAAATCATAAACAAAACAATAGCTGAAAAATTAATATCTGTTTTTAATTTTCTTTTATTATGGTATGTAATGTATGCAGGCAAAAACAAAATAAATGGTAAAGGAATACCCACAATCATTAATATTCCGGCTCCGGGCCAATGCAAAATTTTAAATAACATTCCAATAAAATCAACTGAAAATGATATAAATGCTGCTGTATATACAAATTTCAGTAATTTATCATCCGTAGATTTTAACAGCTTGGAAAAAGCAAGTGGTAAAAAAGCAAAAGTCAGACCTCCCAGGCCAACGACTAACAGGACACCAGCACCTTGCAAATGTCCAACTTTAAACAAAGTTGCCAACAAGGTTATTGAAAGAAAAATAACACCTATTATATATATACTTTTTTTCATCTCTGTATTGTTTTAGAGTTATTAACTACCGCTGAAAGCATCTTATTTTCAGCCAAACGTATATTATATTGCCAAAACGACAAGGTATTAAGAGCGACCATTGGTTGACGGTTCTTAAAATAATAATCCTCCCAACTCTTTAATTCACCATTTATACCAACAGCTCTTTTTTCTGTAGAGAACAGTTGATTGATAAATGATTCTTGCCCAAGACTATCCACCATAATGATTTCATACACTTCACAAAATTTCTCAATATCATCTTTTAATTGAATTAAAGGAGAGTTTGCATTATAATCAGAAAGTAACCAGCGGTTTAAATTATCTCCATTATAAATTGCAGAATTCTTTTTATTCAAAAGGAAGGCTTCTTCTTCACTTACTTCGTAATGAGTTCTTACAACTTTAAGTTTTATTTCTTCCAGCTCATTATAAATTGAGTCAGCCATATTTACAAATTGAGTGACTATTTCCGGCTTGTTTACTTCTAAAATGGATGTATTATTTTCATGTAAATAATTTGCCCTTGCCCTAAATGAATTGTCCTGATAATTGAAATCAATTAAAATTCCTGAGCTAGCTGTAAGACTCAAAAGAAAACTAAAAATAATAAAATGGCTTATGGCAATAATTCCAAATAAAAAATCGATACGTAAACTTTCAGATTTCCGAACTTCAATGATATAAAAAAGAGGAACAAAGGCCAGAACCAACAAAGTCCCACCAGCTACAAGAAGAACTCCGGCACCAGGCCAGTGCATCATTTTGAATAGAATTCCCCATAAAATTATCATCATCGAGATAAGACCGACAAGAAATACCGTCTTATTCATTTTCAAACTCCCAATTCGTTGAATAATAATTAACGGAATAAGAACAAAAGTAAGAATTGCCAAGCCTGGTGTAAATAATAATTGAGCATACGGCCAGTGCATAACTTTAAATAAAACACTAGTCATAAAAATTATACCACCTACAAAAGCAATAATATAAGTTGCTGCTTGCTTTTTCCGATTAACTTCCTTATACATAACATAAAGCAATGCCGGAAAAAATACAAAAGCAACAAAAACAAAACTTGCCAACAGCATAACTCCAGCCATTGGCCAATGCATAATTTTAAACATGGCACCAAAAGCCATAAGAGCCAGGGCCAGCACACCAATAATTTTCATGGATTTTTTCATAATTCTATAATTTTTATCTATTAACATTAAGGTATTCTGTTGTATTTGCCTTAACCCCTTAATGCCGAATTCCTTTTTAACAATCTCATAAGATTCATTAAAAGAAATTCCATGATCCATGTGCAATTCAATATCGCAACAAACATGATCGATTAAATCAAGTTGCAGATGCGAAAAATTAATCCCTTCATTTTTCACATCCTTTGTTACTATTGCTATTTGTTCTGTACTCAGCAAACACATGATTCAAAACCTGTTTGAGGGTTCAACAAAATTTTAATTGTTTGCACAAATTCCTCAAGCTCTTTTATTCGCTCTTTGGCTGTAGTATTTCCTTTTTCAGTAAGTCTGTAATAAATCCGGTTTCGGTTATTAACTACTTTTGATTCTGTAACTACCACGCCTTCTTTTTCTAATTTGTGCAAAATCGGATACAAAGCACCATAAGTCAATTTAATTTTCCCTTCAGAAAGCCTTTCGACTTCCTTAGTGATTTCGTAGCCATACATCCTGTTGTTTTCGGCCAATAGCTTTAAAACTATTGATTTCAACGACCCCTTTACTAATTCTTTTGGTATCATATTATTTGTAATTAAACTAATATTTGATACAAATATATAATAGATACTTATATATACCTAATTTTGTTATATGAAAGTTTGAATTATTTTTCATGATTCTACCTAAACGCATGTATTTGTGACTATTACAAAAAATAAATATTGAAAGAAATTATAAATATTTGGAGTTTAAACAATTTATAGCTCATCACATTAAGTCTATATTTCATCATAAACAATATATGCATATATCAATTTATTTTGGCTTAGGAGCTCAATTATTTCATTAATAACCTTGATTTCCTATCTTTGTATACCTGAACATAAAATATACTGATGTATAAAAAACACAAGTCTTACCTATCTATTATTTTGCTGATAATCACCTTTAGTTATACATCCTGTTTTGAAATTGTAGAAGAAGTAAACTTAAATGATGATGGCACTGGCAGCTTTATTTTCACTGTAAACATGAGTCAAAGTAGAATACAGGTAAATTCAATAATGTTGCTGGACAGTATAAATGGCAGACCTCTACCAAAAATTGAAGACTTTAAAAAAGCTATTCGCAGGCTTGAATACGAATTAAAAAAAGATAGTGCAATCTCAGAAATAAAAATTACAGAAAATTGGGAAGATTATATTTTTTCAATAACGGGTAATTTTCAAAATATTGATGCACTTAATAAAGCAATTAAAAACATAAATACTATTTTTACACCAAAAGGATATACTGCCGAGCTTTATGATAATTTCAAATATGAAAATAACATTTTTGAACGTCTGTATAGTTACAACCTGATAAACGAATATAATACATTATCGCAAAAAGATAAAACAGCTTTTAAAAATGCAAAATACACAACTGTTTACAGATTTAATTCTCCTGTTAAAAGTTATTCAAACCAAAATGCTTTAAAATCAAAAAGTGGCAAAGCTATTATGCTAAAAGTAAATGTCAGAGAGTTGGTAACTAATAAAAAATCAATCAAGAACACCATAATATTAAGATAAAAGGAACTTGCCTACGTCAACACTTGTATAAAGCTACGGTGATTTAAAGAGGCTTTGGAGGACATAGAAAGACAGAAGCAATACTTATTGTAATTGTTTGACTTGTAAAGACACACGGCCGTGTGTCTCTATCAATAGACCAAACAATTACGAATACCAAGATAAAAACTTATAATAAACTAACATGCAAATTAATACAACTCATTTTCAATAAATTAAAATTTAATCACATGACTTCATTAAAACAATTAACTACAATTTTAATAACACTAATATTTGTAAATTCTGCAATTGCACAGGATTTATTAACGTTTGTACCAAAAGATGCATCCCTTGTTGGAATGGTTAATATTGACCAAATTAATACAAAAGCAGATTTTGCAGCACTAATTGAACTACCCTTTATTCAGGAGATAGATAAAAAAATTGCGAAGGACATTTCCAGAGGATTGATAAAAGATGATGCATCAGCTTATCTTGATTTTAGAGAATACGGTATTAAAGTAAATAGCAAATCATACACTTATTTTGTTTCTGATAAAAAGATGTATTACGGTGCTTTATTATTTTCTTTATCAGATAAAAACAAATTTACGGAATTTGTAAAAATTATTACGAACGATTTAGAAGGTGAAAAAATAGCAACTAAAAACAACTATAGCCAGGCACAAAAAAAAGATTTACGAATTATTTGGAATAATAATACCGCGGTAATATTTGGAGCAACAATACAGCCCGCATTTAAAGACTCATTAGAAGCCAAAATAAGAAAACAATACGGTTTTGAAGAAAATGAATACAAATACGATGTATATGAAGTTGAAGAAGCGTTTGACGAAGAAGTTACCGAAGAAATAGTTATTGAAGAACAAACAGAAGAAGCAGTAATTGAGGAAACTGAATTTAATTTCTATGATCTAAAATATGCAGCAATTGACAGCATTGAAAACAAATGGTTTGAAGCCAATACGCCTCAGTTCATACAAAGCAAAGGTGCAAATTCTTATGCTGGTAATGCTGAGTTTAAAGAATATGTAAAATCTGAGCCAGAAGCTGCTTTTGTTGTAGATTACGGATTATTTAACTCCATAGCTATGGACTCTTATCTAGGTTCTATTTACAAAACATCTAAGTGGGGCATTCCTTATAACTACCTTATGTCAATGTATGACGGTATGAAAATGTTTGCCAAGATAGAATCTAAAAAAGACGCAATAGAAATCAGCTATGATATTAAGCTAAGCAAGAAGGTAAATGAAATATTTGCACAAGTTAAGAAGAAAAAAATATCAAAAGACTTTCTTAAATATATGAACAAGGATATGATGGGCTACTATGCTCTGGGGCTTGACATTGAAGGCCTTTCTGAAGGATTAAAACAAATGTTTAGAAACACCTTACCCGAAATGCCTGAATATGGTAAAACTGCTGTATCAAGCATGGATATATTAGATATTATTATTGATGAAAAAGCACTTTATAATATATTTACAGGTGATGTAATAATAGCTGTTAATGGTGTTAAGGAATTAGAAGTAATTCATAAAGGCTATGATTATGATGAGGAGTTTAAACGAATTGAAATCATTGACACCAGTATGCAAAAAATGCCTGAACTATCACTTATGATCGGTATTGGGAACAAAAAAGATGTTCAAAAAATTGTTGATTTATTAGTAAATACAAAGGTATTTAAACAAGAGGGTAACATATACAATCTTGATATAAAAAACAACAAACTACCTATTCATTTCAGCATTTCTAATGGCATTCTATTTATTAGTAATAATAAAAAATATGTTCAAAATCCGGCAATCTATTCTAAAGATCAACAAGTAGATAGTAAACATGGTAAAATGTTTAAAAAGAACACTTTCGTTGCCTATGCCAACACAGCTGAAATTGCTCGCTATTTTGCTGATACAGAAGGCTCATTCAAAGAAAAGAAAATGATGACTGAATCCAGCAATCTTTTTAAGCATATTGCAATGTTTGGGCGTAACAAAGGAAACTTTATGCACTCAAAATACATCATTCAGCTTTCTGAATCTAATGAAAATTCAATCGCAGATATACTTAAATTTATGAATGAATTATACATTATAAATGATAAAAAAATTTAATATCACGAATCGTTAATTATAGCCAAAAATTGCTGTTGTATAAAATATTGAGGGTAAAAGTTTAAATGGATAGTCCGCAGATGACACAAATGAACACAGATGAATCCATAAATGAAATCTGTGTTAATCTGAGATAATCTGTGGATTAACAATTACACAGCAGTACTTAAAGTTTCGTTTATTAGATAACTTAAACCCTCAAAACATTATATTATAGCCTCATAAATTTGAAGACAGAAGACTTTCACTTCCTTGTACCGTCTTCAAACTTCTGACTTTTTAAACTTATTTTATCTTTGAAAAAACCAATTTTCATATTATTAATTGCAACTATTGTTTTGTCAGTAGTTGCAATTTCTTTTTTTCTTTCCAGAGATAAAGAACAGGATATTTTAAGTAAAGTACCGGCAAGTGCAAAATCAATAATGATAATTGATTTACAAGCATTATTAACAAAACTGGTTATTGACGATTTAGGCAGCGATAAAAGTAGTGCTGCAAAATTATCAGAAATGATATTAGACTCATTGCCAGACATTGATTTAAGCCAAAGTGGCATTAGCCTTCTTGAAAAAATTGTATTATTTACAACAGAAAACCCTAATAATGACAACATTCGGTTAAACTTAATTCTAAGGATTGCGAATATCGAAGAATTTGAAAACTTCATTGATAGCTTGGCTGAAAATAAGAGCCTTGACGTAAAAAAAAATAGAACTAAAAAAATTGCATGGTCAAAACAATACAGAACAATAATCAATTGGGATAAAAATTTCGTAATCGCGTCAGTTCTTACAAACAATCAAATACAAGATGAAAAAGCTTTAAAAAATATTTTGTCCCTTAAAAAGGGAAAATCCATTCTGACAGATAGTAGTTTTATGATCAAACAGGAAGCTGATTATGACATTTTGCTCTACTCCCTACCCTACTCAAATTATCCAAAAAAAAATAATTTATTCATTCGTTCAAACATTAAATCTATAGTTTCATTAATAAGATTTAAAGATGGTGAACTGGAATTTGAAGCAGAATTAACAGCAAAAAAAGAATCACCGTTAGACAAGCTTTTTAACATACAGAAAAAAGGGCTACCGCTTTTAAGCGTTCCAGATACTTGTGCTATAAATACAATTTTGAATATTAATCCAAAAGTCTTTTTTCAAATTATTAAGCAATATTCGTCTATTAAATTTAACATTAAAGAAATTCCATTGTTGGCAGTATGGAATGGTAGCGCAAACTTTGCCTTTAACGGCACTAAAATCATTAAAAATGAATACATAAGCTATGATTACGATGATGATTTTAACAAAATAGAGATTAAGAAAATTATTAAAGATAAAATATGGGATATTCAGGCAGTTTTAGGTACTGATAAAGCAACGCTTGATTCCGTTTTCAGGCAAACTAAGATTTATAAAAGCAAAAAAGACACTTTGCTTTTTAAGGGAAGTAATTTTGTTCTTAAAAATATAGGCAAAGAACATTTGTGCTATAACAAACATGTTGATCAGCCCAATTTACATAAGAAAATAAAAACTGAAAATTTCTCAACAGAACTTAACTACAAATATTTCATTCCTTTACTTCAAGAAATTGGAATTGATAAAGATTCTTTACAATTAAATAAATTTGAATTTGAGAAATTGAAACTCAGCATTTCTAAAAAAGAGCATATCAACCTTTCTTGCAGCTTTCATTTTGCAGATAAAGAAAAAAATTCTTTTTTTAGTATTGTAGAAAACTGGGAGTAATACTTTTTCTTAGCATCTTTGTATTGTAAAATCTGTGCTATTAAATTATGAATACAAAATACATAAATTTCATTAAGCAAACTTTTGACTTTCCTCAAAAAGAGTTTAAATTGAATGACAATAACGAATTGCTATTTCATAAAGTTGACCTGATGCAACTCATTAAAGAGCACGGTACACCATTAAGATTTACATATTTACCCCAAATTTCAAAAAATATTCAACGTTCAAAAAAGTGGTTTCATAAAGCTATAAAAAACAACAATTACAAGGGAACTTACAATTACTGTTATTGCACCAAAAGTTCACATTTCAAACATGTTCTGGAAGAAGCCTTAAAAAATGACATTCATATTGAAACCTCATCAGCTTTTGACTTAAATATAGTACAAAACCTAAAAAGAGAAGGAAAAATAAATGATGACACCTATGTAATTTGCAATGGTTTTAAAAGGGCAAAGTATATTGATAATATTGCTGATTTAATTAATAGTGGTCACAAAAATTGCATCCCAATTATTGATAATTATAAAGAACTTGAACTCCTTGAAGAAAAAATTGGAAAACAGTTCCAAATAGGAATTAGAATTGCATCAGAAGAAGAGCCAAATTACGAATTTTATACCAGCCGCCTGGGAATTGGATATAAAGACATCATCAACTTTTATCAGAATAAAATTAGAGGTAATAAGCAATTTTCCTTAAAGATGCTTCACTTTTATATCAATACAGGAATAAAAGATAATGTACATTATTGGAACGAACTGAACAAATGCCTGAATATTTATATTGAATTAAAAAAGCTTTGTCCAATAATTGATAGTTTAAATATAGGAGGTGGTTTCCCTATAAAAAATTCACTGGCTTTTAAATATGATTATGAATACATGGTTGATGAAATAATCAAACGAATAAAAAAAGCTTGTGATACAGCTCATGTTGACACACCCCATATTTTCACCGAATTTGGTAGCTTTACCGTTGGTGAATCCGGCGGGAACATTTACGAAGTATTATATCAAAAACAGCAAAACGACAGGGAAAAATGGAATATGATAAACTCCTCATTTATTACCACTTTACCAGATTCATGGGCAATAAACAAACAATTCGTAATGCTACCAATAAACCAATGGCAGGAAACTTATGAACGGGTGCTGCTTGGTGGACTAACATGCGACAGTGATGATTACTACAATATAGACCAGCACATTGATGCTATTTACTTACCTAAATATGATGACAACAAAGCTCTTTACATAGGTTTTTTTAATACAGGCGCATATCAGGAAACCATTGGTGGTTATGGTGGTTTGCAACACTGCTTAATCCCTCAGCCAAAGCACATCATTATTAATGAAGATAAAAATGGGAAACAGAGCATTATAGTTTTCAGGGAAGAACAAAACCATAATGATTTTCTGGAAATATTGGGTTATTAGATCTAATAATTCAGGCTGACAATCAGCCTATTATACATCTCACCCATAAGATAAGTTTGTTACAATTTGTTACATATTTCAAGTTGCATGTTGGTTATTTTATTGATTATTCAAAGACCTTTACAACACTTAGCACATAACCCTCATTTCGTAATAAATTAACCAATCCGGTCTCTCCGGCAAGGTGACCACTTCCAACGGCAATAAAACATGATGATTCCTTCATTTGTTCTGTTAATTTACTAATCCATTTCTGATTTCTATTTACCAATAAATCATCAGTATATTTTTCAAGCTCCCGATCTTCTTTTGAATATTCATAAAGTTCGTTTATTCTTTCTTTTTTATATACATCAAGCATCTCAAAATACTCTTCAACAACATCCTTAGAATCGGTCATTGCCAGAAGCATTTTCACTTGCGATTCAATTGGGATATTATCAATTATAGAAACCTGCTCCTCTAATGTTTCCAACCCTACAACTTTCATCTTACGTTTTTTTGCCAATTCCATAAAATGCATCTCATAAACCTTTATATTCTTAATTTTTTCTTCCAAAATTACCGAAAAGCTAAACATAGGTTTTATTTTATCAATAAGCATAATACTTATCCCGCTTAAACCAATGCTATCCTTAAGGTAAACTTCCAACTTATTGTACTCCTTATCAGTCATATATGAAGAGATACTTTTCCCATCAGGCAGCATCATTTTTTGCATTAAACTCAGTTGTGCAGAAAATGCAATATCCAAATCAACTTCCATAACAAGCTTTTTTGATAATTCAAAAGCACTTTTTATTGATTCTGTATAGAAAAAATCATCTTCAGGAATAATATGTATGGTTCCAAACAGATAAGAGTCCTCGATTAATTCATTTCCTGAGATTTTCCATAATAGAGAATTTTCAACAGAAATACCATCGGTTTGTTGAGCATTAATATGAGAAACCGTTAATAAAACATATACTATCATCAGAAAATATTTCTTATAACTCATTTTAGATTCATTTAATTGATTAAAAAAACTGAATAATACGCACAAATATATATTTTTGGATATTCATAAACATTTATTTTTTAATATTATTCCATGCAAATTAAAAGAGCAAATATTGATAATGCAAAATCAATAATAGATTTTCAACAAAAAATGGCTAAAGAAACTGAAGGTATTGATTTAGATCCTGAAATTTTATCTAAAGGTGTGCATGCGGCATTTAATGATGCCACAAAAGGCATTTATTATGTAGCCATGGATAACAACGACAAGGTAATTGCGTCATTACTTACCACTTATGAATGGAGTGACTGGCGTAATGGATGTGTACTTTGGATACAATCTGTGTATGTTCTGCCGGAATACAGGGGGAAAGGTGTTTTTGGTAAAATGTACCAACACTTAAAATCAATGGTAGAAAATTCTGATGAATATTTAGGTTTAAGGCTTTATGTTGACCGTACAAATGTAAAAGCCCAAAAGGTTTATGATAAAATAGGAATGGACGGTGAACACTATAAAATGTATGAATGGTTTAAGTAGAGTTCTTCGTAAAGTCATCAGACGACAGATAAGAGTGATATTATGCATATCTGTTAAAAATCAATTTCCTTTTGATAATAAACCTGACAAACAACGGGTTATTGCTTTTCTAATGTCATCTGCTTCGGTTTCTCCTAGTCCTTCTGCGGTACAAGAACAGATAATTGTATGCGATTTTGCCGAAATGAATTGTATCGTTACTTCAATTGTATAACCAAAAAGACCACCAGCAATATTTCTTTTGCCACTTTCTCCATAGTTTACTATTAGGGTTTGGTCAGTTAATTCATCTTTCAATTCAGGAATTCTAATAAATCCTTCTTTTAAAAGTATTCCTGAAATGACATCACTTGGAT
>Ga0164318_10006861_pt1 | contig 11034 bp, 8 predicted proteins | sample GuaBasSedimGuay9_FD_113734 | JGI IMG/M metagenome (GOLD analysis project Ga0164318, IMG submission 113734) | Subseafloor sediment microbial communities from Guaymas Basin, Gulf of California, Mexico - Guay9, Core 4571-4, 0-3 cm | ecosystem: Environmental > Aquatic > Marine > Hydrothermal vents >...
AGTAAATGCCTTAACCACTTGATCCATGAAGGAATCTCCCCCGAAATCTACTGGATTACTTCCAGAGAATTTCTTGCCTGCCGCCCTCCACATCCTCTCCTTCACCGCTTCAGTCAGTAAGGGAAGAGAAACCGCCGCTTCCTCCAGCTGAGAAGCCGTCACGATGGAGAGGCCGCCTGAATTACTAATAATGAGTATCCTTCCTCCCTTAACCCCCTTAATCCTTCTAAGTACTTCACACACCTCTACAAGATCATCAACATCATCAGCTAAGTACCCTCCCGTCTTCCTTACAGCCGCCTTAAATACTTCGTAATCCCCAGCGAGACCGCCTGTATGGGAAGCAACTGCCCTTAAGCTTACGTTTCCTCTACCGCCCTTAAGGATGCAGAGAGGTTTCCTAAGACTCAGTCTTGTACCAGCCTCAATGAATCTCTTACCATTCTTCACCCACTCCACATAGGCCACCATTGCCTCTGTCTCAGGATCCTCTAAAGCATACTCAAAAGCATCCTCAACACCTACATCAGCAGCATTCCCGATGCTCAAGAAGAAGGAGACCCCGGAGGATAACCACCTCAGCCTAGATATCACTATCCCTCCCATAGCACCGCTTTGCATCGCTAGCCCCACTACCCCCTTATCCGGCAATACCTCAATACTTGCATGAAGCCTTATTCTGCTTATAGTTATGCCTGCAGAGTTAGGTCCGAGAATACGCACACTGCCCTCAGCGGCAATCCTTTCAAGTTCCTTCTGCGCTTCCACATTGCCAGCTTCCTTAAACCCGGAAGAAATAACCACCGCAAGCTTAGCTCCCTTATCAATGGAGTCATTAAGTATCTCAGGGACTGTAGGAGCAGGGGTTGCAACCAGAACTACGTCAATAGTGTCTGGAATCTCCTTCACCGACCTATAAGCCTTTATCCCCATGATCTCCTCATACTTCGGGTTTACTGGATATACCTTACCTTCGAAACCGTAGGTAATTATGTTCCGTAATAACACATTGCCTACTTTACCTTCCTTAGGCGTGGCACCCACAACCGCCACTTTACTTACATTACTTAGAATATCGCGCACACTGGCCCTCATGAAGCACCACATGTAAATAGATAGAACACTATCTTAAACATAAGGTTTCGTTATACCTTTAAAGGTAATCAAAAGTTATTTTTAGTGATTGTTATGGAATTTCTTGCTCCTACATGGGAAAGAATTCACGTGGAATCCCTCCAACTATCTTCAAAAATACTTCAGTCAGGCTATTACCCCGATGTAGTTATAGGTGTACTTAGGGGAGGATACATTATTGCTAGACTAGTCACGGACGTAATTCAGGTTGAGGATCTTGGCGTTGTGGAGGTGAAGTTCTATAAAGGAATTGGAGAAAGAGCTGAAAGACCTATAATTACCCAGCCCCTCACAACTGATGTGAGAGGGAAGAAAGTTCTCATTATTGATGACGTCGTTGATTCAGGAAGAACCCTACAGGTTGTCTCTGAACAGGTAAGGCTGAGGGGAGCTAAGGATGTCAAATCTGCAGCTCTTTATTATAAGCCCAAATCAATAATTAAGCCGGACTACTTCATCGTGGAAACTGAGGCATGGGTTTTCTTCCCCTGGGAGATAGGCGAATTCATTCGGGAAATGGGTCTAGAGCCTTCCTCAAAGAAAGTAAGTGCTTTTCTTCAAGAAAAGGGAATAAGCTTCAGTTCCGAAATAATCGAGTGGGTTACGAACACTTTGAAGATTCGTGACTCACTCAATAAATGAGCCGGGAGTAAGCATGGTTCCTGCAGAAACCCTAGTACCAGCTGAAATAACTGAGCCGGCTTTCCTATACTCCTTGCGCTTCTTGTAAGTCTTAATGGACTTAATCCCTTCCTCCTCCCTTATGAGTATTTTCGTCATGACATTTGGCTCAATTATTGCTTCCTCACCAACAATACTGTATCCTAAGAAGGATCCCCTACCTATGGTGGCCTTCCTACCTATTACAGACCAGGTTACCTCGGTATAACTCCCTACCAAAGCCTCCTCCTCGATAGATGTGTAGGCCCTTATGAAGGAGTGGGCCCCGATAAAGGAGTTTTTACCGATGTATGCAGGTCCTTTAATCACGGAGTAATTATCTATCACTGCACCCTCATCGATAATTACCGGCCCTTCAATAACAACTGTCTTAGCTATGCTTGCGTCTGCCGAGATTCTTGAAACCTTTAGATCTTTCATGAGGTAGTACGCAGCCTCAAGCAAGTTTATTGGATATCCTATATCCACCCACCAATCGCTCCATATTGTAGTCCTTATTTTACCGCCTTTCTTAATGTAAGTATTAATAGCTTCATCAATCCTACCGAGACTCTCTAGCTCACTGAGAAGTTCATCATTAAGGACGGCAATGCCACCAAATGCATAAGCTCCCTCCATAGGACGCATAGGCTTCTCATAAAACTCAGAGACCAAGCCTCCTTCCCTCATAAGTACTGCTCCATAGAGTCCCACATCCTCATTGGGAACAACCATGATTGTTGGAATGCCTGACTCCACGGCCGTACTGTATGTAAGTATGTAGGCCTTCGGAGGAACAAGTGTGTCACCGTAAACTAGCAGCGCGCCCTTACGTAAAGTATCTACGGCCTCCATAATCGCTCCGCTAACCTCTGGCTTCGTCTGCCTCCTTAGCTCAATCTCTAGGGAAATATCGGATGAATATAGAACACTTTCAAAATCCTCCACCTTATCCGTAACTACAAGGGCTTTCCGCGTGCCCACACTCTCCAAGCTCCTCAGCACCTTAACTATAAGAGGTTCCCCGCAGAGAGGAATTAGGGTTTTAGACTTCCCCCTTGTTATTGAGGAAAGCCCCCGGCCTGGGCCTCCAGCCAGAACTACTGCTTCCATCATCACCACCTAAACAACTGTTACGGTTTTAGCGAGATTCCTCGGCTTGTCCGGGTCATATCCCTTCCTGACAGCTGTGTAGTATGCAAGCAGCTGAGCAGGCACAATATAGGCAACAACAGCTGAGGTTACTGGAACTGCAGGCATCTTTATGGGTACATCCACAGAGCTAAGAACCTCTTCCATATTATGCGGCGCGACAGCCAAAGTCCAAGCAAACCGGGCCTTCATCTCCTGTATATTAGATCTAATCATCTCTCCATCCTCATCTTGGACAGCGGTGAAATAAACAGGGAAACCCTCCTCTACCAGTGCTATAGGTCCATGCTTAGACTCCCCAGCAGGATATGCCTCTGCATGAATGTATGCAATCTCCTTGAGCTTCAGGGCCCCTTCCAAGGAAAGCGGTAGGCCGTACCCCCTACCTAGGAAGAACGCGCTGTGCTTACTCACCATCTTCTTTGACACAACCCTCATCCTCCCTTCATGCTTGGAAATAACTGAGCCAACTAAATCCGGAAGTTGACGAAGATATGTATAATGCCTCTCAAACTCTTCTTGCTCAAGAACCTTCCGCCTATTAGCAACTGCCAAGGCAAGTGCTGACAGCACAGCTACTTGGGTAGTGAATGTCTTCGTTGCAGCTACTCCAATCTCAGGCCCAGCCCTCGTATAGATCGATATATGGGACTCCCGCGGAATTGCAGAGTCAACCACATTAGATATGGATATAGTTAATGCACCTCTCTTCTTGGCTTCCCTAATCGCTAATAGAGTATCTATTGTTTCTCCCGACTGGCTAACCGCGATAACAACGTCCCCCTCCTCCAGTGAGTTAACGTACCATGAAAACTCAGATGAAATCAGCGGGTGAGCCCATATCTTAGAAATATTATTCATCATGATGGCTCCTAAGTAGGAGGCGTGGTAAGAAGTTCCCGCACCCAAAATAAGAACCCTGTCGGCCTTATCTATAATTCTGGCCACTTTCTGGGCATCTTCCCATATTCCGGAAAGTGTAGATGCTAAGGCTTGAGGCTGCTCATGAATCTCTTTAAGCATGAAGTGGGGGTACCCGCTCTTCATAGCCATCTCAACAGTCCACTCAATAACCCTAATTCTGCCCCTGTAATTCACGCTCTCCCAAACTATACCTTCAGCACCCGAGGAAGCTCTCTCCAAAACAACACCATCTGCTGACACATATCCAAGCTCGCCATCATTAACAACCATTATCCTCCTCGTATACTCTAGGAAGGCAGGTATATCGCTCGCAATGAAATTCACACCCTCCCCGAACCCGACCACAAGCGGGGAAGTCTGTCTAGCAAAGAAAACCTTATCCGGCTCATCCTTATCTATAGCAACTATAGCGAAAGCCCCCTTCAGCACGGAGACAGTGCTCTTGAATGCCTCGTAAGGCCCAAAACCCTCCTTCTTGAACTCCTCAATAAGGTGCGGAACAACCTCAGTATCTGTATCAGAGATGAACTTATGTCCCTTCTCAGCAAGCCTGTTCCTTAACTCAGCCCAATTCTCTATAATTCCGTTGTGGGCAACCGCTATTTTCCCCGAGCAATCAAGATGGGGATGTGAATTAACGTCGTTGGGGGGACCATGGGTAGCCCACCGGGTATGACCTATACCGATTAAACCATCGTAACTGCTGAAGCCCAGCTTCCTACTTACAGAATCAATCATACCCATCGACTTCCTAACTACGAGCCTCCCTTCATGAGTGAGGATAGCAAAACCCACCGAGTCGTAACCTCTGTACTCAAGGCGCTTGAGGGCCTCCCTAATAACTTCCCCCAATCTCTTCTTCAAGACGCCTCTCCGGGAGGCAACAGCGATTATTCCGCAAGCCAAGTGAATCACCGCTAACTAAATAATTCTGAGTCTGAAACCTATAAAACTAATATATTAGGTGGTGCCAGAAAGCCTGCCAAGATCATAATGCCCCAGTAAAGCTTCTGGTGTCTTAAATATTGTGTAGCCTGACCTAATTATGGATGTCCTAATCACCGCTACTCTATCAGGCGCTAAAGACAGTATTCGTAAGTATTCCTTAGGCACATCAAGTAATTCAAGGAACTCTCTCTCACTCCTGAAAATAATTTTCGTGTTGGCGAGCTGTATAACTATTCTATGAACGTCCTTCGGTGAATGAGTGGAGAATATCAGCCCAAGCCCTCTCGACCTGCCGAGCCTAGCGATCCTTGAAAGGAAGTCAGCCACTATCTCAACCTCCTCATGTGTGGTTCCTTCTGAGGGGAAGAATCTGTGGGCTTCATCCAGAACGAATATTGTTGGGATACTTAATCCGGGACCGGCTTTCTTCCAGTGGTATATGTTACGCATCAGTTCATAGGCAATCATATTAAGTATTATGAAGTGTGCTCCTCTCATGGATGCATAGTCAAGATCCAGAATTATGGGTCCTTTATAATTCTCCATAAGCTTGTTCACGGGAGGCATACCAACGATTTCACGGTTAATCATTACATCCACTTCCTCAGAGCTCGCGATGAAGTTAACTGCCCTCTCAATATTCTCAATAGTTGTTTTATGCAGCTTCAGTAATTTCCGAATATCCACATATCCGTCTTGGAGAGCCCTGTGGAGGTGTGTGAAGTTCTGGATCCCTCCCTCCCGGTCTTCAAGATAGCTGAGAATATTTCGGAGATATATCTTGGCTTGACGCGAGAATAATGGAAATATCTCTAGGTGATCCCTAAGCTGAAGATAGGAGAGAGATAAGGGAACAACCTCCACAGAGAATTTCTTACCGGCAACCTCACCTTCAACAATAACAGAGTTCATATGACCGAACTCTCTCCCCTTCCTTACATGTGTCACTAAGTTGCTTCCATGGAAAGCTTCAGCAATCTTAGCAAGTCTATCCTTAACATACTGCTCCGCCAGCGCCTCGAAGTCTCTGTCGCCTCTCCTTAGCGGAAGCAGAACAGTTATCCAGGAGGGATAATTCTCCTCCCCTGCACATAGAACCCTCAAGAAAACCTCCGCCTCCCTAGGTTGCTCTGGAGGAGGAAGAATTAACTGGGTATAATCACCAGCAGCATCGATAATCAGAATCCTTGCATTTTCCCAACCAAGGTTAATGGAATATATTAAGTTCTTTATGAAAGTTGTTTTCCCTGACCCTGTGGTGCCTATCACTAAGAGGTGTTTAAAGAACTCCCTTCTAGGAAGATACATCCCCACTTTCCCTGCCGCTACAGGGTAGGACCCTGTATGCAGGAACCCTAAGATAACACCCTCAGATGGAACACCCGCTACTCTAGCTAAGAGCCCAGAATCCTCAGGCACTATCACTGGTGACTGAGGCTCAATAGGTGTTGTGAAAGGAATGCCGTCCTCATCCAGAAGCACAGCCGCCTCTATTACAGCATTAGTCATCAAGCCCTCAGCATCGTACTGTAGAGTCACTGGAGTTAAGGTTTCTAGAACCGAAGCAATATCACTCCTCTTAACACCTACAACCCTTAGCCCAACAGCCTTCAATGTCCTAATATCTATGGCAACCAAGTAGTTGCCTGCCCCAAGGAGGTCTCCGTATTTATAGTACACCTCAGGATCCACCTCCACGGTGGCTAGAGAATACTCCTCAGAGAGGGAGGCAGGGACCTTACGACTTATATGCCCCACTATCATGCCCAGTTCAGATGCCCTCTCTAACGCCTTCTCCATATGACCTTCTATACCTAGAAAGTTACTCAAGAGATCCACCTCCATACAATATGGGTATTCCAGATAACCTGATTTTAGACTCAACCATTTTAGAAAGCTGTGAAACAAGCTCCTTCGATACCTTATCAACTACGTGGAGCGATGGCGGTACGTATGTACCATATGACTTAGTGAGCCAAGCAACAGATGCAATAAGGTCCTTAAGCCCATCACCAAGAGATTCCGCCACATCCCTTAGAAACTCCACCCTAAATATGGAGTAGTTCCTTAGGTACGGGTGGTGGGGAACAATCACATAAGCCATAATCCTGTCAGGCAACCCCACCCTAGTTCTGGATTCCCAAGGGCCGAAAACAACCGGGACATCCTCAGGTATTCTCCCACCAAGCCTACCGATGATGACTTCCACATCCCTAACACCTCCCCTAGAAGCTTCAGGTATCTGGCTCGCTCCCCAAATCCGTTTAACTACACACACAGGAATAAGCCCCTTACGGAAAGCTCGAATCATCACATCCACCCTATCTTCATTAAGAAGTCCAAGCTCTGTACTCCACTTACTCCCCTCTGCGGGTTGAGTGAATGGGTAGACAGAAGGCCCATCGATAAGCAGTACTCCCTCAACACCTAGATCAGCAGCCTTCCTTATGAGTTGCGTCTCCAAATTAATTCTAATATCATGAGCGATGGCACCCTCAGGAATTAAAGGATCTTCAGCGTAAGGGATAGAGATCTTGAGGTACCTGTAGGTGATCCATGATAGGTCAACTCCTGTAGGTGCCCCCATAAAGGGAGGACCTCGGGAAGACGTGAGGGCCGGGGAAGGATGAGTAACAATGTTTTTACCATTCAGGAGAGCTCCTGCCGTTACGGCAACTTCTCCTGCAGGAACATATATGCTGACTGAAGCTGCATCAATAGCTAGAACACTTCCCTGAAGCTTCTTAGGTTGGGAGGCTTTCCACATCTCAACAGGTGGTATTGGCTCCTCCCATAGTGATATAGCTTCCTTCCTCAACACCCTCTTAGGGGGCATGGATTTCAGGTTCTCTATTAGTGCATCGAGGCTGACCCGAGGAGACGTTACCATCAGCATCCAATACCCTTTTATCATAACACTATTAAAGATGAGGGAATGTGTATACGGGTTTTATATTATCTTATGTCTAAATTCAGTGGGTATAGGTGATGACTCTGAAAATTCTTTTAGTGAACGATGACGGATTCATGACTAAGGGTCTCCCCCTAATGCATAAGGCGCTCTCCCAATTCGGCGAAGTGCTTGTTGTAGTGCCTGAGGTGCCCAAGTCAGGCGGAGGCCATTCGCTGACTCTTCATAAACCATTATTCGTTAGGGAGCTGGGGATGTATAATATCGCGATACATGTGATTAATGGGACTCCAGTTGATGCTTTCCATGCAGCGGTGAGTATCTTGGGATTTAAGCCTGACATAGTTTTCTCAGGCGTAAACATAGGGGAGAACACCTCCATGCAGAATATCCTGTACTCAGGGACTGTTGAGGCTGCGGTTGAGGCAGGTCTTTTCGGCTATCCTTCCATTGCTGTATCTTCAGATGTTCAAACAGATGAAGAATTTGAGAGGCCTGACTACGCCTATATGGTTCGGAAAGTGATTGGCCTCATAAACGAGTTCTTCATAAATTACGGATGGTTTGACGGGGTCGATACCGTATCGGTGAACCTGCCGGCTACCTCTCAACCCAAAGGCACAGTATCACCGCCCACACAAAAAATAAGGTTCATACAAAGATTCGAGAGAAGGGTTGATCCTAGGGGGAGGGAGTACTTCTGGCTGGTCGGTGAGAGCAGAGTAGAGGAAGGGACAGACACCTACTTCCTTAAGCAGGGTTACGTTGTAGTAACCCCTCTGAGAGCGGATCTTACACACCCAGATATAGGTGGTTACGGTAAACTTCCTTCCAAGTTCAAAAAGTTCCTCGAATACCTCGACAGCCACATAAAGGGGCTGTTTAGGGCTGAGTGAAGATGCCTCGGGTAAAGTATTTGGGCTTCACCTCATTCGAGAACGTGGATAATGCCCGCAAGAAGCTTCTAGACAGCTTTCTCCCGAGTGTTGAGAGTGAGGAAATACCAACCCCCTCATCTACGGGGAGAGTAACAGCAGAGGAAATAATGGCGCCCTATGACTTCCCTCCATATGATAGGTCTGCTGTAGATGGCTACGCTGTGAGAGCGGAAGACACTTTCGGAGCCTCAGAAAATAGTCCAATAACTCTGGAGATAGTGGGTGAAATCGAGGCAGGCGATAAACACTCATTACATATCAAAAGCGGGGAAGCCGCAATAATATATACAGGAGGGGCCCTACCCGAAGGAGCAAATGCTGTTGTGCCTTTTGAGCATGGCATCAGGAGGGGTAAATATGTGGATATTCTTAAGCCTGTGCACCCTCAGAAAAACGTGAGTCTAAGGGGGGAAGACTTCCGGAGGGGAGAAGTTCTCATACCTTCCGGAACCTTAATAAGGCCTTGGCATGTTGCTGCATTAATTCAGGCAATGATTAAGAGAGTTAAGGTTTACAAGAAACTGAAAATAGGAGTAATCAATACGGGCAGCGAGCTAATAGATATCGATAAAGATAGGGACATTAAGGAAGGGATTCCTAATTCAGCAGGTCCCCTTATATCTTCCTATGTAAGTGAGCTTGGTGCTGAGCCTATATATTACGGCGTTGTCGGAGACTCATTACAAGAGATCAGCTCTGCTATATCGGAAGCGCTCATTCAATCAGATATAGTTGTAATAACAGGAGGAACCTCTGTAGGGGGGAAGGATCTTGTTCCCGATGTTCTCTCACGAATAGAGGGCTCTGCGAAAATCTTTCATGGCGTGAATTTAAGGCCGGGAAGAACAGCTGGAGCCTACATGGTCAAAGGAAAGCCTGTCATAATGCTCTCCGGGCTCCCTGTAGCCTGCTTAGTGGGGCTGGAAAACTTCCTTAAACCTCTCATTCTTAAGGCATACCACATGAAGGAAATGCCAAGACCGAAAATCAGGGGTTTACTGACTAGGCGTGTCGCTAATGCGGTAGGTTTCCGTTCTTATTATCGAGTAGCTGTCTTCAGAGAGAATGATAAAATATATGTCGAGCCCTTGAGGCTAACGGGCTCCGGAATATTATCAACTCTGCTTAAAGGAAACGGCCTGCTAATTATTGACGAGTCTTTGGAAGGGCTGGAGGAAGGGATAGAGGTTGAAGTTGAACTTCTGGGGCCAATATATCCGGAGAAGCCTTCCTTCTTAGTTAAGGGGTAGAGTTTCTCAAGAAATTTTTCAGAATATCTTTAAGCTCGTTCGGGACACCCGGAGAATCTCCCTTATCGCGGATTATCTTAGTTTCAATGCCTATGACCTGCCCGGCAGCCTTATCCTCCTCTATATCGCCTATAAATACAGCGTCGTCGGTACTCACACCCAGCTGCTCGAGTGCTATCTTTAACTGATCTCTCCTATAGAGGGAATCCTCCCTAGTGATGAGGCAGTCTATCAGCTCCATTAATCCTAAGGCTTTAAGTAAAGGCTCAGCCGTATCCCTAGACCTTAAGGTGACAACACCTATTTTTAGTCCTGCCTCCCTCAATCTTTTAATTATGTCATATAGCTCATCATCCCTAGATACTCCAGCAATACTTTCCTTCTCATAGAAATGGATAGTTCTTTCCACCTCCCTCAACTTCTCAGGAGGTATTTTTAGAAGTTGCGAGGCTACGGGCTCACTACTTAATTTAGTACCTAGCAATCTCTCCAGAGCGGCCCTCATCTCTCCCCAGTTAAGGGTGGTATTCACCATAGTCCCGTCAATATCCATGATAATCGCTTTCATCTTAGCTCCTCACCATTATCTAAAGCTTCACTGGGTTTAGGGATTTAACCAAATATGGCTTTCTCTTCCAGATACTTCCCTTCCTCATATCTTCCGGGATGGAGCTCCTCAGTATACTTAAGTGTGGGTCTACCTACCATAATCATGCTGGCGAGTTCTTTACCGACAATAGGAGCCATCATATACCCATGCCCACTGTAGCCTGTCGCTATCAACAAGTTATCGTAATTGGGAAGCAGCCCTATTAATGGATGATGATCTGGTGTTTTCAAGTAATAACCTATCCATACCCTTAGAAGATTCGCCTTAAGAACCTGTGGGAAGTACTTAGAAATAATGCTGAAACCCTTCCTTATGAAGCCTATTCTCAGAGACATATCATTTTCTGGTACCGGATACTCAGTCCCCACAATTAGACCGCCTGAAGCAACCTGAACGATGTAGGAGCCGGAGGCCTTATGAATAACTAAAGGCTTAAGGAAGCTTTCAACTTTCTCCGTAATCATTAAGTGATGCGGGTCCCCCTTAATAGGTAGATCATAACCCACA
>Ga0164318_10006863_pt1 | contig 11033 bp, 12 predicted proteins | sample GuaBasSedimGuay9_FD_113734 | JGI IMG/M metagenome (GOLD analysis project Ga0164318, IMG submission 113734) | Subseafloor sediment microbial communities from Guaymas Basin, Gulf of California, Mexico - Guay9, Core 4571-4, 0-3 cm | ecosystem: Environmental > Aquatic > Marine > Hydrothermal vents...
GCTGTCTTCTTCAGCCAGATACAGTCCGTTAATCCGGGCCTCAGACCCCTTACCGGAAAGTATCACCCTGCCCCGGGTTTTCACCAGACGGCCGCCGAAATGAGCTTCAGTGAACTCAAGCCGGCTGTCTCTTTCAAGAAGAAGATGGTCGTGTAGAAAGAAAACTACACCGTTACCCAGATTCTGATTCAAAGCAATATTCAGAAGACTGTTCTCCCCGATGGAAGCTGTCAGGCCGGCGTTAACAACAGGAATTACCGATTCTTGAACTTCCGGAGCTCCGTAAAAACACCACAAAAGGTTGAGCTCCCCGCTCCCGGGCAGTGCAATATGCAGATGAGGGGCGGAAAACAGCGGTGATTGCTCGTCTCCGGCAATGAGTTTTTCCTCAATTATCACCGGTTCTTTCAGCCTGACACTTTCCGATAGGCTGATATGCAGAGCCCCGGGGAAGCTGCGCCAGTGCCAGGCGGTAATTCTGTCGGTCTCCGTATTTAATTCAGCGTTGGCGGATCGTTCAAGATCGGTGGGGAAATCCTCCGGAGAGCTGTCCTGGGAAACCCACTGAATTGAGAGCCCCTTTTTAACAGCTTCCTCCGAGAGAGCCATGGCTACCGGAATACCCCTTTCGGTTATCACCCGGGCGGCATAGTTCTCCGGCAGCAGAGGGGCGGGGCGTTCATTGATATCTCCGGTGCCGAGAATCGGCAAATCGGCTGTTTTATCCAGCATGCCTTTGGGCAGCAGTCTGGAAAGATCGGTACGCCGCCATTCTTCTTCTGTGGTATCCGGCCAGCTCAGTTTCTCAAAGAGATCTGCGGCCATTTGAGGTACAGACCGATTCATCCGACACTCCCTTCCATCTCAAGTTCAATCAGACGGTTCAGCTCCACGGCATACTCCATGGGAAGCTGTTTTACCAGAGGATCGAGAAATCCATTAACAATCATCATGGAAGCTTCTTCTTCGGAGAGTCCTCTGGCGGTGAGATAGAACAGCTGATCCTCACTGATCCGGCTTACCCTGGCCTCATGTTCCACCGAAACGTCGTCTGATTCCACTTCCATATAAGGAAAGGTTTTACTGATAGATTTTTCATCCAGTATCAGAGCATCACAAACCACATGGCTTTTCACATTATGCAAACCTTCAGCTACTTTAATCAGCCCCCGGTATGTTGCGGTACCACCATCTTTACTGATGGACTTGCTGGTGATGATGCTGCTGGTATTGGAGGCATTGTGTACTATTTTTCCACCGGTATCCTGTTCCTGATCTTTGCCGCCGAATGCGATGGAGAGAACTTCCCCATGGGCACCCTCTCCCATGAGCCAGACGGCGGGATACTTCATGGTCCGCTTGGAGCCGATATTGCCGTCCACCCACTCCACAGTGGCATTTTCCTTTGCAACAGCCCGTTTGGTTACCAGATTGTATATATCTCCGGACCAGTTCTGTATGGTTGAATATCTCACCCGGGCCCCTTTCTCAGCCACGATTTCCACAACCGCGCTGTGCAGAGAGTCGGTGGTATAAACCGGTGCGGTACAGCCCTCGATATAATGTACGAAACTGTTCTCATCGACGATGATGAGAGTGCGTTCAAACTGACCGAAATTCTCCGAATTGATTCGGAAATAAGCCTGAAGGGGAATTTCCACCTTGATGTTCGGAGGGACGTAAATAAAACTCCCCCCGGACCAGACGGCCGTATTCAAAGCGGCGAACTTGTTATCGTTGAAGGGAATGATTGTACCGAAGTATTTTTTTACTATGTCGGGATGTTCCTCCAGAGCCTGCTCCGGAGAGAGAAAAAGTACACCCTGAGATTTCAGATCCTCCTGTATGGAGTGGTACACCACTTCCGAGTCGTACTGGGCTCCCACACCGGCCAGGAACTTCTTTTCAGCCTCAGGAAGTCCCAGGCGGTCGTAGGTTTTCAGGATATCTTCCGGGAGATCTTCCCAGTTCTTCACTACCGATTCTGTCGGTTTGGCATAGTAGTAGATATCATCAAAGTCGATATCACCGATTCCCGCACCCCAGTTGGGCATCGGTTTACGATAGAAGGCCCGCAGAGCTCTGAGCCGGGTTTCCAGCATCCATTCAGGTTCTCTCTTCTGAGCGCTGATAGCTCTGACAACCTCTTCACTCAAACCCTTACCGGGCTTGTAAACCGATTGGTCGGGGTAGGAGAATCCGTATTTGTAATCCGCAAGGCCGGAAACAGGTGCCTGTTTATCACTCATAAACTATCCTTCACCCAGTCATAACCTTTAGCTTCAAGCTCATCGACGATTTCAGGACCGCCGGAGAGAACGATCCGCCCTTCTACCATAACATGAACCCTGTCGGGCTTCACATAATCGAGAATACGCTGGTAATGGGTTATTACCAGAGCAGAAAAATCCTCACCCCGAAGGGTGTTGATGCCTTTGGCCACTACCTGAAGGGCATCAATGTCCAGCCCGGAATCCGTCTCATCCAGAACGGCAAAGTCCGGTTTAAGCATGAGCATCTGCAGCACTTCCATTCGTTTCTTCTCACCGCCGGAAAAACCCTCATTCAGATAGCGGTTGATAAACTTCTGATCGATTCCAAGGAAATCCATATTTTCCCGCAGTTCTTTTATATAGGCAGAAACATTAAAACGCCCCTCTTCACCACGGCGAAGTTCCACCGCCCGTTTAAGAAACTTGCCAACGGTAATACCTGGAACTTCCACCGGGTACTGGAAGGCCAGAAAGAGACCAGCCCTGGCCCGTTCATAGGCTTCCAGCTCGGAAAGGTTGATATCACCCATGGAGATATTCCCACTGGAAACCTCATATTGAGGATGTCCGGCCAGAACATTGGCCAGAGTACTTTTACCCGAACCGTTTGGGCCCATCAATGCATGAATTTCCCCGGCGGGAACTTCCAGGGTAATTCCCTGCAATATTTTTTTATCCGGTAAGCCGGCTTTCAGATTTTCTATCTTCAAATTCATGTTTACACTTCTCCTGTTAAATCGGGTATCCCAGCATCAACCGGGCATTCTCGCTCATCCGGTTCTGATCCCAGGGGGGATTCCAGATAATCTGCACTCTCACATCCACCGCATCTGTCAGGGATCGCACATTGGATTCAATATCCGAAGTGATAACATCCACCAGGGGACAGCCGGGATATGTTAAGGTAAAATCAACCTCAGCAATGTTCCCGTCGGTTACTTCGGCTCTGTAAACCAACCCCAGATCAACAATATTCATATTCAATTCCGGATCGATAACATTGTAAAGCGCATCTATCACATCCTGATTTTCAGCCATTCCCATTACTCCCTGTGAACTCATCCAAAGTCGTATTTTCCACAAAACTCACCCATTTATCCTGAAATACCTGGATTATGGGTTTGATAATACAGCCGTGTTCTTCCTGGGCACAGTTCCCCCCGGAAGGCATACAGCCTGCTATTCTCTCCTCACCTCTGACTGCCATAAGTATTCTACCAACCCTGATATTTTCCGGCTGTTCATTCAGTCGGTAGCCCCCCCTGGGACCCTTTACAGACTTGATAAGACCATCTGTACTGAGTTTCTGAAGTATCCGTGCCAGCAATTTGAAAGGGATGGCATGGCGCTGGGAGAGTTCTCTGGCAGAGAGCAGCTGGAGCTCCTTCTGCCGGGACATTTCCACCAGTGAAATCAGTGCATATTCCATGTCTTTATTGAATCGGAACACCTGTCCTCCGTTAATACTACCTTTTTGGTAGTACAAATCTATTGATACAGGCAGCCCGAGTCAATATCTGCAGATGAATAAATCTTTTGAACACAGCAGTGCCGGTTCTGATATAACTATGATGTAGGAGATTCAGTTATGAACTTTAACGGATTAAACTGCAGTATCGGGACAATGCATCTGCTTTCCGACGCTCAGACTCGCTCAATCAGCTTTGAAACCAAAAGCGGAGTCAAATCCGGCGGCGGCCTATTGGTATCAAACCCTGCCTACTGTGAAATTCCCGGAACTCCCTTCTGCCGACAATCTGGAAATTGTACAGGCTCCAGGATTAAGAGACTGCTGAGATGACAGCTTTCAGGCCAGGCGTACTGGGGTATTCAACTGCGGTATTGTTGATTATTGGTATCATCCTTCCCCTTTCCGGAGAGACTGCAGTCCCGTCGATTACCCTGGGTTTTGTCGGGGACATTATGATTCACAACTCTCAGCTCCGCCGGGCCTGGCTGGGAGAAGATGAGTCGGGAAATGATATGGGGTACGATTTCAACCCGGCCTTTGAATGGTTTGCCCCCTACCTCGAAGAGCCGGATCTGATGATCGGCAATCTGGAGACCACCTTCGGGGGACCGGATTCTGCATGGATTACAGATGAAGAGTACGCGTTCAGGGAATATCAGGCCTACCCCACATTCACTACCCCGGATGAGCTGGCCCCCGCACTTGCGGATGCCGGGTTCGACCTTCTGGGCACAGCCAACAACCACTGTATGGACTCAAGTCTGGAAGGGGCTTCCCGAACTCTTGCGGTATTGGCCGATGCCGGACTTGAATCCACCGGTACTGCGGCTTCCGGTTCCCCTGTACCATGGAGAGGGGATGTCGGTGGGTACAGTGTCAGCATCATAGCATGGACGGCTTCTGTAAACGGGCTCATCTCTTCCCGGGGTATGGAGACGATCAACGTGTTCAACGCCCGGGGACATGACGGCCGTCTGCAGGAAATGCTTGCCGAAATACGTGATGAGGCGGCCCGGAAGCCGGATCTGGTTATCCTGAGTATCCACTGGGGGCAGGAATACTTCGACGAGCCGGATTTATATCAGAAAAACCTCGCGGATCTGGCTATTGAAGCCGGTGCGGATATTATAATCGGATCCCACCCGCATATTTTACAGCCTGTCGAGATCCGCAAGGGTGTTTTTATTGCGTGGTCTCTGGGTAATTTCATATCATCACAGAAATTTCAGGAAGGGGAACGGGCCTGGGTTGACGGATCGGCCATGCTCAATCTTGAAATCAACAGGGATGAAGAGGGAAAAGCCCGGGTAAGCAGTGCTGAATTTGTGCCGATTTACGTTCATTGGACACCTGAAGACATCCGGGTACTTGGAGTTACCGACGGCCTGTCTCCCGGGGCTGAAAAAAAGCTCGGATTGACTGATTACGATATTCAAAGACTCAAAGCTCTGGAGTTACAGATACCCTACCAGATAACCAGATATCTGGGGTCAACACCCGCAAAGAAATCCAAGAACGGCTGGGTTGTTGATTTTTAATGAAGATAACCCCGGTCACTTCGGGTTTCTATAAGAACGAGCAGCTTATCACCATAGCGTTCCCTGTATTCGGAAAGAGCTTTTTCAGGTTGACGTTCCCTGTAATGAAAGATTACACACAGTTTCCCTTCCTCAAGGAAGCCTATCAGATCTTCTTTCTCCCACCATTCCCGGTTGGATGGGCCTGATTCGTAGGTGACTCCGGCGAAGGACTCAGCACCCTGAGTCATATTTTTAGCCATGCAGGAAAGCCCCAGAGTTGCAGCGTAGTCTTTCAGCTGATTTACATATTCAAGGCTCTCTTCGATTGAGACATGAAAACCGTACTTTCTTCTGGCATCATCATCAAAAGCCCAGTCCATATTGTCAAACTCAACAATATCAGCACCCCAGGTCGCCGCTTTATCAATACGGGCTTTTATGACAGTCATCACATCATCACTGATTCTGTCAATGAAATACTCCCCTGGCCATTCTCCCCAGTACTTTTCCACCAGTGAACCGTCCAGCATATCAAAATCATCCCGCCAGTCCTCGCCTGTTCCAACGCTGATATAAGCACCGACAATATTTCCCCGGGCCTTGATTGCAGGGATGGCTTCCCGAGCCTCGAGGCTATCAAAGGGATCCAGCAGGACATAGGCGTTATGAGCAGCTGCGAGTATATCTACCACTGAATCGGCTTTCCAGTTTTCCTGATAGGCCTGGTTCCAGAGAGAATTCACCTCAGGAATTCTGTCCTCTGCAGAAAGTGATATCAGAGTAAAAAGAAACAGTGTAAACAATAGAAATCTCATAAACTCCTCTGCAGTTCAGATTTTCATCCGAGAGTATCTCTGAAAAAAGAAAACTCGATATCGTCGAATCCCGTAAGTGTTTCATGTCCGAAATCCGGAAAAATCCGCAGGGATTTGGATGATGTTATTTTGTTGAAAGCTGCAAACTGACTGGAGGGAGGACACACCTCATCCATCAGCCCTGAAGCCATCAGAACTTTACCCTTAATACGTTCAGCCAGATGCTGAACATCGATATAACCCAGCCTTGTGAAAATCTCATTTTCCCTTTCATGCATGGGATCAAAACGCCTGAACCATTCTACCAGCTCAACATAAGCTCTTTTTGCCAGGTCCAGCTCCCAGACACGCTGATAATCGCTTAAAAAGGGAAATACAGGCGTCAAGCAGGCAATCCGGGGTTCCAATGCAGCACAGGCCAGGGTGAGTCCGCCGCCCTGGGACCCGCCCCGGGCACCAACCCTCTTCGGATCGACTCCTTCTGTCTCCATGGCCAAACCGGCCAGCTCTGCAGCATCCAGGAAAACCTGCCGGAAGTAGAGTTTCTCCGGCGAATCCGACAATCCCCTGATAATATGTCCATGCTGGGTATTTCCGCTCACACCACCGGGATCTTCAGACAATCCGCCCTGCCCCCGGCAGTCCATGGCCCAGACATGATAACCTGCAGAGGCCCAGACCAGATGAGACATCCAGCTCCCGGCATTTCCGGTGTACCCGTGAAAGAAAACGACCGCCGGGGCTCTCTCTCCGGCTGATAGAACCTCAGGGCGGAGGTATTTGGCATGAATACGTGCTCCGGCGACACCGGTATAAAAGTAATCAAAGCACTGAACTCCGGGAGCCTGGAAACCCGACTTCAGAATCTTCACATCCGGATCGACCGACTTCATTTCATCCAGAGCTTTCTCCCAATATTCATTAAAATTTTCCGGCCGGGGATTGGTTCCAGAGTATGTTTTAAGTTCATCCAGAGATAAATCAACAACTGGCATTTTTTAAAGCTCCTTAAAAAAATGGGGGTGAAGAAGTAATTCCCCACCCCCATTTCAGCACTAATTCTGTTAGACTTCGCTGGCGGTTTTCAGTATGCAGCGCAGCAGAACATCGCCACCCCGGGTACAGTCGTCCCAGGGTGTGTCTTCCACTTCAACATGACTTCTTCCGTCGATACTGGGCACAAAAATCATGGCGCCCCGGGTAACTTTGTTCACCTCGCTCATATCATGACCGGCCCCGGAAACCATACGGCGGCTGGAGAATCCAAGCTCTTCGGCGGATTCAACTACACGGTCCCAAAGCGCCTTGTCGAAAGGAGCATGCTCCACTTTCCAGAACTCTTCAGTCTTGATGGGGCAGCCGCGCCTTTCGGCAATCATTTCAAATTCTTTCTTCATCAGACGCCAGGCTTCTATAGCATGATCGTCATCCCAGCTCCTGATATCCACGGTAAAATGAACTTTACTGGGGATGATGTTCCGGCTGTTGGGATAATTCTGAACCTCACCTACGGTGGCTACCATGTCTCCCAGCTGATGTGCCACTTTATTGACAACAACGTTCATTTCGCTGAAGGCAAGAAGAGCATCATTGCGGTTTTTCATGGGTGTGGGGCCTACCTGGTTAGCAGTTCCCTCAAGCCAGATGTCGTACCAATGAAGGCAGAGTATGCCCTTGGGAGCACCTATCTGTATCTTCTCTGTCCAGAGAACCGGTCCCTGCTCAATATGGAGCTCATAGGCGGCTTCCACATTCCATTTTTTATGATCGCAGGGGAAAGCACCTTTATAGCCGATGCGTTCCAACTCATCTCCGAATAACGTTTTACCATCCCGATCTTTGCGGTCGTAAGCCCATTCTTTGGTGATATTACCCATCCAGACACCGGAGCCCATACAGGCAGGGGGATACCAGCCGCCCTCTTCATTCGTCCAGTTAACCAGAATAAAATCCCGTTCCAACTGTAATCCGGCATCGTTGATGCTGCGCATCACTTCCAGACCGGCCAGAACACCGAGGATACCGTCGAAACGTCCACCCGGGCGCTGGGTATCGAGATGAGAACCTGTCATTACGGCACCCAGATCCCTGTTTTTACCGGGACGTACGGCGAACATATTACCCATTTCATCAATGGTAAGCTCACAGCCGCAGTCTTTCACCCAACCGGCAAATAAATCGCGCATTTCCTTATCTTCATCGGTGGCTGCACAGCGCTGTACACCATTGTTTTCAGTTCCACCGATCTTTGCAGAAATCTCAATGGTTTCCTGAAGTCTGGCACCGTTGATGCGCAGATTCTCAAATTGCTCGTTCCAGTTCTTAATTCCCATAATGCTTCCTTTGATTACTATTTAAACTCCGCCGGTTTTTCAGCGGAGTTATCAGATACTTAAAGAACGGCTCCGCCAGTCCGGGGGACAAATTCACCGTATCCGGCCTCACCTTTCCATTCACCGTTATCCACCAGAGTACGTCCCCGGGAAAGAACCCGAACCGGCCAGCCGGTTACTTCCATACCTTCATAGACGTTGTAGTCCACGTTCATATGGTGAGTATCAGCGCTGATGGTATGCTTTTTCTCAGGATCGAAAATAACAATATCCGCATCGGCACCGACAGAGATGGTTCCCTTCTTGGGGTACATACCGAAAATCTTCGCCGCGTTGGCTGAGGTAAGAGCAACAAACCGCTCAGGGGTAATCAAACCGCTGTTCACCCCCAGATGCCACAGAACGACATAACGGTCTTCAATTCCCGGTACTCCGTTGGGAACTTTAGCCCAGGAATCTTTTCCCAGTTCTTTACCCGGTGTCCGCCCATCTTTGGTTCCGTCAAACCAGAACGGACAGTGGTCGGTAGCCAGGGTTTGAATAGTTCCATCTCCAAGACATTCTAAAACGATACTCTGATCCCAAGACGTTTTCGGCGGAGGTGAGCAGATATATTTGGCTCCCTCGAATCCACCGGTTTCGATATCTTTATCGGTAAGGGTGAGGTACTGAGAGCAGGTTTCAGCCATTACAGGAAGGCCTTTGCGACGGCCCCTGCGGATGGCCTGAAGTCCCTGTCCAGACGCCACATGGACCACATAAAGTGGAGAACCTGTTATCTCAACAAAGTCCACAGCCCGGCTGGTAGCCTCTGCTTCGATAATGGCCGTATGAGCCACATTATGGTACTTCATTTCGGTCTTGCCTTCCGCCAGAAGACGGTCGGTGGCCATGGCAATGGCATCGCCGTTTTCCGCATGCACCATGGTGAGCATTCCCGCACCGCCGGCTTTCTCAAGAATCCGCAGGAAAGCGGTATCATCCACCTGAAATACGTTTTTGTAAGCCAGGAAAACTTTGAGGCTGGTAACCCCTTCTTCTGCTATTGAAGGTATCTCGGCAATTGTTTCATCGGTAGGATCGGTAACGGCAATATGAAAACCGTAGTCTATGGCAGCTTTGTCTTCAGCCCGGGATTTCCAGGTATTAATACCATCTACAAGACTCTCACCTTTTGCCTGCAGGGCAAAATCTATATGAGTGGTTGTTCCGCCGAATGCCGCCGCCCGATGACCGGTGAAAAAGTCATCGGAAGATACGGTACCGCCGAACGGCATTTCCAGGTGGGTATGGGGATCTACTCCACCGGGCATTACCAGAAGTCCCGTGGCATCGATAACTTCGTCATCTTTCCGGATATCCCCGGCAAGATTTCCGATAGCAGTAATAATACCGTCTTCAATTAATACATCAGCTTTGATTGTGTCTCCGGCAGTGATAATCGTGCCGCCCTGAATAATTTTACGCATCCTCAGAATCTCCTTGCTCTCTCAAATTTTCTCAAACCAAACGGATATTCGCCATTGAAACCCGTATAGGCATCTTTCAGTATAACAGCCATTTAATGGCTGTGATAAACTAATTTAATCTTTTTTCTCTGATTTTATTGCGATATTCATCAGACTTGTCCAGAATTCCGGTCTGGGAAAGGCGAAGCCGGCATCCCTGGGTGCTCCTACATCTCCTATTATCCTTAATGCCAGGATTTTATTGTTCAGAGGCCGTCCCCGGAACTCCCCAACAGGCAGCCATCCGGCCAGATGTTTCCAGGGAATTTCAACTATTTCCGGTCGTAATTCCACACAGATGAAAACCAGGGCATCAGAGGTAGCTATGATGACACCTTTCCGGGGTTTCAGGCGGCCTTTATCTGAGGAAAAACCGTAGAAAATCACACCGAGATCCATGGTTTCAGGGACTTCCCCACCAGTATAAACCTTTACACGTCGTAGAGCATGGCGCCGGCTTAAAACAAAGTAACCGATAAGCCCACTCACCAGAACGGCGGCAAGAACAATATCTAGAACGACATTACCGCTTATCATTGTTATCCTTTCGTTCATCAGCATCACGCATCATCAGAAGATTAAGGGAGAAAACCCCCAGGCCGATCGCCAGGAGCAGCCATATGTCCTTTGAGGGATCTGAAATAAAGGACCTCTGCAGTCCTGTCTCACTCCCCATATTGAATATCATATAAAACAGAGCAATCAACAGGATGATCATCGATATCACAATGATTTTTCTGCGCATGTTAAATCCTCCTTGAATTTGGAACGGCCGGGAGTCAAACCCGGCCGTACCCGACGGGATGAAGCAATTCATGATCCATCCCGGTTAAAATGCAGAAATAAGGACTAAAGCTTGGCCCACTCGGCTTCGGCTTTTTCCCAGGCTTCATCAGTAGCTTCATCAGCCCACTGATCCAGACCACGTTCTTTGGTTGTTGCACCGGGAATCGTGTTGTCCAGAATAAGTCCGATAATGGCTGTAACAGCCATGCCACTGGCAAGAATTGCCTGAAAAATATTACCAATAACGGCCCAGAACTGTCCGAAACTCGACCAGTCAAGAGGATTGGCGCCGAACTGAGCAGGAACAGAAAGACCGGCAAAGAAGGA
>Ga0164318_10006865_pt1 | contig 11032 bp, 10 predicted proteins | sample GuaBasSedimGuay9_FD_113734 | JGI IMG/M metagenome (GOLD analysis project Ga0164318, IMG submission 113734) | Subseafloor sediment microbial communities from Guaymas Basin, Gulf of California, Mexico - Guay9, Core 4571-4, 0-3 cm | ecosystem: Environmental > Aquatic > Marine > Hydrothermal vents...
ATTGATGAAATGATCAGAATGGTAGATACTATGTTGTTTACTAATGAGCATGGTGAAGTATGTCCTGCCGGTTGGGTTAAAGGTGACGAAGGTATGAAAGCTGACACTGAAGGTGTTGCTGAGTATCTTGCAAAACATGAGGGTGATCTTTAATCTCCATGTGACTCTCGTTCCCCCTCTCCTGAGGTGGAATGTATATATGAATTTATACAAAAATTTGTAATATAAATTTATCTATGTATTCAAAGGATGAAAATGACAGATTACGTGACACTGCTTAAAGATAATGAGCTTAAAGCGACTTTTCAACGTATCAATATTTTAGACGTGATCGATAAAAGTGGTCATATGTCTGTTGAAGATATTTATGAAGAGATCATAAAAATACATCCTTCTATCTCTCTTGCTACAATTTACAAAAATATTATTTTGATGGTGGAGAAGGCTGTTTTGGTTGAAGTACCTATTGCTGGTAAAAAGCCGAAATATGAACTTGCTAAAATGGATCATATTCATTTGGTCTGTACTGAGTGCGGAGATGTTGAAGATAAGCCTTGTATTGAAGAAACAGATAAGGTGTTTCATGCTTTGACAAAGGGGGAAGGTTTTGTCTTGAATAAGAGACAGGTTAATTTGTATGGGGTTTGTGCTTCTTGCCAGGAAGCGGTAGCGTCGTAAAAGACAATTGCTTTTCGTAGGGTGCTGTCTCCTGACGGCACCGAAATATGGTGGTGCTGTGAGGGCACAGCACCCTACAATGCCATTATTTAAAAAGTGCAGATCCAACTCTAATAAGGTTTGATCCACATCGAATCGCGAGATCGTAATCGTTGCTCATGCCCATAGAACAAATAGTGGCTCCTTCTTTTTCCAGTTTTTCATAAATTGTATGTGTACTCTCAAAACTTTGTTGAATCAGCTTTGTATCTTCACTGTGGGCACCTATGGTCATGACACCTTTTAGGGTAATGTTGGGACAAGTCTCTTTGATCTGCTGGTAGATATCGAAGGCTTCTTCTGTGGAGACACCGGACTTGCTCTCTTCCTTGGCAGCATTTATTTGAAGCAGGCAGTGCATTTTGCTGTTTTTGGCTTCTAGTTTTTTGTTGAGTTCTGTTGCCAGGTCACTGCTGTCCAGAGATTGCATAAGTGTCGGTTGAAGGTCTATGAGGTTATTGATCTTGTTCTTTTGCAGTGAACCGATCATGTGCCACTCCAAAGGAAGTTCTTCAAGTTTTGTCATACGCTCTTTGAGTTGCTGTACCTGGTTCTCACCAAAAGCTCTTTGTCCAAGTTCGTAGAGTGTCTGTATGTTTTCTATTTCTGTGTATTTGGCTACGGTCACAAGTTTCACAATATGATGTTCGCTGACAGAGATGCGTGCCTCTTCAATATTCCAGATCACATTATCCAGATTGCTTCTTAATTGTTCTTTGTCCAGTATTGGCATTTTAATGCCCTCCCCATAATCTATTTACATCATTATACAGTCCTAACATCATAAGACTCAGCAGCATCGCCCAACCCACAAGTGTAATGTAATACATTGCACTTTCACTTGGACCTTTCCCCCGTATGATCTCATAAAGGTTGAACATGATATGTCCCCCATCAAGTGCCGGGATAGGCAGTAAGTTGAGTACACCAAGATTCACGGAGATGAGTGCAGTAAAGAAAAAGAGTGCCAATATACCTGCGGAAGAAGCTTGTGCCGTAACATCGACAATGGTAATGATGCCTCCAAGTTTGTCCGGACTTACCGCACCTGTAATGAGTTTTTGCACAGACTTGAAAATGAGTGTGGAGGCTTTGAGGGTTTCATCCCATGCGTAAGTAAATCCATCAGTAAAACTGTAATAGACTGTGGTCTGTTTTGGAAGAGGTGTTATGCCGATGATCTTTCTGCTTATCTTCTCTCCAAAGATATTTTGATCATCAATGGTCTTTGGCGTAAGTTGAACTGTGACCAGTGTATTGTTTCTGTCAATGATCATGGTGATCTCACCTTGACTTTCATTGATTGTTTTACCTATCTCTTCCCAGTATTTTACATTGAGACCGTTGATTTGTATGATCTTGTCTTCTTTTTGAATGCCTGCCTTAAATGCCGGTGCATCTTTTGTTACTTTATCTACATAAGTCTGTAGTTTTGGTACACCCATATAGGAGATAGCAAGGTAGAGCATAAATGCCATTAAAAAGTTTGCAAACGGACCAGCAAGAAGAATGATAATACGCTGCCAAGGCTTTTTTGAATTGTAACTGTCGTCATCATAACTTACTTTAGTAGGATCAGAGTCATCCTGACCTTTCATTTTTACGTATCCGCCAAGAGGGACAGCTGAGAGGCTCCATTCCGTTTTTCCAATTTTTTTTGTCCATAGCCTTTTACCAAAGCCAATACTGAAAACATCCACTTGAACACCGAAAAAACGTGCAGCAGTAAAGTGTCCCAGTTCATGAAAAAATATAAGTACCGATAAAACCAGAAGTGCAACTAAAATGCCCATAAAAATCCTAAATAATTTTTTACAGATTATAGCCAAGTGTAGTAAAAAATTGATGTATGTTAAGTAATTAATGAAAATTTTTGCTAAAATAAGTAATTAATGAACTTTTAAAGGAGAAAAAATGAGAGAAGAAGAGAATAAAATCATAGAAAATCTTGAAGAAGAAAAACAAATGATGGATGAAGCAGAGAAGACATCTTTGGATGAAGTGGCAGAAACCTTGGAAGAAGAAGCAGAAGAACTTGAAAAAGAAAATGAAGAGATCATAGAAAAAATTAGTGAAGAAGATACATCAGATGATGAATCAGAAGCAGAGTTGGAAGATATTGATCCGCATATTAAGAATTTGAAAAAAAATGATGCTGCCAAAATGTTGGTAAATAAAGCGAAGATCATTGTAAAAGAATCTGAAAACCAAATGGATGAGTGCAAACTTTTACTGGCATCAGATCTTGAATATTATGAAAAAGCAAAGCAGGATCTTAAAGATAACGGCATGGATGCTTCTGAAGTACTGCTTACCCAACTGGGTTATGAGGGTGAAGAGAGTAGTGAACTTGATGAAGATATTGTTGTCTTTGAACCTAAAGAAGAGTTGTCACCAATATATATAAGAGATGTTTCCAGTGGTACTTTTACCGGATTTATCTTGGCGCTAATAGCAGGGTTTATTACACTTATTGGAATGGTTTATGTGGCAACTGAAAAACTGGGAATTACTTTGGATGTTTCAAAAGTACCAACAGCTGAATCCTTAAGTCCTGTTATGAAGTGGTATGGTTCCCTGGTAGGAATGCCAAAAGAGCCGCTAATCGGAGGAGGTATAATTTTAGTAACAGTACTTTTCGTAACCTGGCTGGTCTATAAAATACGTGTCAGTATCAAAGCAAACCGAAACTTAGCTATGGCAAAAGCACAGTTAGAGAGTGCAGAAATATATAGTGCACAAAAAGGTACCTGTAAAGATGAGATGGATAAAGTAGATGCTTATATTCATGATGCTATTAAGACATTGAAAACATTTCAGGTCATTTTACGTGAACAAGAAGCTAAACTTGAAAGAATCTATCATCTTGAAGAAGACAAAATTGAATCTTCAGATTTTCACCATAAGTCGAATTTGGAGATGCAGGATACACAGGAACTGATCAATGTGATCAAAGACTTTATGTCTGTTCCCATGTCAGAAGAGGGTAAACTCTCCGGAAAAAGCTCTCTCTTTCTCCATAGAGCAAAAACTAAAGTTCAAAAAGTTATAGATAGACTTTATTAATGTCTGTCACTTTTGACTTTAAGTCTAAAAGCTATAGTTGGCAATGAGTCTGAATTGATCATAGTCAGATGATAGAACATGATCAAAACTTACAGAAGCATAGGCTGCTGTAAGTGAAAATTGCTCATTGAGTGTATAATCTATCACCGCATCCAACTCTTCTGACGTATAGTCATTGCTATTGTCCGCCTGAAAGTTTCCGTAAGCAATACCGGCATGTAAGCCGTTAATGCCTACTTTTTCAAAGTGATACCCCGCACCTACAAGCCAGGCAGAACCTGCTTGACCTATGGCATCTAGTGTTTGGTCTTCCATTGAGGTGAAGAATGGTCCTCCACCAAGACTTAATCCTGTTGCACCTGTATTTCCATTGTCTTGATTGTATGCAGCTAAAATATGCACGCCTGCCGTTTCAAACATAAAATCAGCACTGAGACCAAATGTTTCTGCATCCTGCTCTCCTAAAAGTGCAGCACCGGTTTCAGTACTTGCATCATATTGAAGTCCAACTGTCAGTGTGTTCTTGTTGTCAAATGTTTTTTCATATCCGGCTTCGGCATAGATCACATTGGCAATATCCTGATAGTTGTAATACCAAAGACTGAGTGAGAGATTTTTAATCCCTTCATAACTGGCAGAAGCATAAGCAATACCTTGACTCTCTGCTGCCCTGTAATCTTCAAAATTAGCAGCTATTGTTTCACCTACATCGATAAAATTACGTGCATTGACAGCATTTTCCCATCCTGCCATTCTGTTGATATATCCAGCGCTTAGTGTTAAATTTTTTATATCATTATTGCTAATAGTATAAGCTTCAAAAAAGTTGGGAATCATTCTAATATCATCTGAGTCTGCATGTGGAGTATCCAGAGATTGTCTCCCCAGCTTTATTTCTGTATTTCCCCATTTTCCATCTAAAAATGCTTTAGATAAGAGTAAAAAACTTTTTCCCTCATCATCAAAAAAATCACCATTTATATGATTCGGATTTTGATTGATCCCCATATTCAACACTGTATAAACAGATGCACCCAACTTTAAACCATTCCATCTTTTTGTATCAAAGTGGTAGTGACCACCCAGTGCATAGTCAGAGCTTCGTGTACCGACATTCGGAGAAAGGGTAATGTACCCGGCTCTTATTTGTCCTTTGCTGTGTTCTAAAGGATCAAAACTTCCCAGAATACCCCTGACACTCTCTACTTTAATGTTCTGTTGTGTAGAACTTTCTGCTTCCTGTGTTGTATTATTATCTGCATTTTCAGCATGAAGTGCTGAAGATGCCATCATGATTGCTGTAATAGTTAGTGTTGTTTTATGCATTTACTTTTCTCCTCCCCAGGATCAGTTAAATTTTGTTTACTTCTATTTTTTCTGCTTCATCTGCTCTTACTGCAATGAGTGTTGAACCGACTTTTATTTCCATAGTCTGTTTTGCGAGTGAACATCCTTTTACGAGAAGTTCTTCCCCTCTCATTACACCAAAAGATGTCAAGCGATCTTTTAATGCTTTGTCTGCATTAATTTTAATAATCCTGGCTCTGTTGCCTTTGGTTAATTCTGATAGTTTCATTTTTTATCCTCCTGTAATCATTAGTGTGACTCTGTATGCCATAAAACTCAATACCCATGCGCTTATTGTTGTCATAAAGAACAGGTAGACCAGATACTTCCATCCGCCTGCTTCTTTTGTAAATACCATGGAAGCTGCAAGACAAGGCAGGTAGATCATAACAAACACAATAAATGCTATGGCAGAGGCAAAAGGAATATTTGCCCTGATCTGTGCGATGAGTCCATCACTTCCCTCGTTTACTTCATCACCAAGTGAATAGAGTACACCCAGTGTTGAAACAACCACTTCTTTCGCTGCAAGTCCTGCTTCCAGGGCTACAGACATTCTCCAGTCCATGCCAAGTGGTGCGAAGAACGGTTCGGAAGCGTGACCCACTTTTCCCAAATAGCTCTGCTCAAGCAGTTTTAGTGAAAGTTCATTGTTTAATTGAGTTTTTGCATCTTCATTAACAGTTTGTTCAATTTTTACCTGATATTGTGCTTCAAGTTCATGGTTTTTAGGGTAGTTAGATGCAAACCAGATGAGTATAGATGCAGCCAAAATAAAAGTACCGGCTTTTTTCATATAAGATTTTGCCTGACCATATACAGTGTGCCATATGAGTTTAAATGAAGGCATTCTGTATTTAGGCATTTCCATAACAAAAGGTTCATCATCTCCTTTAAAGACAAAGATCTTTAAGGCTTTTGCCATGAGAAGACCAAGCAATGCTCCTGAAATATAGATAATAAACAAGATATTACCTGCCTGTTCCTGACCGAAAAATGCTCCTGCAAACAGTACATAAATAGGCAGTCTGGCACCACATGACATAAAACCTATAATAAAGAGGGTAATGAGTCTGTCTTTTTCATTTTTCAGTGTTCTTGCTGCCATATAGGCAGGAACGGAACATCCAAAACCAGTGACCAACGGTATGAAACTTTTTCCATGCAGTCCAAACTTGTGGAAAAAACCATCAAGTAAAAAGGCAACACGGCTCATGTATCCTGTTGTTTCAAGTAGTGCAATACCAAAAAAGAGGATGATAATATTTGGTAAGAACATAATAACTGCACCCACACCGCCTATCATACCATCAGCAACGAGTGAACCTAGCTCTCCGTCACCAAGTATAAACTTCGCCTGATCTCCCAGCCATCCAAAAGCTGCATCTATGTAGTCCATTGGGACAGAACCCAGTTCAAATGTCAGTTGAAAAAGTGCCCACATAAAGAAAAGAAATAAAGGGATACCTAATATTTTGTTGATCAAAAGATTGTCTATCTTTTGTGTCATGTTTTTTGCTTTCATTGACTTGATAGACATGACTTCCATTTTTGCACCTTTTGCAAAAGCAAAGTGCTCATCTGAAAATATCTCTTCAAGGTCTTTAGTATTATTGTGTAGATAAAGGTGATTTAACCCTTCTCTGATAATAGGAAGCAACTCGATCCATATTGGCTCATCGTGCATCTTTTTATAGACATCTTCATCTTCCTGAAGCAGTCTGACCGCAAGATGACGGTAAGGGATCGTGGTCTTGTATTTCTTTTCTTTTAAGAAAGTTACTATATGGGCTATTTCTTCTTCTATTGGATCAGAGTAGATAACTTTTGCAGTTGTTTCTTCTTTTTCAAATACTTCTACAATGGCATGTTTTAAGACTTCAATACCTTCTTTGGTATTTGCAGAAGTTTTAATACACGGTACACCTAAAATAGCAGAGAGTTGTTTTTCATCTATCTCTATACCTTCTTTCTCTGCCTCATCACTCATATTGAGTGCAACAACCACTTTTTTACCGGTTTCAAGAAGCTGTGTTGTAAAAAGCAGGTTTCTTTGCAGGTTGGTAGAGTCTACAACATTGACGATAATGTCATATTCGTCACTTTTTAAGAAGCTTTTGGTGACTTTTTCTTCTATAGTATATTCGGTAAGAGAGTAGGCGCCCGGAAGGTCAATAATATGTACTTCATAATCTTCACAGGCATTTTTTTCACAAATATTAAATACTACCTCAGTCTTATCGACAGTAACACCTGAAAAATTTCCCACTCTGAGTTTAGCATTTGAAATGGCATTGATGAGTGAAGATTTTCCAACATTGGGCTGTCCGGCAAGTGCTATGACAATAGGTTTCATAGATAAATAATCCTTATAATTATATAGAAGTTTAAATGAAAACTGTTATCATTTTGTTTTTCTAGGAGTAATTTACTCTTTTAATTCTTAGAGAATAGTTAAAATGACATTGATTATCAATAAAAAGTAGAAGTTTTTTCGGAATTAAAGTAAAAGTGAAATATATAAAACAGGAAAGTCTTTAGGTACTTCCCAAAAGGGGAAGTACAGCCTGATAATTTGGAGAATTACAAGTTTAGATTAAAATTTGTAGTTTGCGTAGATTTCAAGTGCGTTTGTATCGTCACCTAGACCATAGTCAGTATTTGTATAGACTACATTAATATCCATAGAATTGATAATATTTATGCCGCTGTCTTTTAGGTCATAACCTAAGATTACATCAATTTCTTGACCATCATCTTCTGTGCCTGCAATTGCATTTTGATCATATTCATAATATGCATAACTTACTGAACCTGTAATTCCTGCGAATTCAGTACCAGCTTCAACTTTAAAGTTATTACCTATTGAACCGCCAGTTGCAGTATTCCATGAACTTGTGTAAAGACCATCCATTACGCCAACCCAACCAGCTACATTATCAGAAACATTTACATATGCTGCCATAAAATCAAATGCACCGTATGTTGCTGTACCTTTAATACCAAATACATTTGAATCCTCAATAGTGTCAGTATTATAGTTAGTATTTACATATTGTGCTGAAATTTTTGCTACATCAAAGTCATAAGCACCATCTATATAAATCTGTCCATATTTATCTGGAGCAATTGCTGCACCAGCATCTATATTATAGTACCAAATACTACCAGAGATAGTTTTGTTGTCATACGCTGCACTTATAGTCCAGTTATTTCCATCATCAATATCTGTAAGGTTGATCCAGTTGTCGCCGGTATTGTTTACTCTCCATGTTCTTACATATGAACCGATCAATGTTACATTTTCAATTGAAGAGTTTGCTATAGTGTAAGCTTCGAATGAACCTGGTGCTAGCAACCAGTCAAATCCAGTCAACATTGGTGTATTAAGTAGTTGACGTCCGAGAATGAATGTTGTATCCATAAATGTTGCAGTGATGTTTGCTACGTTGATGAATGCACCATTTTCTTCACCTTCAAAATAAAAGTTACTTCCTAAAACCCCGTCATACTTATTTGTATTTAAATATCCCACAGCAGAAAAGTTTGCTGCAATGTTTTCAGTAAATTTATGTGTTACATTTAATGCAGCTGCTAGACCGAGTTGTGACCAGTCTTTGTCAAACATATCATATGTTGGCTTACCATTGTCATCGGTATAGTAGTATCCTGTAATTTTTCCAGAAACTGTTGTTTGTGGGAACTCAGCTACAACTGGTGCCGATACCCGCTCAATATCTCCGCCTGCGAATGCAGCGCTGACAGCTAAAACAGCTACTAGACTTAATTTAGTAAATTTCATTTTATTCCTTGTTTTTTATATGTGAGGAATAGTATCGTAAATTAATGATTGGTTAATGGGATGGTATGATTAATTTTTAATCAATTAACTGGTTTTATTGATTTTAAAGAGAAAGTGACGTATTTTTAAAAAAATCTCTGACATATTCATATCCGGAATAGAGTGTCAAAGCAACTGCCAACCATAACAGTGATTCGCCTCCCGGCCATTGCATTAATAAAAAACCTATGGCGATCATTTGAACAACGGTTTTAACTTTTCCCATCCATGATGCAGCTATGTCCAAGCCCTGACTCACAGCAGAAACACGAAGTCCTGTAATGAAAAGTTCACGGGTGATGATGAGAAATATTGCCCACGGAGATGCTGACCCCATCATCATCAAGCCTAAAAAACCGGCAAGAGTTAACATTTTGTCAGCAAGAGGATCCAGTATGGAACCTAAAACAGTGACTTGGTCAAAGGTTCTGGCAATGTAGCCGTCAAAGAAGTCTGTAGCAGAGGCAAGAACAAAGATGAAGGCTGCTATGAAATTTAACCAAGTTTTGTCAATGCCTTCAAAGATACTGGCATCCTGGTTGACTAAAAAGAGGAACATCACGGGAGCGAGGAGAAGACGGCTGAAGGCTAGGATGTTAGGGATATTAAATATTTGTGGTTTTGCCATCTGTCTTATTCCTCTTTTATTTTTTGAATTAAATTATATCAATATGTATATTGTTTGTGGTGCTGTAAGGGTACAGCACCCTACGAAGAAAACGTATTACAAGCGTGTAGGGTGTTGTGCCCTCACAACACCATTATAATATTAACGGAATGTTGTTCCGCCATCTACTACAAGTGTTTGTCCTGTGATCCATGATGCTTCGTCTGTACATAAGAAATAGACTGAACCGGCAAGATCATCAGGGCTTCCCATTCTGTTTACTGCTGAACGTTTTATAGTTTCTGCTTTTACTTCTTCGTAGTTGGTAAAGGCTTTGAGTGCGTCTGTGTCGATAGGTCCGCCAGATACAGCATTGACACGGATACCCATTTCACCTAACTCAACAGCAGCATAACGACTCATGGCTTCTACAGCTGCTTTGTTTGTACCATGACCTGCATAATTTTCGATATAGATAAGATTACCTGTTGATGAAAGTGTGACTATGGCACCACCACCTACTTTTTCCATACGTACAGCTGCTTCCTGAGAGCCGCGTACAAAAGCACCAACGGTTGCAGTAAAGATGTTTTGAAGACCTTTCTTAGGTCTTAGTTTCATAAATTTACCATAACCACCTACTACTGGACGACCATAGATCATTGCATTTGAAACAAAAAAGTCTACTCTGTCGAAGTCTTCATCAATGGCTAGAAAAAGTGTTTTGAATTCATCAAGTTCTAAAATATTGAGTGGATAGGCTTTGGCTTTTACACCATACTTTTCTGTCAGGTCAGCTGCGATCTCGTCAGCAGCTTCTTTGTTAGAGTTGTACGTAAATGCAATATTTACACCGTTTTGTGCAAACTTCTCAGCTGTAGCTTTACCAATACCTTTTGTTGCACCGGTAATAACCAGGGTCTTGCCTTTGTTGTTTGACATTTTAAGCTCCTACTATTTTATATTTTTTCATTACGTTTTCAATTTTCTTCATATTTTCAGAACTTGGGGTTAACAATGGAAGTCTATACTCTAATGTATCTGTCAAACCGGCAATGTACATTGCTGCTTTAATGGGAATAGGATTGCTTTCACAGAATAGTACTTTATTAATCTCAAAAAGCTGATCGTTGATCTCTTTTGATCTTTTCAAGTCACCTTCAAGTGCTGCATGTGCAAGGTCTGCTTTCAAGTCAGGTAAAAGGTTTGCTGTCACAGAAGTAATCCCTTTTCCTCCACTTGCCAGTATAGGGAAGTCGATAGCATCGTCTCCTGAGAAAACATAAAGGTCAGGTATTTTTGCCAAAAGCTCAACGGTTCTTTCAATAGAGCCGGTTGCTTCTTTGATACCCATGATGTTCTCTACATCATCAAAAAGTCTTTTTACAGTGTCCGGAAGTATATCTACTCCTGTACGTCCTGGAACATTATAAAGCATAAATGGTACTTTTACG
>Ga0164318_10006866_pt1 | contig 11032 bp, 11 predicted proteins | sample GuaBasSedimGuay9_FD_113734 | JGI IMG/M metagenome (GOLD analysis project Ga0164318, IMG submission 113734) | Subseafloor sediment microbial communities from Guaymas Basin, Gulf of California, Mexico - Guay9, Core 4571-4, 0-3 cm | ecosystem: Environmental > Aquatic > Marine > Hydrothermal vents...
CCAATTTGGGACTAATTGTCAGAGTTGGTTTTACTCCATGCTCTCTGATAACTTCGTTAAATGAACTCAGTAGCTCCAGGCAGTGTTCTTTGCTTTGGAGCAGATTACCATTGCTTTCAATACCTAGAAAGTTAATTCCAGTTGGTGATATAGAATCAATCCATCTATAGATATCAGGGAAATAACTTAACGCGTGCAACGGTTCTCCCCCAGTTATTGTCATTCGTTGTACCTGAGATTTATTTAGTTCCCCCGCCATCGCAATTGTTGTATCTTTGTCTCCAATCTCTACATTAGCCGCTGCTTCACCCCAGGCCTTCTTAGTATCGCAAAAATTACAAATGGCGCTACCACAGTATGATAATCTTACATATATCGAAGGAACCCCAATAGCATTTCCTTCTCCTTCAAGCGATACAAACCACTCATTTATCTTAGGTGGGTTCTCTCTCAATTTAAAATCTAGTTGTTTAGTCATTATTTTTCCTTTAATTTTGTCTTTATATTCTTTATAGATATATTAATATATTTTTATAGTTTGCTAAAAGAAAGCAAACATACTAATCCCAAAGCTTTCTATGATGTCTGTCAAGTCGACCAAAGAAAGATCTAGATCGCTTCTTATACTCGGCTTCGTACTCTTTCGTCAAGTCGTCGAGATCTTCGTTAAGCATCCACTCTAAGTCTTCAATCAGTTTCTTAAGAGTCTCTTTTTCATCAGTATCATTAACATAATGTGTATCCTTACCCCAATGATCTTCCATCTCTTTAAGTTTAAAAAGCATCTGGTGGAGAAAAAACGTATAGTCCCACCACCGATCTTGCCATATCAAACTACGATATCTTTTAAGATTATCTATTCCCGTCATTAGCGAACGCCAAGGGTCAATAATTTTATTTTGGAACTGCCAGTTAATTTCCCAAGCTATATCTTTCCACCAACGTTGATACCAATTTTTAACTTTTTTATCACTCTGATGGATACCAAACTCTTTCATACAATCGAGAACCTCGCCTTCTAACTCTTGAACTGTTTTTACTTTATCAGTTTCCTGCATACTTTCTGCTTTTTTCTATTCCAGAGGGTAAAAAATCTCTCTAGCAAATGGTTTACTTCTGACAGCTTGTCCTCGTCTTGTATATATCAGGTCGTTTCTATATCTATACATCAAACTACGCCCATTAATTGCCGCGGATACAGGCGCCTCATTATATTTGCATAAACTCCATTGTAATTCTAAAAATCTTAATTTTTCATCTAATTTAAAAGTTAATAGAGTATCAAATAAGTTATATGTTAAAAATCTAACCAGATTATTTTCATATTCCCAATTCATGTCTTCTAAGTCTAATTTCTTAATACCAAGTTCATGCTCAGCGACTGTATCAAGTTTATAGTTAGGAAGCGACCGCCCAAAACCAGCACCACCCGCATCATTAGGTTTATAAAGTTTAAGAATATCAAGTAGTAGATAATCTGGCCAAGAATAAGTCCTGGTTCCAAATTTAGATACCTCCCCGAACTCTGAGATAGAGTTGTAGATATCATTACCTATTAAATTAATTCCTCTGTTTACTACATAAGGATCATCAAAAAGACTAGAGTTAAACCCAATTAAGAATAGAGTATTTAGATCGATAACATATTCAAAAAATCTCTGAAGTAACTTAGCTTCCGATTCAAAAGTCTCAACCTTGATACGGATATCTTCTATAGTGTATGTTTCATTCTCTTCGCATGTCTTCGAATAGAGGTCATTGACTCCCTTTTCCAAAACAGATGCTTCTTCTCTATTCGAATCCATCAAAAGTGTAAATACAGTTGCTTCGTTTTTGACATTATTGTAAACAGCGATGGCGTTTACGGGATAAGCCGCTTTTTCCGCGTCTGGGAATACTTCTGGGTTATAAAAAATTTCAATATCATAAAAGGTTTTATTGAGTACTTTGAGAGTAGAGTCTCCCTCATTAAATTCCGTCATATACTTCTGATAGTTATACTCATCAGGAGAAAAATCTATATTATAGAAATTATAAAATTTTATCTTATCTCTATTTAAAGAATCTATAAGACGGAATGTTCCGTCTTTATCTAATACCGTAGTTGTCATGGTTACTTCTTCTTTTTCTTAGAAGCTTTTGATACCTCTAACCCCAATGATGATTTCGGTTCTTTAGGAACTTCAATATCATCGAAATCAAAATTATTCAAAAGTTCACTAAGCTCTAGTTGAGTTTGATCAAAGAAATCTTTACGAGCCATAGCTATTGGGGTTAAAGCATCTATGCCATAAATTAATGCTTCGTCAAGACTCTTAATCTTAATCTTTTCCGCTGGAAATTGTTTCTTGGCCGCCTTCTTAACAGCCTTCTTAACTTTCTTAAGAAGCTTAAGATAGTATTTAGCTGGAATAGTCAGACCATGTACGATGACGTGGGTCGCGATCCCACGCTCACACATCTGCTTAGCATTAAACCACCAATCCTTGCCGTTCTCCATTTGAACAAGTTCTTCTTCTGTAAGTCCAATTAAATGAGAGGCAAAGAAGAGTTTATTATTTTTGACAGAGTGTTTGATATAAGATTCCATCTCTTGGCCTTTTCCAAAATACCCTCCTGAAAAATTGTGGAACATTATAGTGCTGTTCTCATAAATCAATCTCTTACTTCCAATACAAAACATTAATGCTCCCATCGAAGCCGCGTCTGATAATATCTCCGTTGTAACTTCTGCACCTGTTGCATGAATAGCATTAATCATTGCTCGTCCTTCGTTTAACAATCCACCAGGACTATTGATACGCAGTTTGATTTTATCGTTCTCATTTAATTCAGATAAATCATTTAAAATCTCAGCTATGTTAATCTTGCTTTCATGGAACGTTGATAGATAAAGAGTAACTTGATTTACCATCTGGTTTTCAATATCTATTTGAGGAATTAGTTTTTTATAAAGAACATGCTTGTCCCCTTTAAAAGTTTTATCTCCCGGTAGTTCCAATAGCGTTTTTAAAGTTTTTTTTCGTTTAATCATTTTTATCCTTAGTGTTTTTTTCTTTATATAAATAGTCTTCGAATAAATATTTATGGTCTGATGGTAAGGCTTCGAAAATAGCATAAGCTAATTCTTGTATTTCCCACAAAGCAGCTTTGTTCGTTCTCAAGTGTAAAAAATTTTGTAGAGAGCGAGCGTTGATGCTCCAAGCAAGTTCTGTCTGATAATTCTCCGGCATCATATACTTAGCAATATCATTACTTGTTCCACTTAATATTTCTTTCCGTAAATCTTCTAACATAAAGAAAGTACTTATATCAACGTTATGATTACCAGTCCAAATTAAATAATTAGAAGCTCTTTTAAAATCTGCTCCATCAAAAGAATTAAATTCTTTTTCTTTTTTAAGCTCTTTTAAAGTATAACGACTAGATTTTACACTAGGACTAGCAATTCTATGTCGACTCAGTTCCTGGAGTAAAGCTCTAGATATACCAGTAATATGGAGGTTGTAATAAAGATGCTCCAATGTCGAGGCGTGTTTAAACTTATTTCCAACTCTATCAATCAACTCTAAATCTTTTTCGCCCATCTCAAAATTATCATGACACTCTCGAGTTCCTTCTGTTGATTGATATAGAACACTATCCATGTCAGTATCAACGTAAAATTTAGTATCTGATTTTTCACCAGACGCCCAGCATGTTCTGACCCCGTCAACGGCTACCCATAAAGGGGTGTTGTGTAATAATTCAACTTTAGCCTGTTTCATTTAAAAATCATATCTTCGTAACTTAGCCGAGTCGTTTGTAATATACTTAACGCTTCCATCTGTTTAATCAATATAGACTGTTTTTGACCGCGACGAGTAAACTCGTTCTCATTAAGATTATCCATCTCGTAAGCCTTCTGACCCTCTTCTAACGCTACATCTTCCCATGTCTCTAACTTCCGAAATTCATCCATTTCCCCAACGAAATTATATCCCGGTATAAATACAGAAGAATTTGATATAGACGTACTGTATCTGTTCGTCGTTGTCACGACGCAACCATTCGGTAAATTTAAAGCTTTTACCATCTCTCTGGATTCCATCTCTTCGTCTTTATCTCTTGAAACTACATATGTTTTCATTCTTTCTCCCTTTCTTCTTTTTTAACTAAAGCATTAACTTCGTCATAAATCAAACCAGCTTTGTTTTTGTCAATACAATCTCCGTAATGCGCTCTCAGTTTAAAAAGAACACTCTCTTTATTTTTCCATTCATGATTAGATAAATTTAAATTATAATCTATTAATATCTCAGCGATCTTGTCTCTGTGTAATTCTGGCATTTAATCTCCTTTTATAGTGTATACTAAGCGTTCATCGTTATATATCAGTCTATCTTTAGAAAGACAAGTATCAACCCATTTTTCTAACTCTGGGTCCCAAATAAATATTCTTTTTAATTCAATGTCGTAAGCAACTTCATAAGGTTCACCTTGAGTCCGTTCAAAGTCTAGCGTGGGACCACGTTTAAGTTTAACTGTGATACTCATAATGCTAATCTTTTAGTCTCTTCCGTAAATACTCTTGAAAATTGGGACAATTTCATGCCTACGTTAAAGTTAGTAATTGTTCCTAAGTCAAACCTAATATTCAACTCTTTAAATAATTCTTGAACTTTTAAATAATCATTATCAGTCATATCGACGGGGAAAGAAATTACATTTAATTTCTTAGTAATTAATTCTTTTGGTAATTGATACTTTGATTTCTTTGGGTGGGAATCATAATACTGTGTTAACCTTTCACTGTTAATAATTAGCTGACATTGTAGAACACCATCGCCTGGTCTAAGAATGTCATTAAAAAGCCAGTTATATAACATGGCGCCTTGAACTTGTTTCGGGATAGTCTTTAAAGAACCCAGACCCCATTTTTTAGGAATACCAAACTCTTTATAGTCCATATCGTTAACTGCTTTTTCAACTCTAGCAGTATACTTTCTATTTAAGTCAATATATAACTTGCGGTATAATTCTATCTCATTAGTAATCGAAAAGTCTAATAGTAACACTCTATAAACTTCGGTTAATAGATCGATAATGATCTTAGTTGAATCTGCTTTGACAATCTGGCCACCTGTTTTCTTAAGTTTAGGTTCAATAAAGAAAGTTCCCTCGTCCCATAACTTAGCCAACCCATAGTACTTTTTTGCTAAAAATACTCCTCTATAACTAACGGTTTCTGATTTAAAATCCATAAGATTATAAGCTGGATCAACATTTCCATATTTTACAACAGTCTCATTAAATGTTCTCAAATATTCTTCATTAAATTTCTTAGCCAAATTCTGAGTAAATTCTACAGTTCTATGCGCGTCTTCAAACTTAGAAAAAGGTAGCGGTATTAAAGAATAACTTGAATCCGTATCAGCCGCTAGGGCAAACTCACTTTTATCGACGTGCTCCACAAAATTTTTCTTGGGCATAATAATATTTTTACACATTGTTTTCCTTCATGTTATTTGTATCAAAGCTAAGAAGTCTAAGAGATATATTTTTACTCGCGCCTCCACAATTTTTTCTTGCTCTTCTATATTTAAATTTATATAGTTGCTTCTTTCAAGCAACGATGTTAAACTATCATTGAATGCTTTTAAACTTTGATCATAGTACTTATTTCTATTCGCCCTTTGGTGTCTAAGATTAAATTCGTCTACCCTCTTTATCTCTTCTTCCGTAAATAAAGTTTTTCTAAGAGACATTACGTCATTAAAAATTTTGATATCGAAAGAACCCGAAAGCGGTGGTGTAGTGATAAAAGTACTGAATCTATTTTTATTATAATATGTAGATCGATTGCAATTTATTGGAAAGTAAGGTATCATTTTGGTTAAGGTGCTTTTTAGTTCTCTATCACCAATTAATTTTACAAACTGATGGAAGACTCTTTCCGCTAGAAAAGTTTTATTCCCATGTACCTGTTGGTATACTTCGTCTAGGAAATAGTCTTGTATAATTTTCAGGTATGTTACAAGAATTTTTCGTTGTTCCTCATTATCTACTATAAGAGTTTCATTTGCCAAAGAGAGCATTGCCCCTTTGAATTCATCTTCTTGAAGAAAGTCTTCAAACATATTTAATTCAATATTATCTTTACCCAACTTAACTATATCTCTCTCATATATAAACACTAATTTCTTTTTAAACCTAACTCTTAGTATTCTTTCCCATTCTTGAAACCTACTTTGTTGTGTGCTTATATTGATATAATTCCCACCAAACATAAATCCTTTCTTAACTGAATAAGGAATATATAGATAATTACCTGTTGTCCCATCCTTAATATGAGTGTCTACATACCAATGAATTCGTTTATTAACTTTATAATAATTATACTGGTCAATTACCATAGACTTAATTTTTCTATCGACCACTGTCGTTTTTTTCTTGATAGTACCTTTCTCAAAGTTACTAAATTGATAAACATCTGGCCTATCTCTTAGTACTTTTTTTAGTAGCATGGTTTCTAGTTTATTCTTAGTAGTCAATATATAAGCCTGGTTAGTCGCATTCGATAAATTACCTTGGTCAATAAAAAATTTAATCTTTGGCTTCCAAGCTTGCTTCGTATAGCTATCATTGATAATAATATTTATTTTTGATGTGTATGAATGCTTAAATGTTTTTGGTTCAGAGGTAAGTACTCCAGGATTAGGAAAATAAAATTGAGACACTATACCAAAGTAGTCAGAAGTATTCTTTAGATTACCATGATCAGTATAACGCCGATTATGCCTGTCTAGCTGGGTTACCACAGCATTCACTTTAACTAAGTCATTAAAATAACTTTCATATCCATCAATTCCGAAGAACAAAGCCGGTTTTATCTTTTGTGTTTTTTGAAGAAAAGAGAACATATATGGTATGTTGCTTTCATCAGCTTGTACTTGATGATTATACTTATAACTAGACCACATGTATTTCTTAATAAATAGAAGAGCCAGCCCTATTTTAGATACCTCTCCTAGACCTTCTGGATCATACTTTAAAATTCTTTGAACAATATTATTCCACTTAACGTACAGTTTCTCAGTATCCGTTTTTATATATTCTCGATACGTCTCTAATGCTTTTGGAATAGAGGTATCGTCTGATATAATCAAGGCTGTCTTTATAGTCTGAAATCTATTGTTATCCGGTATTCTGTTTTTAATTTCTAAAATATCCGGGGCCTTTTCTGACTCTGGTATGATATTAAAAGCGGAAAATGAATCCATCTTATCTTTATTAAATAGAAATTTACTGTATGTTAATCTATCTAGTGGGTTAATTCCGTTAGCGCGGGCTGGAATAGTATTCTGTTCTAAAACTTTATTATTTGGCTCGAGTAGTACTATATCTAATACCTTTTTAGATAGATCTTGTTTAGTCTTGAAAGTGGTCCCATTAACATACATCATATCATCTAGGGTTATATTTGCACCCATTGCATCATAACCAACTAGATCCCGGAAGGAACCAGTCAAGCCTAGATCATGGTATTTTGATATCTCATATAAGGTTTGCATTGCATACATGACCATCGTTAAGATAGATAGCTTATTATTGCTAAAATGTATTTGATTTGCTAGATTACCAAGATTCGCATCATTGGTATTTACTTTTAAGTTAAATTTTTTTAACTCTTTACCATCTGAGGACACACATATGTATTCCATTTGACTGTTGCTCATTAACATAAGTTGCAGATTATATTTTATATAGAGAACAATTTGATCTGATTCATCTTTAGTATCAAAAGCAAAATACAACCTTCGGTTTTTATAATTATACGAAAGAAGATCGAATGATTCATTTGCTATTAAATCAAAGGTTGTTGCTCCTAGATTCTCTTTCGTATGAAAGCGTTCCGCTTTAAAAGACTCTCCTCGTTTCTCAATATTAATTACTTCAGTGATCGGATCATTAAATATAGATTCTATGTTTAAGAATTCTTCTAGAGCCGATCCTTCAAAATTGGATCCGGTTTTTAAATCGGCCGGCGTCATAGGTAATTTGATGGCCATTATTAAATTCTTCTGAGTATCTGTTACAACCGAATAAGAAGAAGTATCCCCTTGTAATATAAATTTATTAGCTTGATCAATCATAGTTCTGAGATTATATTTCTCTATAATTTGAAGCACTCTAATATTAAGCGATAAATCATCGCTGTATTTCTCTGTTGGTTTAAGTAATATCATTTTATTCCTAACTTTTTATTTTATCGATTGCTTTCTCTCGTAATATACAAGATCCACATTCCCCACAAGCGGATCCATCCATTTGTGGGTAGTAACATGAATAACTTAAATTAAGTAATTCACTAATTACCTCTGGGAATTCTTCTTTGAATTCTTTGATCATATTTGTCTTCGTTCTCGGAAAATACGGAGCAACCAATTCGTACGTTCCTGTAATATTAAAACTCTTACCACCGTACTTGATAGTCTGTTCGATAGCGTTTAACCAGCCTTCACTATTGTCCATATAAACCATTCCTTCGCTAAGGTTCAATCCAAAGAGAATGTGTACATTTTGTAAATCTTGCCCTTCTGCAATACTCGCTAATAACAACGCAAACTGACTGTTTCTATATGGAACGTAAGCAATTGGTGCTTCTGTTTCATCTGAATTTCCAACTGCACCTTTGTCTGATATCTTAGAAAGTATTCCGGCGATATCAAAGAATTCTTTAAAATATCCTTCAGCATCTATAATATTAATCTCTATTTGGGTATCGAACTCCAAACTATAAAAATCTCTAAACTTATCCAAAGTACATATCTCTTCTTTGGAGGCGTTACTACCCCAGTTGAAGTAGTTCAGAATTGCTTTCTGATACATACCACTACTTAGTTCTTTATAAGTACTTAGTGCAATATCCATCCCACCAGAAAAAGCTACAAACAGAATTGGCCTTTTGGAAAGATATGGAGATATTTCGTAATCTATATTATTAAAATAATCTAAGTTTCCAGTTGAAACTATATGAGTATCACTTTCATAAATATTCGCTCTCCAAAGTTTTAACCCATTATCTCTAGTAATAATATCTATATCTCTATCTATTTGAATACAGGAGAACGTTCCTTCTGCTGATGGTTCACTTAATGATAGATACTTAAACACCTCAGTATCTACATTAATATTAACTTCTAGATCTTTAGCTATCTCTTGATCATTTATGATAGTTCCATGAATCGCTATGATTCCATCTTTAATTACATACGGTTGTGTCTCGGCTATATCTCTCTCCATCTCTGGTTGTTGTCTACTAAACAGAATCATTCCAATTTTCTCTGGATGATTAAAAGATTCCTCATCTAAAATAGCTTCGACTCTACTAAGCAGATTATCCACGTTAGGTATACTCATTACAAAATTTATAAATTTACCATCTGAGTTTTTTGAAACAATACCGCAAGAAAAATAATCTTCTCCTTTCTCTAATAACAACCTAGATAATTCTACGTTGTACTTAATAATATCTTTTTTTAAAGTCTTCGAATTCTCTGATGTAAGTGCAATAATTTGGCACATATTTCTCCCTTTAAATTTTTTATTAAATAAAAATAATAAAAATAAAGACACCGTTAGGTGTCTTATCTTATGCGGCTAGTGCTTCTAACACTAGATTATCTCCTCTAACCGTAGCTAGTTTTTTAATTGAATCGACATCATCGAAATCTTTTAGATTCATTCTGTTATCTATCGTTCCACCCAGGTAGTATATATAGACAAAAGCTTTTTCCCAATTTTTCCCAATTTCATTTTTCGTAATTAGGGTTTTTTCTTCGCTTGCCACACATGTAATCTTTAGGTTACCACTTTCGGCACAACTTTGGATTTCTTGAGGATTAATATCGGGAATAACACGGCGTTTAATTCTGTCGGCCATATCCTGATCATCAAGGTTGGTAATTTTAAAATATCTTAGTTGATTTTCAAAGATCGATACAAATTCTTTACCACGTATGTCATCAATTTGGTTACATGTCTCAGCATGCATAGCCCACCTCTCTTTGCCTAGATATATCGCACTAGTGGACAGATCGTTAAATGTTAGTTTATAAAGACGATTGACTTCCAATTCGATAGTATCAGTATTCAACAACGTTTTAACTTTCTGTTGAATAATTTGATCCCGAAGATCAGCATGGGTATACGTTAGCAACAGATGTCCTGTCTCTTGAATGATAATGTTAATCGCTTCCCAAGACGTATCTGGATTTGCCTCATAAAGAGACAAGACCGACTTCATATCACCAGAACCAAGTGGTGTCTTAAAAGTTTTGGAATCGATTGTTGGCATAGTACCAACCGGATTAAAACCTTGAATACCAGTATAAACTCTTTCTGGTTCCCGAGGAGTTTCTTCGTCTGCCACTGGCACCGCATCAACCGCTTGTCTTACTCTATCCATTATTGTTCTTGGTGGGATGTCCCCTCTGTGTTCCCGTATAATCCTAGAAAGCCCCTCTACTGCTAATTCCTCACTATCTCTCAATCGCGCCATAGCATGTTGTAGCATATTACGCCCATTTTCTTCACTATAAAGCTCTAGTTGTATAAACTCTTCAAAGTCTCTACTCGAGTATAATTTCTCATAATCCATAGATACATTATCTCCGTAGTTAAAAACCATGTTGCACTTTAACCAATACAAATCTCGATTGGTCTCATCACGTTGGAAGTCAACGATCTCTCCTAGAAGACTCTCGTCATTTGTGCGCATCTGGAACCAAGTTCCTTTTCTTAGCGTTACTATATTTGTATTTGGCATTATGCCTCCTTTAAATTTATATAAATTTTGTAATCTAAAAAAGATATTTATATAGCGCTTCCCAGCGCCGTCGACTTAATTTCTAAAGTCGAACCTCCCATCTATCGATGGGGATATGTAGTGCAGAAGATGCCGGTATCAATTAAGATACCGGCATCTTCTGCACTATTGTTTTCGATGTAGTCGCTATAAACCGCGACCACATCGTTTTGGGATAGCGTA
>Ga0164318_10006868_pt1 | contig 11031 bp, 12 predicted proteins | sample GuaBasSedimGuay9_FD_113734 | JGI IMG/M metagenome (GOLD analysis project Ga0164318, IMG submission 113734) | Subseafloor sediment microbial communities from Guaymas Basin, Gulf of California, Mexico - Guay9, Core 4571-4, 0-3 cm | ecosystem: Environmental > Aquatic > Marine > Hydrothermal vents...
ATTAAGGCTGAGTTGAAGTTGCGGAAGGTTAGGAAGAGCCAGCCTGTTATTGTTGATGTTTCTGATTTGTTCAGGGAGTGTGATGGTAAGATTGTGAAGTCTGCGTTGTCGCAGGGTAAGAAGGTTCTTGCGATTAAGCTTTCTGGTTTTGCTGGTTTGCTTGGCAGGGAATTGCAGCCGAATAAGCGGTTAGGCACTGAGTTTTCTAATAGGGCTAAGGTGAAGGCTGGTGTGGGCGGTATTTTTCATTCTGATGAGCTTCCTGCTTATGGTATTAGTGATAAGGAGGTTGCTGCTGTGAAGGATTTTTTCAAGTGTTCAGATAAGGATGCTTTTGTCCTTTGCGCTGATGAGGAGGAGAAGGCTAAGGTTGCGCTTCTTGCTGTTATTGAGAGGGCTAATGAGTGTTTGGTTGGTGTTCCTAATGAGGTTCGTGATGCTAATCCTGATGGCACTTCAACTTATCTTAGGCCTATGCCTGGTTCTGCGAGGTTGTATCCTGAGACTGATGTTCCTCCGATCAGGATTTCTGAGGAGTGGTTTGAGTCTGTTGAGGTTCCTGAGCTTATTGAGGATAAGGTTGTTCGTTTTGTTAAGCTTGGTTTGAGTAAGGATTTGGCTGAGCTTATTGCTAAGTCTCCTCGTGCAGGTATTTTTGATAGGTTTGTTAAGTCTTTTCCGAAGTTGAAGCCTTCTTTTATTGCTGAGACTCTGGCGACTATTGAGAGGGTTGTGAGGAGAGAGTTTAAGGTTGAAATTTCTCCGACAGAGGATGATTTTGATGTTTTGTTCAGTAATATTGCTGAAGGGAAGGTTGATAAATCTAGTGTTGTTGATATTTTCAGGCAGAACAAGCCTGTTAAGGATGTTATCAGTAAGTTTTTGTTGTTATCTGATTCAGAAGTTGAGAGGATCGTTAAGCAGATTGTGGATAAGAACAAGGGTGTTCCTTTTAATGCTTTGATGGGTTTGGTGATGAAGGAGCTTAGGGGTAAGGCTTCTGGTGAGAAGGTTGTTAAGTTTTTGAAAAAGTTGGTTTCTTGACTAGAATTTTTGTGAGTATCCTTTCTTGTCTTGTAGATAGAGTTTTTCCAGTTCATATAAATCTATTTCTTCTTTTTTCTTTCTAAAGAGCCATTGTCCTATGCTCATCAATAATATTCCGAATATCACTCCGATTGTGTTCACTGTTACGTCCCATCCTGAATTTATCCATCCCCCTCCGTAAACATCAAGGATTTCTTTTCCTTCTGGAGTTATTATTCCATCTCCATGCCCGAACATGAATGCGCCTTCTCCCCTTCCGAATGCTTGGAATCCCCAGAATTCGCTTGCTTCAACTATCTGTCCCACTCCTAGTGCTGCGAAAAAGACTATTAACGCTAGAACGAGGTTTTTGCGTGTTAGGATTTTGTTATCCCATTTGTGTTTAAAATAATTGAAGAATAGCATTGCGAATGGCATTGCTCCAATGAAGTGTGTTATTCTTTCCCATCTTATTGGTATTGGTGAGATGTTGTACCATCCGAAAGTTCCTAGTGCATGTGTTATATGTCCTATTTCCAGAAGCAAAAATATTATTGGTGTCATGTTCCATTTTTCATATGTCCAGTAATAGAATAGTGTAAGGATGACAAATATTATGCAGTCTGCTGTGAATGCGGTTGTTCCTATTATTTGTCCTATTGTTATTATTACTATATAGATCATTATTGATATTATTGTTATCCAGCCGATTCCTTTGTCTCTGAGCATATTTGCACTCCTGAATGGTTATTTATTTAAAACTAACGTAAAATTTAAAAAGAATTTATTTGTTGTATAAGTTATGTTAGAGTATCTATTGGTTGGCGTTAGTTTCTTAGGGATTTGGCTGACGATTATTTGGCTTCATTTTCTTGTAGGTGATGATGTTGAGAAAGAGTTACATACTTCTGATTTACCTGATTTGACTGTTATTGTTCCTGTTTTTAATGAAGAAAAGACTATCCTAAAGACTTTGGTTTCTTTGAGGGATGTTGATTATCCTAAGGATAAGCTTAAGGTTATTGTTTCTGATGATGGGAGTTCTGACAGGACCATGTCTATTGTTAAGGGTTTTATTCAATCAGATCACTCTCTTGATGTTTCTTTGATATCTGACAGGAATTCTGGTAAGGGTGCTGCGATTAACAAGGCTCTTGATAAGGTTCGCTCCAGGTTGTTTGTTGTTATGGATGCTGACTCAAGGGTCAGGCCTGATGCTTTGAAAAAGGCAGTTGGTTATTTTTCTGATGAACATATCGGTGCGGTCATCAGCAGGGTTGTTGTTGATTCTCCTAAGAATCTTCTTCAGAGGATGCAGCATTTTGAGTATATTCTTGCGAATTTGTTGAGGAAGGTCATGCACAATTTTGGGACTTTGGCAATCACACATGGCGCTTTTAGTGTCTTTAGGACTTCTTTGATAAAGAAGCTTGGTGGTTTTGATTCTGACAGGAATAATATCACTGAGGATTTGGAGATTGCTTTGAGGTTGAAGGATAATGGTTTTAGGGTTGTTATGGCTCATGATGCTGTTGGTTTTACTGTCGCTCCTTCTTCTGTCAGGAAGCTTTGGCGTCAGAGGATTAGGTGGTATAGGGGTTATTTGTTTAATCATTGGAAGTATCGCAGGTTGTTTTTCTCTTCAAGGCAGGGTATTTTTGGTATGTTTCAGCTTCCTGTTAATGTTATTGCTATAACTTTGAGTATTGCTTATTTTTCTTTGATTTCTGTCAATCTTATTAAGAGTTTGTTTAATTTCATCAGCAGGAGTTTGACTATTCCTAATTATTTTGCTGAGAATTTCCTTAATCTGCCGAGTTTGAGGGAGTTGTTGTTGGCTAAGGACTTTCAGGTTTATGTTCCTATTGTTTTTGCGTTTTTTTTGACTGTTGCTCTGGTTGTTTTTGCTCATAAGTTCTTTAAGGAGAAGATTAGTAAGTCTATTGTTCCTGCTATTTCTTATTTTATTGTCATGCCTTATTTCACTGCAGGCAATTGGCTTGATAGTGTGCGGAAGGAGTTGTTCAGGTCTAAGAGGAAGTGGTAGTTTTTTTCTTGCTTAGGGAGTTCTTGGATCTTTTTGGTCGTTTAAATTATGTTAATGGGATCAGCCAACTGCTATGTGATTATGACCCTTTCAGAGAGAAAAACATTCTGAATATCAATAGTTCTGAGATTCTTTTCTTTCTGTAATCGTTGCTGGTTTTAGGATTCCTTTCTTTCCCTAAAAAACCGCTATCAAATCAGCAATTCTCTTTCAGAAAAAAACAACCACTCTTATCAGTTGCGCGCAAACAGCGCGCCTATTGTCTAACTCAAGAGTCTTTTATTGCTTTTCATAACCTTGTGTCGCGTGCCTATTTTTTTAACTAAAGAGTCTCCTAATCCTACTCAAAATGTTTTACAGGACGCCTCTTGTTTAACTAAAAAGTTTTATTGTTTGTTTTTTTCTGTTTGTTTCTCTGGCTTGTTTTTTCTTAGTGTTGTTGTCAGGTCGTGCAGCCATTCTTTTGTGTCGTATAGTGCTTGTCCTGGCTTTAGTTCTCTTGCTTTCTTGTACGCTTCAAGAAATAGTATTTGTGATTTTGCGATTTCTTGGTCTGTTATTGCTTTTGTGTTCTTGCTCCATTCTGTGAATATTATTATGTCTGAGATGACATATGATGCGAGTATTGCTGCTATGATTATGACCAATAATGTTGTCGGTCCTGTACTTAGTTGAAGTACATCTATTACTGCGCTGATAAGTAATACTATTGCTGCAGTGCATAGTGTCGTGAATATCAGTATTAGCGGAAAATACCAGCTTCCTTGTTTTTCTCCTATGTTTGGGATTGGTGTGCTTTCGTTTATTTCCTCTTTTTTTGCCATATTTCTTATAAGTTCTTTCTACTTATTAAATCTTTTGTTGTAAAGCGCACCCGAGGGGATTCGAACCCCCGACCCCTTGCTTAGGAGGCAAGTGCTCTATCCAAGCTGAGCTACGGGTGCTTTTTGTTGTTTCATCATCTTTTTTTCTTGGTAACTTTTTTAACCTTTTCTTTTTTTAGTGGAATTTATGTATGTTATTAAGCAGGTTCCTGAGGATTTTGTTGTTGAGGAGGTCTCTGAAGTAGAGTTTGTGCCTGGTAATTTTTTTTGTTACTGGCTTAAGAAGAGGGATTTTAATACTCTTTCTGCTCTTCAGTTGGCTGCAAGGGCTAATTCTTTGCCTTTGTCACTTTTTTCTTGGGCAGGCAATAAGGATAAGAAGGCTGTTACAAAGCAGTTGATTTCTGTGAAGGGTCATTCTCTTCACAAGGTTGAGTTTGATGGTGTTGAGTTTGTTTTTGCTGGCACTTTGGATAGGCCTGTTTCTTTGGGTTTGTTGGATGGGAATGGTTTCAGGATTGTTGTGAGGAATCTTGAGGAGCTTCCAGTCATTAAGGAGAATTTTGTTAATTTTTTTGGTGAGCAGAGGTTTTCTGATAATAATGCGCGTATTGGCAGGGCTCTTGTCAAGAAAAATTTCAGGGAGGCTGTTCGTTTGTTGAACCTTCCATGTAAGGATAATAATTTTGTTTCTGCTTTGAGGTCTCTTCCTAAGAAGGTTCTTTTGTTTTATGTTCATGCGTTTCAGTCCTTGATCTGGAACAATGCTGTGAGGTTGTTTCTTGTTGAGCATCCTGATGTTTCTTTTGATGTTGAGCTTCCTGTTGTTGGTTTTGGTTCTGTTGTTGACAAATTCTCCAAAAAAGTTCTTGAGGCAGAGGGTGTTTCTCCAAGAGATTTTATTGTTAAGCAGATTCCTGATATCAGTTCTGAGGGTTCTTCTAGGCGTGTCTGGGCTAAAGCAGAAGATCTTGTTGTTCCTGAGTTAGAGGATGATGAATTAAATCCTGGTATGAAGAAGGTCTTGCTTGAGTTTTTTCTTTCTAAAGGCAGTTACGCCACAGAGTTTATCAGGCAGAATTTTGGTTGATTGCAAACCTTGATGATACTCATAGCACCCAGCTTTGTGTTTAGCGATGATGCATTTTCTTTAGCTGAATTCTAGTGCGCCTGTTTGGCGCAGTTCTATATTGTGGCTGAGTTTCTTGCTTCAACAATCTGTTGAATTTTTCTTTTTTCTGCAGACAGATTATCTTCCTGATAAAACCCGCTAATAACTTTACGATTTTTTATCTTCAGGGAATACTTTTGCTTCCTCTAAAAACTGCCTTCAACTCAGCAATTCTCTTTCAGAAAAAACTTCAACAAATAATAAGTCGCGGCCAAACAGGACGCCTAATGTTCAGCTCAAGAGTCTTTTACTGTTACTGCGCACATTGTTTCGCACACATCTTGTTTTACCAAAAAGCTCTCACTTCTGATCATAACTCTCCTCATTCATTCTTTCTCTATTATTTCTGTTATTTCTTTGTGTATTTCTTCTATTGTTTTTGTTCCATCGATTATTCGCACTATTCCTCTTGGTTTGTAGTATTCTTTTAGTGGCTCGACTTCTTCATGGTATATTTTTAGTCTTTTTCTGATCGCTTCTTCTTTGTCGTCTTCTCTTTGGTAGAGTTCTCCGCCGCATTTTGGGCATTTTTCATATTTGTCTGTTGTTATGTACCCGCATTTTTTGCATTGTCTTCTTTTTGTCAGCCTTTCCACTGCAACATCATCTGGAAGTTCTATGCTTATGACTAGTTTTATGTCGCAGAATTCATCTAATGCTTTTGCTTGTTCGAGTGTTCTTGGGAATCCGTCGAATATTATGCCTTCGCAGCCTTGTGTTGCTTTTTTGATCAGTTCAATTATTGTTTCATCTGGGAGGAGTTCTCCTTTTTTCATTATTTCTTTTATTTTTTCTCCTAGTTCTGTTCCTTTTTTTGTTTCTTCTCTTAGCAGGTCTCCTGCGCTTATGTGTTTGTATCCGTACTTTTCAACGAGTAGTTTGGCTTGCGTGCCTTTTCCGCTTCCTGCCATTCCTAATAGTATGATGTTTTTCATTTTTTTTCACCCCATGTATCTTAGTATTTCTTTGTGTTCTATGTCTTTTTTCCAGCTTTCTTTTGATTTTTTTATTAGTGGGATCATTTTTTCTCTTTGTTCTGGGAATTCTGCGCAGATCTTGTTTATTGTTTTTGCTTGTTCTTCTTTGTTTGCTGTCAGTTCTGATTCTAGTGATGCTCTGTAGAGTTGCATCAGTTGTTTGAATATCTTGAACGCGTATTCTTTTTCTTCTTGTGTGAAGAATTTGTATTCGTACAGGTCAGCGAGGTTTGTTGGTTCTGGGTTTAGTATTCTTTCTAGTGCGTCTAGGCAGAGTTCTATTTTTTCTTCTATTTTTTTTCGTATGCTTGCAAGGCTTATCTTGTCTGTGTTTTCTATGTCAAATTCTTTGTTGATGTTGTCAAAATCAGGTAGTTGTGTGAATTTTTTCTTTAGTTTGTTGTATTTTTCTTTTGTTTCTTCCATTATTTTGTTGTTTGCCCAAAAAGTTTTTAAAATGTTTCTGTTCTTCTTGATGTGTTGCCTCCGTAGCTTAGTAGCCAGAGCGGCTGACTTGTAATCAGCAGGTCGAGGGTGCAACTCCCTCCGGAGGCTTTTTTAGGGTGTTTTCATGTCTATTTTGGTCAAGAATATTTTTTTAAACAATAAAAAAAGGGATGTTTACATAGATGATAATTCTTTTACTGAAATCTCTGAAAACATTAGTGTTGAGGCAGAGTTTAAGATTGATGCTAAAAACAAAGCAATTTTACCTTCTTTTTTTAATTCGCACACTCATGCTGCTATGTCTTTGCTTAAAGGCTTTGCTGATGATTTTTCTTTGAATGATTGGCTTGCTAAGGTTTGGCCTGTTGAGCAGAAATTCAAAGAAAAGGGTGTTTATGTTGGGACTAAGCTTGCTGTTCTTGAAATGATTAAGTCAGGAACTACTTTTTTTAATGATATGTATTGGTTTCCTGAGCAGGTTGCTAAAGCTGCTGAGGAATTGGGCGTTAGGGCTTGTGTTGCTTCTGCTTTTGTTGATGGTATGCCATTTCCTCGATTGCCTAAGGATTCTGAATTGGTCAAGTTTGCTTATGGCCCTCATGCTATTTATACTGTTTCTAAAGAGAATTTGTTGAAATTTAAGGATTTGGTTGAAGAGGATGGCAGGCTGATTCATATTCATCTTTCTGAAACTAGAAAAGAGGTTGATGATTCTTTAAAGAATTTTAATTTAAGGCCTGTTGAGTATCTTGACAGTTTCAATTTTCTTGATAAGAATGTTATAGCTGCTCATGGTGTTTGGTTTGATGATAATGAAATCAATATTCTCACTAGAACAAAGCCGACTATTGTTTATAATCCTGTTTCTAATGCTAAGCTTGCTTCAGGTGTTTTGCGTTTTCGTGATTTGGTTAAGTCTGGTGTTAGGGTGTTATTAGGGACTGATGGTAATGCTTCAAATAATAATTTGGATATGTTTGAGGAGATGAAGTTTGCTGCTTTGTTGCAGAAAGTATGTAATCTTTCTCCTTGTTTGCTTCCTGCTTCTCAGGTTTATTCCATGGCCACTCAGAAGGCTGCTGAATTCTTTGGTGTTAATGCTGGAAGGATTGAAGAAGGCAGGCTTGCGGATTTTATTCTTGTTGACCTTAAAAATATTAATCTTTTTCCTTGTTATGATTTGATCTCTAATGTTGTTTATTCTGCGAGGGGTGATTGTGTTACTCATACTGTTTGTAATGGCAGAATCCTTATGAGTGATAGAAAGGTTGATGGTGAGGAGAAGATCTTGGAAGAAGTTAGGGAGTTTATTGAAAAGATTTTCTAAATACGTTTTGTCGTATTTTACTTACAGAACATTGTTATATTTCTTTTTCTTCTTATTTTTCAAGATGTTAGTTGAACTCTAATAGGAGGAGTTGCTGTGATGCAGGGCGCCACTCGCAGCGCTTTGGTTTGGGTCAAGGTTGAGCGCCACCACCAAAAAAACTGCTAAATGCCTTGTCCCTTCTCCTTTTCATCATTTGGTTTGAATTTCAGGGACATTGTTTCTCTTAAGTTTAAGTTTAGTGTTTCTGTCCTGTAGATATCCCCTGTGACTCTTTCTCCTATTGTTCCTATCAGGTCTCTCATGCCATAGCTTTTCAGCACTTCAAACAAGCCTATATAGAATGGGTGGTTGATGTTTTTTTCATAAGCTTTCATGTATTCTATTATTTCTTCTTCAAATGTTTTTCTGATTTCTTTTGCTTCTTTTTCTGCTTTCTCGATCATGCCTTTTCTTAAGTTTTTTATTTCTCGTGCAGGATTCTTTATTCTTTTGTAGATGACCTTTTCCATTTTGTGGATTTCTTTTCTGTATTTATCTCCTAATTCTAAGATGCTCATGACATATTTTGCTGCGAATTCTGCTCCTTGTTTTGCTATAATTATTGCTATCTCTGAAGCATCTGTATTTTGTGTTTCTTGGTTATAATCTTCTTCTCCGATTGTTGCTTGGCTGTGGATTGTCTTTTTGTCTTTCTTTTGTTTGCTGAGTTCGTATTTTATCCTGTTTGTTATTCCTCTTGATTCTATCAGGAGGCTTGTTAGCTCGTCTTCAGTCTTTATTTTTTCTGGTTCGTATGTTCCTCCAAGAACATATTTTGCTCCTGCGAATGTCGGCAATAGGTTTTTTTCTCTTAATTCTTCTTCTATTGTTTTCACTTCTTTATCGATTTGTGTCTTTGTCATTCTTGTTATGTTTATGTAGAGTTCTCTTTCTTTTAGCAGTGTTTGTTTCAGGTATTCTTCTGTTGTGATTTCTCCTCTTCTGCTTTGTTCTTGTATGTTCCATAATTCTCGTATGATTATTTTATAGTAAGGGTCTTTTATTGTTTCTTTGTTGATGATTTTTTTTGTTGGAAGATATGCTTGTAGGTTTTCTTCTATTATCTGGAAGTTTGTGAGTTCTTGTGTGCATCTTATTCCTAGTTTTTCAAGAGCGATTTGTCCGCCTTTTTCAAAAGTTTCTTCCATTCCAAACCTTTTTCTGACTCTTTTGAAGGTGTCTTGTATTTTTTTTTCAAGTGTGAGTAGTTCTGGCAGGTGTTTTTTTGTTGTTATTCCTGGGCTGCTTTGTTCTGCGAAGTCTTGTTTTATTTTTTCTATTTCATCATAGAAGTTGCTTATTGTGTATGCTCCTGATAGTGCGTGCACTAATGGTTTGAAGTTTCCATCAATTGGTTTGTATGTTGTTTGTATTTCTTTTATTATTCCTTTTGTTAGTAGTATTGTGTGTTCTTTATCTGTTATTTCTTTCAGTCCAAAGTTTTTTCCGTCAGTTATTGTTTTGAATGAGTTATGTCTCTCTCTGAATTTGTTGAAGTATCCTTTCCAGCGTTCGAGGTCTTTCTCTAATTGTTTATTGTTAGGCATTTGTCTTCACCCTTCTTATCATAGAGTGGTAACATTTTATAAATCTTTCTGATTTATGGAGATGCTAGTAACTTAGTTTTTTGCTGTTCAAGAACGTAAGAGGTTTTCTTTTAACTTTATTTCTCTTCCTTGATGAACTCTGTGTAATGGCATTTCCCGCAGGTTCTTCTGTTTCCGTGGACTGCCATGAAATATCCTTGTCCGCATTTTGGGCAGAAGGGGTTTTTTCTTTCTATTTTGTCTCCTTTCTTTTCATATCTTGTGTGTATCTTTTTTTCAGGTTTTTTTGTTTTTTGTTTTTTTGCCATTTACTGTGCCCCTTGTTTTTTCTTTTCTTTCTTTTTTGGTTCTATTTTGTTTTTCATTTCTTCGTTTTCATAGATGTAAGCTATAAATTTTGCTTTTTGGCTGCCGAATTGTGTGTGTATGTGTTTTACGAGTGTCAGTTTCTCGTCTGTTTTTGTCATTTCTGATAGTTTTTTTGTCACTTCTGTCTTGCTTGGTGTTGCTGCTGTGAATGTTATGGTTCCTTTCAGTTCTTTTCTTTTGAGGAATTCGTTGTTTTTTTCTTCTGTTATGTTGATTTCCATTTAGCTCACCTTTATTGCGTATTCTCCGTTTGCTGTGATGCCTATTTTTTTTGCGATCTCGCTTTTTTCGTAATCAAGGATGTACATTCTTCCTTTCCAGTTTAGCACGAATTTGTTTCCTTTGCATAATGGGCAGGTGTCTTCTTCTGTCAAAAATTTGTCATGTTTGCATGCTTTTTTCTTTGCCATTTTTTTGTGGTTTTATTTTTTCTTTTCTGTTTTTTTTGCTGGCTTTTTTGGTTCTTCTGCCAGCCATTCTATTTTGCCCAGGCCTGGTTGTCTCATTGTCAACCCTATTTTTGGGTTGTTTGGGTCTTTGAAGCTTACTGCAATCACTCTTGCTCTGCATGTGTCGCCTATCCTCAATGTTCTTTTTGTGTCTCTTCCTGATAGGACTTTGTCTTTTGCGAAGCTTACGAAGTCGTCCATTGTTTGGCTGACATGGATCATTCCATCAAGAGGCCCCATTGTTATGAATGCTCCAAAATCCGCGATATCTCTTATTTTTCCTGTTATGACTTCTTGGAGTTCTGGGATGAATGTCAGCAGTTCTATTGTCGCTTCGTAATAGCTTGCTCCATCTCCTGGGATTATTATGCCTTCTCCTGTCTCTTTTACGTCAGTAACATCCACTAGTATCCCTAATTGTGCGTCTATCAACCCTGTGTATTTTTGTTGTGCGCTTTTCAGCACTGCTTCTTCGACTTTTAGGTTAAAGAGTCTGGGAGCCACCCTTATGTGGTCTTTTACTTGTATTTTGTAAAACATTTTCTTTTGCCTGCATCAATGCCAGCAGCCGCTTCTTTTAGAAAGCTCTGGCATCTCATCATTTATCGTTTTTTTGCTTTCATTTAAAAAGCTTTCTGATTTATTTGGGCTAAGCCAACTTACCTGTACATTTACAGCCAAGCGTAGTCTTCAGTTAGATTTTTTCAGCATTGTTTTATTTTCAGTTTAAAACAGATAGCGGGCGGAAGGATGTTTGTTATGAATGCTGATGGTTCTGGTCTTGTTCAGTTAACTAATAGTTCTG
>Ga0164318_10006869_pt1 | contig 11030 bp, 10 predicted proteins | sample GuaBasSedimGuay9_FD_113734 | JGI IMG/M metagenome (GOLD analysis project Ga0164318, IMG submission 113734) | Subseafloor sediment microbial communities from Guaymas Basin, Gulf of California, Mexico - Guay9, Core 4571-4, 0-3 cm | ecosystem: Environmental > Aquatic > Marine > Hydrothermal vents...
ATCGGAGAAACAATCGCCACATTTATCTTCTCCTTTTCAAGCGGTTCTTCATCAGAGATGGCTGAGCTTATGGCACCTTCCGGGCAAACCCGGATACATTCCCCGCACCCGATGCAAAGCGATGTAATGCAAACGGCTTTATTGTTTTTGATCCGGATCGCCTTAATTGGACAAGCCCTTATACACTGGGTACACCCTGTACAATATTTTTCCTCAAAAACAATATATTCCGAGGTCATTTTTAAAATTCCTTTTTCAGTTTTACGCACTTTTTGTGAAAAAAGTCATTTGCACGGTTGTTCCATTTTCATTTTCAGACTCTATGATCATATTGTCTGCATTTTTTTCCATATTCGGCAGCCCCATGCCAGCGCCAAACCCCATTTCCCGATATTCATCAGTGGCTGTTGAAAACCCCTTTTCCATGACTTTTGCAATATCTTTAATACCCTGACCGTCATCCGAAATATTTAAAACAATTTTATTCTTATCTATTTCAACGCAAAAAAGACCGTCGCCACCGTGCATGACCACATTCATCTCGCCTTCATAGCCGCATATGGCAATTCGACGGATTAAATTTGAATCAACATGCATTTGTTTCAGCAATTGTTGTACGGCAATTGAGGCCTCACCCGCATGAATAAAATCCCTGCTTCTAATGTTAAAACATTTTTTAAAAGATGGCATTAAAACCCCGGTGTTATTTAATCACATTTTATCGAGACCCGCTAAGACCGATCAGCCCCTCTGCATACAATCGGCCACAGGATACAAACATTGAACAGGGCGTAGACAGCAATGGAATATCATGCATCCGGGCCAACTCAATCACCTGAGAATCCGGTTCTTTATTACGTACAAAAATAATGACGCTGCAGCCTGATATGACTGCTGTTTTAACGGCCTGAATCGTTATTAAACCGGTTAACAAAACGCCACCCTCTGACAAAGCAGCCAGGATATCACTCATAAAGTCACTGGCCCCGACCTTAAAAATTTCAATATCCGACTGTTCTTCTCCTGACAGAAAGGAAGCATCAAGGATCCTGGCCAATTCTGATAATTTCATAAGTTTACTACCGGATTTCATTTAATAGTTGTATAGTTGCTTTTGACATTATGACTAATCTTGATGGCTAAGTTGAAAATCCCGTCTACTGCGTTGCAGCAATTTTTCAGCCTCTCAATATATTACATGTATGATAAAATATAATGAATCCAATGGGGTGTCAATGAAATATTATTTTCGGAAGACATGCGTAATGGATAAAATGGCTTAAAATAAAATTTGCTTGCGTATTTTTCAAAGAAAAATTATTTTTTCTTTGAAAAATATATCACTTTGCGCCAATATTCGGTTCTATCATCTGCCGGCCGGCAAGGGAGTTGATAATCATAAAACATTGTCACACATGTTATTTTTGAAAATATTATGCCTGATCTTTTAAACAAATTTATAAAACTGCTGATTCAGTCTCCGGCCCGGTTTACAATTTTTTCCTTTGTCCTGATGATTCTGACCGGCACGATTCTCTTAATGCTGCCCCAGGCCGGCAGCACGCCCATCCGCCTTATTGATGCGTTATTTACCTCTGCATCCGCTGTCTGTGTAACCGGCCTTACGGTTGTGGACACCGGATCGGCATTCAATTCCCTGGGCCAATGGATTATTGTTGCACTTATTCAGGTCGGCGGCTTAGGCATCATGACCATATCAACGATTATCATATTTATGCTGAAAAAACGTTCCAGCCTGGCAGGTCGTACCATTATCCATGATACATTTATAAATAAGAGCAAATATACCATTTCTCAAACCCTTCGGGCAATTTTGATCTTAACCCTGACGATTGAAGGGATTGGGGTCATTATTATGTTTTTCTGTTTTCATTCCAGCCATGACATATCACAATCTTTAAAATTGTCTGTTTTTCATTCGGTCAGCGCATTCTGCAATGCCGGTTTTTCAACGTTAACAAACAGCATGACGCCTTACCGGGAAAACATCCCCTTAAACCTTATTTTCTGCTTATTAATTATATTCGGCGGTATCGGTTTCCCTGTTCTTATGGAACTCAAAGAGCAGTTTCCGTATAACCGGCGGACATGGCCGCGGCTGAGCCTTCATACAAAAGTTGTATTATCTTCCACAGCATTTCTCCTGTTAACCAGTACACTATTGGTAGGGTTAATGGAATGGCATAATACGCTGTCACCGCTTTCATTGCCCGATCGTGTGCTGGCCTCTTTTTTTCAGGCCGTGAATGCAAGAACCTCAGGTTTTAATTCACTGCCCATAGGTTCAATGGCCAATGGCAGCCTCTTTATTCTAATGATTTTTATGTTTATTGGTGCGTCTCCAGGGTCCTGCGGCGGAGGGATCAAGACAACTACCGCCACCACACTCTTTATAATATGGATATCCCGGCTGAAGGGAAGTGGATACCCACACCTGTTTAACAGAAAAATTTCTGATAAAAGTGTCGGTAAAGCTATCAGCATTGTTTTAATCTCATTGGGGGTTGTTTTTATAGGCATTCTGCTTCTGAATATCACAGAACTCGGTGACGTTTCGCATATCAGCAGCCGAGGAAAATTTTTAGAAATCTGTTTTGAAGTCATTAGCGCCTTCGGCACGGTGGGCCTGTCCACCGGTATAACCCCGACATTGACCGTGGTGGGAAAACTCATCATCACCTTTATTATGTTCATTGGGCGACTGGGCCCCCTGGTTATCGCTATCGCGGTCAGCCGGACGTCATTATCATCATATCAATTCGCAGAAGAAAATATTATGATTGGATGAGGCAAGGTATGAAACAATTTGTCATTATTGGACTCGGAAACTTCGGATTTTATCTGGCCACCTCACTTTATGAAAAAGGCCATGAAGTACTGGCCATTGATATTAACTCCAAACCGATTCAGGAAATTAAGGACAGTGTCAGCCAGGCGGTCGTTGCAGATACCACTGAAAAAAAAACACTGGAACAGCTGGGCATCAAAGACATGGATACGGCAGTTATATGCATCGGATCGCACATGGAGGCATCGATATTAACCACTTTGAATATCAAGGATATCGGCATCAAACAGATCATCGCCAAAGCGATTTCAGACCCCCACAGCCGGATTCTTTACAATATCGGCGCCACCGAAATCATATTTCCTGAAAAAGACATGGCTGTTTCCCTGGCCGAACGGCTTAATAACCCGAACATCCTGGATTACCTGCCATTTCTTGACGACTACAGTATCATCGAATGGGTGCCGCCAAATAAATTTATCGGCAAAACCCTCCAGGAGCTGGATCTCATTAATCGATACGAAACCCAGGTTATCGCCATCAAATCACTGGTTCCCGAACAAATACTGATGCCCAAAGCCGGATTTGTTATCAAAGACAGCGACATACTCATCCTCCTGGGCCCCAATGCCGGGCTTGATCGGTTAAACGAAGAAAATAAATAGACCTCATTGACATTATATATATATTATGAAATAAAATTTTAAAATTATATTTGCTTTATATATTTAAAATTATTCAATGGAGAATCTCTATGCAACTAATTCACCCGGATATATCATCGGAAATGATTCCAAAACTTGATGAAATTATTGCCGCCCATTATAAAATGGATGGTGCTGTAATTCCCGTACTCAGACTTTCCCAGGATATTGTCGGATATCTTCCCATGGCACTCATTGATTATATCAGCTATGGTTTAAATCTTCCCCGCAGTGAAGTCCTTGGCGTGGCGACGTTTTATTCCCTGTTCTCTTTAATACCCAAGGGCCGGCATACTATCAAAGCATGTCTCGGAACCGCATGTTACGTCAAAGGCATTAGAGAAGTCACAAGTCGTATATCCAATGAATATGGCATAAAAGAAGGAGAAACCACAAAAGACCGGCGATTTTCTTTAGAGGCGGTTCGGTGTTTGGGAGCATGCGGCCTGGCCCCGGTTCTGGTGGTGGACCAGGACACTTATGGGGGTGTTACACCAAGCCAGGTCAAATCGCTCCTTGAACATTACGAATAACCGGTCACATTTTTTGATCTTTGAACCTTGAGACCAATTTCTTTTTTTACTCTAAAAAGCCAGAAATAAGGACAGCCAAAATGGAAAAAAACCGACTTCAACTAATGCTTTGCGGCGGTTCCGGGTGCCAGGCAAACGGAAGCCGAGTATTTCAGGATGCGCTTGAAAAAGAACTGAAACGCACCCACCTTGACCAGGAAATCAAAATTATTGAGACCGGTTGCAATGGATTCTGCGCCGTCGGCCCGGTCATGCTGGTCCAGCCGGAAGGAATTTTTTACCAAAAATTAAACGCCAAAGATGTACCGGAACTTGTTGAAGAACACTTTCTAAAAGGTCGTCCGGTCAAACGGCTTCAATATGTTGAGCCCGCGTCCGAGAAAACCATACCCAAAATGGACGATATCCCCTTTTTCACGCACCAGGAATTCCGGGTCATGCGCAACAAAGGGATGATCGATCCGGAAATTATTGATGAATATATTGCCAGGGACGGTTATTTTGGCGCAGCCAAGGCTCTGACGGAAATGACGCCGGAACAGGTCATATCTGAAATAAAAAAGTCCGGGCTCAGGGGCCGTGGCGGTGCCGGGTTCCCCACCGGATTAAAATGGGAATTTGCCAGCAGATCAACCAATGATACCAAATATGTTCTTTGTAATGCCGATGAAGGCGATCCCGGTGCATTTATGGATCGAAGCGTTCTGGAAGCGGACCCCCATGCGGTTTTAGAAGGCATGATTATTGCAGCCCGCGCCATCAACGCAAACAAAGGATATATCTATTGCCGGACAGAATATCCGCTGGCGCTGCACCGGCTGGATCTTGCAATTAAACAGGCTCGTGATTACGGACTTTTAGGCGAAAATATCTTAAAAAGCGGATTTAACTTTGATATTGAAATATACCAGGGAGCCGGCGCTTTTGTTTGCGGAGAAGAAACCGCGCTCATGCGTTCAATTGAAGGCAAACGCGGCATGCCCCGGCCCCGGCCCCCGTTTCCGGCCAATCAGGGATTATGGGAAAAACCTACGGTTTTAAATAATGTTGAAACCCTTGCCAACATCGCTCAAATCATTCTAAACGGCGGCGAGTGGTATGCCAGCATCGGAACGGAAACCAGTAAAGGGACCAAAGTATTTGCACTAACCGGCGCAGTGAACAACATCGGCCTGGTGGAAGTTCCCATGGGGATTACCCTTCGCCAAATGATTTTTGACATCGGCGGAGGAATCCCGAAAAAAAGAAAATTCAAAGCCGTCCAGCTCGGAGGGCCTTCAGGTGGATGCATCCCCACCCAATGTCTTGACACCCCCATTGACTATGAAGAAATCGTGAAAGTCGGTGCCATTATGGGGTCCGGCGGCGTGATTGTAATGGACGAAAAGACCTGCATGGTGGATATGGCCCGATTTTTTCTGGATTTTATCCAGGATGAATCCTGTGGAAAATGCACGCCATGCCGTGAAGGCACCCGGCGTTTACTGGAAATAATTGAAAAAATCTGCCAGGGAAAGGGGGAGCTCAAGGATATCCAGACGTTAGAAGAACTATCTGAAGTCATTAAAAATTCTTCCCTATGCGGCCTTGGCCAGACAGCGCCGAATCCCGTGCTGTCCACGCTGCGCTATTTTAAAGACGAATACATCGCGCATATTGTTGAAAAAAGATGCCCGGCCAAGCGTTGCGTGGCTCTTTTAAAATTCAAAGTCAATCCGGATCTGTGTAAAAAATGCGGACTCTGCTTTAAAACCTGCCCGGCTGATGCCATCACCTGGCAAAAAAAAGAAGTTGCTGTTATTGATAATGAAAAATGCATTAAATGCATGAGTTGTTTTGAGGTATGCAGGTTTAATGCTATCGATTAAATTTCTTTGTCCTTTTGGTTATACTTTAAATCATACGGCTTCATCCGGGATGCCTTTAAATCTGTTTTCTTCCTATGATATATAGGCATTAAGAAACCATTCGGATATTTATACAAAATCCAATTTCTCAATAAAAAAGGCCGCTCATTTGAGCGGCCTTTTTTATTATACATAACTCAACTTTCTGACTTGATGCTATCTCTTGATATACTGAACAAAACTGGTATGTTGTTGAGGCATGCTTATAGAGTTGACGGTTGCCAGTTTACGGTTACCTGAAAATGCACGTTTAATCTTAGATATGTTTTTCATTGTAATATCGATATGATAGATTGGTATTTTTTTTGATTCACCACCCCCGTCAACTGTAAACTGTAAACCCGCTATGGTCACAGGTAAAAATACTGATATTTCAATGATATAAGACAACACAGAAAGTTGAAATACATAATTTTTTTAAAAAAATTATTCACACAGTTCAAACATGGCTGCAGCACCCATACCGCGCAGAATATAATTGACAAAGGTTAGCAAATGTGCTAACTTATGAATATGCGAAAAGTTATTTTCTATCATCTTGAGAACGGCAAATGCCCAGTGGAGGATTACCTCGAATCTCTTTCCAACAAGCAAGTCGAAAAAGTTTTCTTCGTTCTCGACCTGGTTGAGAATTTTGATATCGTACCCCGTAAATTTTTCAAAAAACTGGATTCGACCGATGATATTTGGGAAATTCGAGTTCAATATGGAAATAATATTTTTCGTTTCTTCGGCTTTTTCGATGACAATGACATTGTCGTGTTGAATCATGCTTTCACGAAAAAAACTCAAAAAACTCCGAAGAAAGAAATAAAAATCGCTGAGCAACGGGAAAAGGACTATTTTTCAAAAAGGAGGATGTCATGAGCGACTTACAAAAATATAAAAAAAACCGGATGAGAAAGGATCCTGAATTCTGGAAGGATTATGATGAACGTTTTGAAACATTCAAACTTGGCATTCTTTTAAAACAGGCTCGCATAGAGGCCGGTATGACCCAAGAGCAAATTGCCAATGAACTCAAAACTACCAAATCTGTTATTTCCAGAATGGAGAACCATGCAACTGATATACGTCTATCCACGCTTGAAAAATTCGCCAAAGCTGTTGGTCGGCGCATCCATGTAGCTTTGGCTTGATTTTTCGCCTCCCTTTTTGTCTAATCTGTCAATTTTTTTGGGGGGGGATAGGTTTTTAACGTTAAAACTTTCTGCCCCAAAAAAAATCCAACTTCTCAATAAAAAAGGCCGCTCATTTGAGCGGCCTTTTTTATTATACATAATTTTTTAAAAAAAATTATTCACACAGTTCAAACATGGCTGCAGCACCCATACCGCCGCCGATACACATAGACTCAACAGCATATTTAGCGCCGCGTTCCTGCATTTGTGTTATTATCTGGGCACACAGTTTTGCTCCCGTACATCCCAGGGGATGGCCCAAAGCAATGGCACCGCCGTTGACATTGATGATACGCTTGTCGCTGGTGGATTCCCACAGTTCTCTTTTGTCATACAGCCCCAATTGCTGCATAGCGTAAATACACTGGGAAGCAAAAGCTTCATTGAGCTCCCAAAGATGGATATCTTCTACTTTCATATCCATCATTTTCAAAAGTTTAGGAACTGCATAAGCAGGGCCAACACCCATTTCATCCGCTCTAACACCAGCGACCGTATAACCAATAATTTTTGCAATCGGTTTGATACCGAATTTTTCAACTGCTTCGCCGCTCATGATCATCGATGCCGCCGCGCCGTCAGTGGTCTGGGATGAATTTCCCGCAGTCACGGAACCATTAGCGGCAAAAACAGCCCGGAGTTTTGCCAGGCCTTCCACCGTGGTTGTTTCACGAATACCATCGTCAAAATCCTGAATAAATGTTTCTTTGTTCCAGATGCCATCTTTTTCAACGAATTTGACCGCTTTGGTGGGTACAATTTCCTTGTACAGTTTTTTTGCTTTGGCGTTGGACGCCTTCATCTGTGAATGATAAGCAAATTCATCCTGCATTTCCCGTGTAATCTTGTAACGATTGGCAACATTTTCAGCCGTTATACCCATGGAAACATAAACATCCGGATTTTCTTGTGACCATTCCGGATGAGGCCGCGGCATATTGCCGCCCATGGGAACGATGGACATGGATTCCACACCGCCGCCGATGGCAACATCACACCATCCTGCTTTAATCCGCATTGTCTGAAGTGCGATTCCTTCCAGACCGGAAGAGCAGAACCGGTTGACGGTTGCGCCGCAGGTGGTGTCCGGAAACTTGGCCATCTGCGCGGCAACGCGGCCGATATTCAATCCCTGTTCGGCTTCGGGAAACGCGCAGCCAATCATTAAATCTTCAACATCTTTTTTTTCTACGCCCGGCGCACGTTCCACGACGGCGTCGAGTGCCTGAACCATCAGATCTTCCGGTCGTGTCTGGGCCAACGCGCCTTTTCCTCTCCTGCAGCCGGGAGTTCTGACTGAACTTACGATATATGCTTCTTTCATAGATACTCCTCCTGGAATTTTCTATTACAGTATTAATTAAAGAAATAACGGCTTGCCTGTCTTCATAATATTCTCAGCCATCTTCTGGGTATTTTCGGTTTTCCACAATTCCACAAATGCTTCTCTTTCAAGCGTCATCAGATGTTCTTCAGAGACCAGCGTTCCCTGAGGCACATCACCGCCGGCCATGCAGACCGCGATTTTCTTGGCAATAAATTCCATATGCGGGGTAATGTATCCACCGGATTTCATATTATTCATTTCCGCCCAGATCATCCCCTGTGCTTCACGACCGAAAACCGCTCTCTTTATCTTTCTGGGCGGTGCATATCCGTCATCAACCATCTTCAAGACTTCTTTTTTCGCTTCCCCGATCAGATTATCTTTATTGGCAACAATTCGGTCAGAGGCCCGGAGAAAACCGTTCTTACGAGCATCTGCTGCGGATGAAGAAACTTTTGCCTGAGCAACACACATGAATGCCTGGATAAAGAAACCCGCCAGGTCCGTAATTTTTCCGGCACCAGGTTTGGATTCAATATAATTTCTCCACAAATGAATCATGCCGCCGCCGCCGGGAACAAGCCCTGCGCCGATTTCAACCAGCCCCATGAAAAGGTCGGTGTGCGCAACGATTCTGTCTGCTGACAGACAAATTTCGCATCCACCGCCCAAAGCCAGGCCATAAGGAGCGGCCACGACCGGGTACGGAGAATACTTGGTGCCCATGATGCCTTTATGTACACCGGCAATAAAATCATTAATTTCACTAAACTTACCGGCTTTTGCAAGGCCCAGCATATAGGCCAGATCACCGCCTGCGGAAAAAGCGCCGGGCATTCCGGAAGCCTGGTTGCCGATTACAAGACCCACGCCGTTTTCAAGAACATACTCACCGGCTTCTGTCATGAAATCAAGCATCTCTTTATTAAGCGCATTCATTTTGGAATGGAACTCTACGTCAAACACCCCATCGCCCAGATCAATCAGTGAGCAGGAAGGAGTGGTTTTAACCACTTTGCCATTGGCACGAAGGTCGGCCAAAACAATGGCTTTTTCGCTGGTCTGCATCGGTTTGTAGCTGTTGGATGCGAAATCAAAAAACATCTTTTTGCCGTCTTCCAGCTTATAAAAAGAGGTTGCACCGGATGCGAGCATTTTTTTAACATTTTCCGGAACCGTCATGCCGTCGGCTTCCATCTTGGCAACTGCTTTTTCAACGCCAATGGCATCCCATGATTCAAACGGACCCATTTCAAAATTATAACCCCATTTCATGGCATTATCAATTTCAACGATGGTCTCTGAAATCTCGGGAATACGGTTGGCGGAGTAAATAAACCCGGCCGCAGCGACTTTCCACGCATATTTGGCGCCCTTATCATCTCCATAAACAACGGCCTGAAGTTTTTCAGGCAGAGTCTCGACTTTTTTAGCTGCTTCAATGCACGGGAAAGTGGGTCGGTCAAGATCCACATACTCACCGGTCGTCGGATCGATAACCTTACGGAGGACTTTCCATTCCGGAGTGATATCTTTTTTATAAAACCCGCCCTTGGTTTTGTTGCCCAGCTGATTGTTTTCAACCATTTTTTTAACAAAATCCGGAACAATAAACGTATCCCGTTCTTCGTCATCAACACACATTTCATATGTATTGTCGGAAACATGGCACATGGTATCCAGACCAACCAGGTCGGATGTTTTGAAAATAGCAGTTTTGGGACGACCCATGGGAGCACCGAAAATCGCGTCGACTTCTGGAATGGTCAGGCCGTCTTCCAGCATAATCTGCATGGCTTTACCAATACCGTGAATACCAATACGGTTACCCACGAAGTTGGGGGTATCTTTGGCCCATACAATGCCTTTACCCAACATTTTTTCGCCAAAATCCGCCACGAAATCAAGAACTTCGGGAAGGGTTTCTTCGCCCTTAATAATCTCCAGAAGATGCATGTAGCGGACCGGGTTAAAAAAATGGGTACCCAGAAAATGCTGGCACATTTCCTGATTCAGGTCAGCGGACATATCTTTTAAGGGGATTCCGGATGTATTGGAACTGATAATTGAACCAGGTTTCCGAACGCCTTCAATGCGTTTGAAAAGTTGTTGTTTAATTTTTAAATTTTCAACAACAACCTCAACAATCCAGTCACACTCGGCCAGTTTGTCAAAATCATCATCCAGATTACCGATTGAAATCATCGGAGCATCATTTTTTTTGTCATAAAACAACGGCGGTTTTGACTTTAATGCCGCATTAAAACCAGCCTCAACCATTCTGTTTCTGGCTTTGGGGTCTTTCTTCTCCTCATCGGTCAAATCAAATGGAACGATGTCTAAAAGCAAGACTTCCACACCGGCACCGGCCATCAGAGCTGCAATACCACCGCCCATAATACCTGAACCGATAACGGCTACCTTTCTAATTCTTCTTTGCATAGTTTCCTCCTGAGATATATATTAAGTTAAGCAAGAAATGCACAAACCCACTAAAAACAAATTTTTGAAACAAAACTAATTAACTACCAAAGAGTCCTTTGGGGTGTCAAGAAAAATATATCCGCCG
>Ga0164318_10006870_pt1 | contig 11030 bp, 9 predicted proteins | sample GuaBasSedimGuay9_FD_113734 | JGI IMG/M metagenome (GOLD analysis project Ga0164318, IMG submission 113734) | Subseafloor sediment microbial communities from Guaymas Basin, Gulf of California, Mexico - Guay9, Core 4571-4, 0-3 cm | ecosystem: Environmental > Aquatic > Marine > Hydrothermal vents >...
CGAGATTAACATAAGCGTGAGATCTCCTTTCCCTAACGGGACATTTTCCCTGAGAACCCACGTTTTCTTTGAAATTTATGAATAATGCAGGCTATACCCCTTCGCTTTGAAATTTTTCTTTTTTTCAGAGCCTGTCTGAATTTTACCGCGGAGACCGCAAAGAACGCGGAGAATGGGGGAGTTTTGGTTATGCGTGCTTCGCGCACTCCCGGTAAAAAAAGAAAAACTGAAGGTGAAACGGTATATTCACCGATTGGAGGGTGCTTATGAAGGAGTTGTTGATGCTGACCCACTCGGCGGGCTTCGAGCACGATTATCTTCCGACGGCCGAGGAGTTGGTGACGGAGATCGGGAGTGCGTCGGGGCTGTTCGAGGCCACGACCACGCAGGACTGCTCCCTGATCCACGCGGAAAATCTGAAACAGTACGACGCGCTGCTTTTCGCCACCACGGGCGAGCTTCCGATGTCCGATGCGCAGAAGCAGGCGCTCATCGCTTTCGTCAAATCGGGCGGGGCCTTCATCGGCGTGCACAACGCTACGGATACGTTCTACGAGTTTCCCGAATACGGGGAGATGATCGGCGGGTACTTCAATGGGCATCCGTGGACTCAGGAGGTCGTCGCCGTTGTGGAGGATACGGATCATCCCGCTACCCGGCACCTGGAGCCGTCGTTCAAGGTATTCGACGAAATCTATGTGCACAAAGACTGGTCGCGCGAGAGAACCCACGTCCTTATCCGCCTCGACAACACCTCCGTTGACGTGAGCAAAGGAAAGCGGGAGGACCACGACTACGCGCTGGCTTGGTGTCATCCTTACGGGGAAGGCCGGGTGTTCTATACGGCGTTCGGGCATCCGAAGGAACTGTGGCGCGAGGCGTGGTTTCAGAAGCATCTGTTGGGGGGTATCCTGTGGGCGATGGGTATGGCTGAGTGAGTTCGTGGAAATTGAAAGGGGAAGATGGAGAAGATTCTGAAAACGGAAGTGAAGCAGGGCCATCTGGCCATCTGGTGGATCGGTCAGGGGGGATTTGTATTCAAGACGAGCGGGAGACGGATCGTGATGGTGGATCCGTATCTCTCCTTTTCGATGCAGGGCATGACGTATATTCATCCCGAATTGGCGTTTCGTCCGGAATCGGTTCGGGCGGATTTTGTGTTGTGCAGTCACGATCACATGGATCACACGGATGAGCCTACGCTGACGGCCATTGCCCGTTCGGATGAAGCCACGACGTTCTATGGCCCGCCATTGAGTACAAAGCGAATGACGGCGTTCGGCATCGCCCCGGAGCGCATTACCAGGATAGAACGCGGCGATGTGCTCAGCTTGGACGACACCATCTCGGTAGAGGCCGTGTATGCGCATCATACGCCGGATAGCTGTGGATTTATCTTCGACTTCGAGGGCATCGAAGTGTATTACACCGGAGATACGGAGGTGGGCCTCCACGGGTACCTGGAGCAAATGGAGCGGGTGAAGGCACTCCGGCCAGACATCCTGATCATCTGCATCAACCCGGGATATAAGAATTTAGGCCCCACGGAAGCGGCGGAGCTGACCGGGTGGGTGGATCCGAAGGTCGTCATCCCGATGCACTACGATCTAATCGAGGAGAACACGGTGGATCCCCGGGAATTCGTGAATGCGCTGACGGCGGGCGGAGTGAAGGCGCGTCCGGTGTTAATGGAATATGGAGGAGGGTATCTGTTCACGGGTGAGTAGTAATTGGCGAGTGGTGATCACGCCACCTACCCAATCACCAATTACCAATCACCGATTTTTGTCTTTCTCTGCGTTCTCCGCGTCTTTGCGGTGCGAATTTCATCTAAAAAAGGAGGGACGTGCGATGTACGACGTGGTTACATTCGGAGAGGCGATGGTGCGTTTGGCTTCGCCGGGACATACGCGGCTGGAGCAGACGACGGTTCTGGAGATGACAGTCGGCGGCGGCGAGTTCAATGTGGCCGTCAATTGTGCGGGTTTGGGCCTGAAGTCCGCCTGGGTATCACGGTTGGTGGACAATTGGTCCGGGCGTTTGATCCGCAACAAGGGCCGGGAGCATGGGGTGGATATGTCCCACATTGTCTGGGTGAAGTTCGACGGGGTCGGATTCGAGCGGAACGGGTTCTATCATCTGGAAACGGGGGTGGGTCCCAGAGCCAGCGCAGTGACGTACGACCGGGGGCATTCGGCGATTTCGCACATCCAGCCGGGTGAGGTGGACTGGCAGGAAGTGTTCGCGGATACGAGATGGTTTCACGTAAGCGGCATCACCCCGGCGCTGTCGGACTCGGCGGCGGCCACGACGCTGGAGGCGTTGAAAGCGGCAAGGGCCGCGGGCGTGACCACGAGCTACGATCTCAATTTCCGATCCAAACTCTGGTCTTCCAAAAAGGCGCAGGAGGCGACCAAGCAGTTTATGCCTTACGTGTGTGTGCTCATCGGGAACGAGGAGGATTTTGAGAAAACGCTTGGGCTAAAGGCGGAGGGCACCTCGGAGAGTTACAGCAAGCTCGATCCGGAAAGCTATAAGGCCGTGGCCCGGCGGGCTGTGGAGCGGTATCCGAATATCGAGAAGGTGGGCACTACGCTCCGGGATGCGAAGACGGGCTTGTTGAACGACTGGCGGACCCTCCTTTTTGACGGGAAGGCGTTTTATCTGTCGCGGATTTACGAAAATCTGGAATTAGTGGATCGCGTGGGCGGCGGCGACAGCTTCTCGTCGGGGCTTGTTTTCAGCCTGCTGGACGGCAAGGATCCTCAGGAAGCGGTGGATTTCGCGGGCGGTTTTTCGGCGTTGGCGCATACCTTCCCCGGAGATGTCAACTGGGCGCGTAAGGAAGAGGTGGAAAAAGTGATGGAGGGCGGCGGCGCGCGGATCAGCCGGTAGCGGTTGTCTGAGATTTCCAAAAGGGGCTTCGTAGTTCCCGGCCGCCGGGAGCGGAGTCCCTTTTTTTGTGCGTGTCGGTGAGGAAAAGGCTTGCGTATGATGGGGAACTTTGCTATCTTTTTGGGAGGCTGAGAAATTGAGGGCTGACGGTGGAATGGCAGAATAAGGGAAGGGAAGTTGACCGTTATGTCACCCGTCGTTTTGGAAAAAGTCAGACGGCTCGAGAAGTATATCGAGATGGGGTTCGGGCCTGAAATATGGATTGACAACGTTCTCAGCAAGCTGATAGATAGCGAGCGGGAACGGCTTATGGCGACGGAGCGGAAACTTTGCGAGCAGCTGCGGGAATTTGAACGCACGTACAGCATGGATTCGGAACCTTTCTACGAAAGGTTTGAGCGCGGTCAGTTGGCGGATGAGATGGATTATTTTGATTGGGCCGCTACGGTTGAGATGGTCAAAAACCTGCGGGATCGTCTTCCGCTATGATTTTTGTACCCTGAAATGCAAGGATTTTCAAATCTGAGACTTCGCTATTTCGTGTGAGCAAATCAGAACATGAACATCCACCGCAGGGGAGCCACTTATGATTACATTCAAACCGTTCACGGACGGATATTACGACACGGAGAATCAATTACCGGCCTATCTTGGAAAAAAGGCCGAGGCGTATTTTGCGCGGGAGGACGCTCAGAAGCGGAGTCTTGGAGATCGTAAGGCTTTCGAGCAGCGCCGGACGCGGATTCGGGCGCATTTTCTCGACGCGATCGGAGGACTGCCGGAGGAAAAGACACCCTTGGAGTCGGTGTGCGTGGGCACGTTGGATCGAGAAGGATACCGGATCGAGAAGATCGTATTTCAGAGTCAGCCTCGGTTTTACGTGACTTCGAATCTGTATGTGCCGACCGGATTGACCGAGAAGGCTCCGGCGGTGCTCGTTGTCTGCGGTCACGCGGAACCAGCCAAGGCGTACGAGTTGTATCAAAAGGTCTGTCTCGACCTCGTACGGAACGGGTTCGTGGTGCTGACGATTGATCCGTTGGGACAGGGGGAACGTTTTCAATACTGGAATCCGGATGGGGGGGAAAGTACTGTCTCGTGGGGCACGAAAGAGCATTCCTACGAGGGGTTTCAGTGCACGTTGATCGGGAGCAATGTGGCCCGCTATTTCGTCTGGGACGGGATACGCGGGATTGACTATTTGATAAGCAGGGAGGAGGTAGACGCCTCGCGCATCGGGGTGACCGGGAATTCCGGGGGCGGGACGCAGACTGCGTATCTGATGATGGCGGATCCCCGGATTGCAGCGGCGATGCCGTGCGGGTATATTACTTCGCGGGAGGCATACATGAAGACGGGCCAACCGCACGATGCGGAGCAGAATATCTTCGGCGCGATCCGGGAAGGCTTGAACTACGACGACTTCATCACGTGTTTTGCCCCGAAGCCGGCTCAGATCGGAGCCGCGGCGTACGATTTTTTCTGCATCGAGGGCACGCTCCAAACAACCGAGCGGGCCAAGGCGGTGTATCGTCTGTTCGATGCGGAGGATAAGGTCGGTATGGTCACAGCGGAGGCCACGCACGCGTACTCGGACGCGTTGAGAGCGGGTGCGGTGAACTGGTTCCGGCTTCATCTGATGGGGAAGCCGCCGGATTTTCAGACTGGCGAGATCGCGATAGAAGCCGAGGAGGCGCTGCATTGCACGACCTCTGGCCAGGTGATCGGGGACTATCCGAATGCCGCCACGGTGTTCGATCTGAATCGGCGTCAGTTTGAGGCGCGCGGCATAGAACGTCCCTGTATCCGGGATGCGGATGCGTTGGCGGAGTTTGTCGTCCGGATGCGCGCGTGCGTAAAGAGGGTCCTGGATATTCCCGAAGCGCGTCCCGTCATCTATCCGCGGGTGATCAGCGAGGAGATCGTTGAGGGGATGCGCGCGGAGAAAATTTTCTTTTTCAGCGAGCCGGACATCGTGCTCACGGCGATCATGTTTGCGGATCCGGGGCTTTTCGGGAAAACTCCGGCGACGCTGCTGCTTTTGGATGAAGGCACGGAGGATATTCCGAAAGAGGAGGCGCTGATCAAGCGGTTGGTCTCCGGGGGACGGCGCGTCCTCGTTTTAGACGTGCGCGGGATCGGCGGTGTGAAGATGCGGCGGGTGAATTCCCAGGATCTCACGGAGACGCACGGCTCGGAGTTCAAGCTGAATTTCGACGCCATGATGATGGGAGGAAGCTTGCTGGGGCTGCGCGTGTTCGATGTGCTGCGGGGCTATGATTATCTGACTTCGAGGAAAGACGTGGATCGGAAACGGATCGGGCTGGTTGGCAAGGGGACGGCGGCGTTGTACGCGTTTTTCGCGGCCGTGCTGGAGCCGGGCTTTCGGACGATGACGTGCGAGGATATGCTCTACGCGTACGAAAGTGTGGTGCGCACCCGGCTTTATCACGAACGGTATAATCAACGGATTTTGGTGCACGGTCTGCTTCGGCATTTCGACCTGGTGGATCTGCTGCCGTGTCTATCGGAACGGGAGGTTCGGTTCGTGCGGCTCCGAAATGCACGGAATGAGGTGGTGAGTGCTGCGGACTTGGAGCGGGGATGGTTTAACGTGGTGGGGGCGCAGTATACGGCGTTTGGGGGTAGAAGGCGATGGGGGATTGGTGAGTGGTGAGTAGGGGTAATCACCAATCGCCAGAATGGTAATTTGTCAATTGTCAATTATGAATTGTTAATGAAAAACAACCACTTCGTTCCTACGCTCCTGTGCGGGAACAAGAACTTGTGAACCGTGAAGTGTGAATTGGCAATTAAGAATCGACAATTCAAGTTGGTGCTGGTAACTGAATATTTTGAGGAAAGGCTTATTATGACTGAGAAAAAGGCATTGCCTCCCACGTGGAGGAATTTGTGGCCGCTGCCGGCGACGACGGTGTTGGTGAGTTGTGTGGGGAAGACGAGTCGGCCCAATATTATCACGATCGGCGGCTGCGGGATTGCATCGTCGAAGCCGCCACTGATCAGTCTGGCTATCGGTGCAGGGCAGTATTCACTGAAGCTGATCAAGGAGACCGGAGATTTTGTGGTGAACGTGCCGTCCTGCACTCAGGTGGATGTAACGGATTGGTGCGGCTCGGTGTCTGGAAAGCGGACGGATAAGTTCGCCGAGGGGGGATTGACGCCGGGACGGAGCGATAAGGTGAAGGCGCCCTATGTTGCGGAGTGTCCGGTGAACTACGAGTGTAAAGTATGGAAGATCGTGCACTGCGGCAGCCACGACCTGGTGTTGGGAGAGATCCTGCAGGTGCGTATTCCTTCGGATGCCCTCAACGAGGCGGGGGATGGATTGGATCCGGCCAAGTTCGATCCGTTGGTCTCGCTGCAATTGGAGTACCGGAGTTTGGGTCGGAAGGTGGGGACGTGGGCACAGGCCCGAAAAGCGCGGTGACGGGGATGTATGGATTGCGGAATGCGGAATGCGCGATCACGGATTTGTGATTCCAAAATCTGAAATCGGAAGGAGCGACGATGAAAAGGCAAGGCAGGATGGTAGATTGGGGTTCGATGGTTTTGGGTTTTCAATCCGCAATCCGCAATCCCAAATCCCAAATCCGGATAGGGATGGTGCTGTTGCTGACGCGCCTTCTTACAAGCTGTTCGGGAGCGGCTGAAGAAAGCATCGCTCCAGGGGACGTGCGCCGCATGGCCGCTGCCGGAAGTTTCTATCCCAGGGATCGGGAGGCGCTGGAGAGCCAGGTGGACGACCTACTGGAGGCCAGTCCGGAGGTCGAGGTCGGCGGTGAAATCCTCGGCCTAGTCTGTCCGCATGCCGGGTATCCCTATTCCGGCCGGATCGCGGCGGCAGGCTTTAAGCAACTCATCGGGAAGCCGTTCGACGCGGTGATCGTGATCGGGCCCAGCCATCACGACAGCTTCCGGGGCGTTTCCGTCTGGGACCGGGGAGGATACGAGACGCCGTTGGGGATCGTACCTGTAGAGGTGGAGCTTGCCAAGGCGATCATTGCTCAGGACGACGCGATTCGCTTTGCCAGAGCGGGGCATAGGAGCGAGCACTCCGTGGAGGTCGAGCTTCCTTTTCTCCAGCGCGTGCTTGGGAAAAAGCTGCGGATCGTTCCTATGGTGATGGGGGACCAGACGATGGAGACCTGCCGACGCTTGGCCGAGGCGATTGTTTCTGTGTCCCAGGGGAAGAAGGTGCTGATCGTGGCCAGTTCCGATCTCTATCACGGGAATTCTTACGACGCATGCGTGCAGACCGACGCTCGGACGCTGGGGGCCGTGGAGGCCTTTCAGCCGGAGAAGTTGTGCGAGGGGCTTAGCAATGGGACGTTTCAAGCGTGCGGGGGCGGTCCCATTGTGGTGGCTGAAATGGCGGCCCGGACGATGGGGGCGGATCAAGTCAGGGTGATTGCCCGAACCAATTCCAACGAGGTGACCGGAAAGCGCGGAGGATACGTGGTCGGCTATGGTGCGGCGGTCATTTACAGGAGAGAAAAAAAGGGGAGCACGGACATGAAAAAGGAAAATTCGAGAAAGGCTTCGCCCTCGAGCGTTCAAGCCCGAAAAGTGGTATATCAGCCCCTGGATCAGGAGGCTCAGCAGGAGCTTCTCCGAATGGCGCGGGCGACGATGGCGGGCTATTTGAACTCGGGAAAAATCCCTGCGTTCGAGCCAAAGTGCGAGGCGCTCAACGAGAAACGCGGCGTGTTTGTCACGCTGACGAAGCACGGGGAGCTTCGGGGATGCATCGGGCATCACGAAAGCGATGTGCCCCTGTATAAGCTGGTTCCTGAGATGGCTGTGGCGGCCGGCTTTCGGGATCCCCGGTTTTATCCGCTTTCGAAGGAGGAGTTGAAGGACGTGCGGATCAAGGTGTCGGTGTATCTGACCAATGTGTACAAGATCGAGGATCTGAGCGAATTCGAGATGGGGAAGCACGGGATCATTATGATGAAGGGAGGCCGGGGCGCAACGTATCTGCCTGAGGTGCCCTTCGAGGCGGGATGGACTACGGTGGAGGAGGAGATGGAGTCCCTTTGCCGGAAAGCGGGATTGCCCGGAGGGGCATGGCGGGAAGGGGCGGAATTCTACGTGTATAGAACGCAGGTCTTTGGCGAAGAAAAATGAGGGGAGAATACGCAGAAGAAGTATAAAGGGGGGCCGCTCTGAGCCTGGTGCTTGGGGCGGCTTTTTTCCCTTCAATACCCCGTCGCTCTGCAACGTGATAAGATTACTGCATGAGTCGTCTTATCACAAGAAGTCCTAATGTGTGCATATTTATTGGTCTATCACTTTGTTTGTCCGGCGAAATACAGAACAGAAGATGCAATCAAACAGTATGTGAAGAATCAAGGTCAAGAGGTGCAGTATGTGCAGTTACATGCGTAGCAACTCAAGTTGTTTAGCGGAGCGGTACCCCGTCCGCTTGCAGCGGAGTCGTTTATTTTTTTTAAGAAAAGCCTGAAGCCGGGGCGCGCCATCCAGGACTTGTGGATAATCCAGGTTCTGTCCCATTAGGGACAAAATCTCTATAGCAAAACAATCGCAAAAAAAAGCATTTCCCAGTCCCGTAGGGACGGCACATTTATCCAAAATCCCTCCGAATGTGTCTTTCGTCATTATGTGTTTGCCGTGTATATTTTGTTCCTCACGGGACGTTGTGAAGGTTTTCGGCTATTTCGAATGCTACAAATATCCTGTCCCTACGGGACATCTATCCCCTATTTTGCACAAAACCGCCTCCAAAAAAGGAGTTGCTTTTGCGCTCCCTTTTGGCTATATTTCCAATAACAATGAGAAACAACGTGTTCGAATCTTCCCACACCTTATTCCAAAGGAGGCTGATATGAACTCTCTCGTGGTGGCGGCATTTTCTTTCTTTGCCTTTATTCTCGCGTACCGATTGTATGGGACGTTCATCAGTCAACGGCTTTTCGGTATAGATCCGGGCCGAAAGACCCCCGCGCACACGTTCGAGGACGGGGTGGATTTCGTGCCCACCCGAAAGTCCATTCTTTTCGGACATCACTATACCTCGATCGCCGGAGCGGGCCCCATTGTGGGACCGGCCATCGCGGTGATCTGGGGATGGGTTCCCGCCCTGTTATGGGTTGTGTTCGGCTCGATCTTTATGGGAGGCGTGCACGATCTCGGCGCGCTGATGGTCTCGGCCCGGCACGAAGGGCGCAGTATCGGAGACGTGTCCCGGGACATCATCGGGCCGACCGCCCGAACCCTCTTTCTGCTCGTGATTCTCTTTATGCTCCTGATCGTGCTCGCGGTCTTTGCGCTGATTATCGGGCTTTTGCTCACGATGTATCCCGCGTCGGTGCTTCCGATCTGGTTCGAGGTCCCCCTGGCGATCTGGCTGGGAAACCGAATTAAAAAGCAAAACGCGAACATCAAGCTGTGGTCGGTGGTGGCGTTGGTGCTCATGTATGTCACGATCTACACCGGCGTCCACCTTCCGCTTCGGATTCCTCCTGTGTTGGGAACGGAACTGACGACCTGGGTGGTCGTGCTGATGATATACAGCTATATCGCTTCCACCCTGCCGGTTCAGACCCTGCTTCAGCCGAGGGATTACATCAATTCGCACGAACTGTTCTTCGGGCTTGGGGTGATGTGCCTCGGACTTATCATTGCGCATCCGACCATCGTAGCGCCTGCGGTCAATCTGCATCCCGAAGGCGCGCCCCAGATGCTTCCCTTTCTCTTTGTGATCGTGGCCTGTGGGGCGATCTCCGGGTTCCACAGTTTGGTGTCGTCCGGGACCACGGTCAAGCAGATGGATCGGGAATCGGACGCCAAATTGATCGGATACGGTTCGATGATCGCCGAAGGTACGCTCGCGGTGGTGGTGATCTTAGCCTGCACCGCCGGATTCGCCTCGCTGGACAAGTGGAACGCGCATTATATCAACTGGACGGCCGCGCAGGGACTGGGGGCCAAGATCGGGGCTTTTATCGAGGGCGGCGCCACTTTTCTCTCCGCGCTCGGCATCGGGCCTTCTTTGGGAGCGGCTCTGATCGCGGTGGTCGTGATCAGCTTTGCGGCCACGACGCTGGATACGGCCACGCGCATTCAGCGGTACGTGATCAGTGAACTGGCCCGGGCCTCCGGAATTGCATGGCTTCAAAAGCGGCACCCGGCGACGCTCGTGGCTGTTGGGAGCGCACTGTTGCTCGCTTTGGTCAAAGGCGGCGGCAAAGGCGGCATGATCCTCTGGCCGCTTTTCGGGACTACCAATCAACTCCTGTCCGGACTCAGCTTGTTAGTGATCACGCTCTACCTTGTGAAGAAGGGTAAGCCGGGAATCTACACGTTTCTGCCCATGGTGTTTGTCCTCGCGATGACGAGTTGGGCGCTGGCGCTCAATTTTCAGGATCTGTTTTCGAAGGGTAACTGGCCGCTGGCGGGGATCGGCGGGATTGTGATGGCGTTGAATATTTGGATCATCGTGGAGGGGATTCGGGCGTTTGCGGGGTATCGCAAGGCTGCGGGCAGCGCGTCATAGCCCCTTTTAGATTGCGCGGTGAGATGGGGAAATAGAAGGGCCATCGGATGGATTTCCGATGGCCCTTTGGTGTTGGCTAACGTTGCAATCACCCGCCGAAATACTGCCAAAGAGTGGTGCGAGCAGCGGCAATTTTCCCGGCCGGGTGCAGCGACATTGTTGTGCGTCTCTATTCAAAAGATAGACCCAACTCCAGCTGGTCGTATCTTGTTGCCAATGCTTCCTTCTCCAGCTGGATGTGTTTCTCTGGCAACGCTTCCTTCTCCAGCTGGGTGTGTTTCTCTGGCAACGCTTCCATAAGTTTCGAAAGGTGGAATACGGGTGCTGCCCGAAGATCGTCCTTCCGTGCCCTTTCGTCCCGTTGACCAGGGTCCACTTGGGAGAAATTTCGAGGACGGGAGTTGTCGTAAAGGCTGATGTCCAGAATGTAGGCCTCATAGCGCCGACCGTCCGATGGGGCTTTGCTGGTGTTGTGATCAACCAAATAGATCAGACGCAAGTCGACTAATTCACGTATGGCCTGTCTCCCGAACGCGTCTCCATCAAGATCATCTCTGGGTATCAGAAACGCATTTGTTCTCTTCTCGTCGTATAC
>Ga0164318_10006871_pt1 | contig 11028 bp, 17 predicted proteins | sample GuaBasSedimGuay9_FD_113734 | JGI IMG/M metagenome (GOLD analysis project Ga0164318, IMG submission 113734) | Subseafloor sediment microbial communities from Guaymas Basin, Gulf of California, Mexico - Guay9, Core 4571-4, 0-3 cm | ecosystem: Environmental > Aquatic > Marine > Hydrothermal vents...
AACTATTAAACGTTAAAGGATATGATTGGTTTATATGTGATAATTGTACAGAAAATGGAAGACCTGTTCTTAAACAAGTAAAATTTAATTCAGAAATTGAAGCAGTTTCTTCAATAGTCAGATGTCCGAAATGTGGTTCTAAAATGAGAACTGCTGGAGCAGTTGTTTTGGCAGACGAAATATGGACTTACATAGATTCTAGAACAACGCTGAAAAAAAGAAACCAATTAGTATCTGCAATTTTGCTAAGAAGCAGAAAGCTAGATGTCCACTATTTCTTTACAGCACAGTTACTAGATCAACTAGATAAAAGGGTTAGAAAAGTGATAGATTTTTCAGCAGTGCCAATGATGTTTCCAAACCACGAAGCTGTGAGAGTTCTAATTTTTGCGGGTTCTCATATAAAAAGAGGAACTGCTCCACTAAAAACAATTTACTACAGGACTCAACCAGTATTCGACATGTACAACACTAAAATAGACCCAAGTTTTATAATGAACGAAGAAATAGAGGGCGAACCGCCAATTCTATTTCAGCCAGACAAATACGACAACAGCAAAATCTACACGTTTGAAACTTGGGAAGAAGCTGATAAGTTTGCTACAAAATGGTGGGAGAAAAGAATTAAGAAATACGGTAATATTATATTGCCTTAAATAATAATTATGGGAGAAGAAGTTAATCTTGATGTTGTTAGAGAAGCTCTCGAATCTATAGAAGCACTTTATGAAACGAGAGAAGACCCTAGAGTGATAAAGGAAATTTTTGAAATTTATGGAAACAAAGTGGATATTCTTCCAAAAGGAGGTAGGTTTAGAATTATAGTTTGGCAAAGATGGGTAAGCGACAAAGATAGAAAAAAATACATCAAAGAGTTGCTAAAAACTATCTAACAAAATCGTTTATAGTAATTCTTTTGTAATCTTTCTTTATGTCTTCCTGAACCATCTTAATAAACTTGTCTAATTCAAGCCTTTTCCATTCTCCACTAAACTTACCATTTTTTATGTTAAAAAGAATTCCAGTGCCCAATTTCGAATATTTGTTCCTAAGTTTATCACATCTAAGCCTTCCCCTACAATCGCCAAACTTTTCCCTAAAGAATAACGCTTTACCTACCAAAAAATAAGCTTGCTTTCCATCTTTCATTATCGTGAAATGAAATCCTCTTCCAGACGATGACCTTCTCCAATAAACTTCATAGCCCCTTTTTTCAAAGAAATTGCTTAACTTTATAGCCATATCAATTGCTTGAATTTTGCTATCAACATCAAAGTTTAGTGGTGAATATCCTTTCTTAGACATTTGGTTTCTATAATCTGGATTCATTAGCAATTTGTTCAGCTTCTTTACCCATTTTTCAAAATTGAAATTCATACTACCATTTTCTAGTTCTATACAAAAGTATAAATGAATCTATAACAGAAGATACTAAAAAGCCGATTAAAAACGAAACTATATATTTTATGCAAACATCATCAACGCTCATAACAAAAAACAGCATGAAAAAAATCAAACCTATCGACATAATAACAAACCATTGCAACACATCATTTTCAACTCTTATAAACCTTCTTCTTCTTTTCATAATCAATTATATGATGATAATCTTTAAATCATTTATGCCAAAGAATGTATGAACTCGTCTTCAACTTCTGCATAAGGAACGTCTTCATTCGGTCTATACGTTTTGAAAATGAATGTATCGCTTGCCTCTCCTTTTACTATGGGAAATTCATCTTCGCTCACATCGAAATACCCAACAGGTTCAAAAGATATTGCAGTAACAACAAATTTTGGCTTTCCAAAAACTTTTATCAAATCGTTTGGTCCTGCAGATAGAACAACCCTTCTGCTTTCTGCAACAGCCATGAAGTCTTCTAGCGTCAGCTGAGATTTGGGTATTTGTTCAAAATATGTGAAAAGCCTTCTTATTTTAGGATGTTTTTCCAACGCTTTAACTAAGTTTTCAAGCTCATTTCCATATCTTCTTTCACAAGCAAGCGGGTCTGATATAAACGTTCTAAAATAAGGTCTTTCTTCAAAGCTAAGTTCAAATTGAATTGTTGTTGTGCTGGAGTATCTTGTTTTTCTTTGAGACGATTTTGGCGGTATGACATAGCCAGAAACTCTAACTTCATACATGTATATTCTCCAAACCCTTTTTGGCTTTATCCCTTTGTAAAACCCTTCTCTAAGCTTCCTAAACCATCTACTAAACGCATCTATCAATCCCATGCTAATACACTTTATACTTCAATCCTTCAATACCAACCTTGTTTATTAGCCACATGCTTTTCTTGTGCAAGTCATCTGCATCTATTCCAAAGAGGTAAACTGCTATATTTACTGGGTCTGCTGAGAAAACAAAAGTAGAATCTTTTTTAGCTATGTCTATACAGACATTAACCATTTTCTCAAAGTCTTCTTGGCTTTTAAATCCAAAAATCATTGAATAATGCTTAGTTCCAACAACTGTACTTATTTTGTTCTTGAGCATTTCAACTTCTTTAGCTATTTCCTGTATCGCTAGTTCAAGCTTTCCTATTCTTTTAACGAGTTCATTATACTTTTTTATTAAGCCCAACACCATAAGAAAAATTTTATCATTAAATTATTTAAAACATTGGTATATAGTCATATACACTCTTCTTCTTTCTGCTAACGCTTATTAAAAAGCTTTCTTCCTCTTTGTTTTCGCTGTACAAAAAGCTATCTAGATCAAAGCCATACTTTTTAATAACATACTCTATTTCTCTCATCATGGCTTCAGCAGACTTATTCTTAATGCTACGATAAATATTGTTTTTCACGCTTTCATCCATCATTTTACCAACCCACCAACGCATCTTATTCTTTGATAGTCCTTAAACTTTATATTTGTATCTTTTATCCAGCAGTCATAAACTGCAAAATCGCAAGTCTTGTTCTCAGAATATATGTACATCGCAACTATTTTCTTAGTACCGCATTCTATGCTTATGTTGTTTATTGAATGTATTGAAATTGAATTTTTTTCCTGCACTAATAAGTAATCAAGTAATAGTGATGTTGCTATGAATATCACAGAAACCAAAGCAATTAATATCAATACTAATATCAAACCTTCCCCTTTCATACTATCTCACTAAAAACTTCATCAATTTTTTTAGCCAAGTCTTCTCTACCTATTTCAATCAAGTATTCTTCTATCGCTTGAAAGCATTTAATCAATTCGTATTTCATTTTTCAACACCAATAATTTTCTTTACACCATTATTAGTTACAACATACCTTAAGTTCAAAGCACTTATTATGTCTCTCTTATGAAAAGTGAAGTATTTCGGATAGTTTTTCTTTATCCTAAAAGCAGCTTCGGCTCTATTGTGATTCATGAAAACCAAAACTCTTCCTTTTATTTTGAAAGTCTTAATTATGCCATGCTTCTTAATTACGTTCAATATGCTTGAAATCAGCTTTTTATTAACTTTCAGATGTTTTGCTATCTCATCTGTAAACAACGGCTTCTCCGAAACTAATCTTATAACTTCGTATCCCAAGCTCCTTTCATACGTTTTGTTAAGTTTTTTCGCTTTTCCTTTCTTAACGTCTTCCCAATATTTTTTCAAATGTTTTCCAGAACCCCTATACCTGAAGCCAGTCCTAAAACCTTCCAAACACAAGTACCTATCTATAGTAGATTCAGACAACTTAAACTTTTTTGAAAGCCTTTTTATAAGCTCATATCTAGAATTAACATCCTTAACAATTTTCTTAGCTTCCTCGACGATAATTTTTGGTTTAGGCTTTCTTTTTCTCCGCATAATAATTAATTGGTAGAAAATTTTTTATTTGTTATACCCAAAATTTATCCATGATTGAAATCTTGTATATAGTGTTATTAGCAATACTGACTTCCTTAATTTCAATCAAAGTTTCAAAAATAAAAGAAGAGCCAATAAAGGTAGAGCTTACCAAATTTTCAAACTTAGAAGATGCATTAAAAGCTGTAAAGAAGAAGAGGAGATTCACAAAAAGAAAAATTATATTCATAGTTTATGGATTTGGTATTCTTGCACTTTTAATTCACATAAGAACGATTGACGCAAAAATACCATTGCCGATAAGTATTCCTTTAATAGGAAATAGCATAGGACCTGTAGGAATTTACATACTGTCAAGCATAATAATAGCAATTATAAGGATTATTTCAATCAGATTGAAATTTAGGTGGAAAACTAATAAAAAAGTTTCTGCTAATTTGTAATTATGGATATTTCGAATATCCCAGAGTTCACTAAAAGAGAAGTTGAAATTCTTAAAAAGGCTGGAATAAGCACCATAAACGATTTGGTTGGAATGTCTGCTGAGCTTCTTTCCCAACTAACTGGATATTCAATAGAAAAATGTAATGAAATAATAAGGAAAAGTTGGAAGTATTATTCTCCAAAAATAGTAGACGCATCTTCTATTTCAGAAAGCGAAAAAGTTATTGAAACACCATTGCCAACTTTAAATAAACTATTCGGTGGTGGTATTCAAGTTGGAACGATAACCCAATTATACGGAAGCTTCGGATCTGGAAAGTCATCTTTCCTTTTCACTCAATCAGTATTAGAAGCTAGTAAAGGAAACATTGTAGTTTTCATAGATACTGAAAGAACTTTTTCAAGGAAGAGGGTTGAAGAAATAGCAAGGAATAGAGGAATAGATGTTAGTAAGCTAAAAAACATAAAGGTTATAACTGCAACGAGCAGCAACGAAGTAATTTTATTGGTAGCGAGAATGGCAAGATTAATAGACCAACTAGAGAGAGATGGCAAAGTATCTATGATAATATTAGATTCGCTTACAGCACCATTCAGAAGCGACTACATAGGTTTGGATGAGCTAGTAGAGAGACAGCAAAAGCTAAATTGGGTTTTGAGGACATTGCTAAGAGTTGCACAAATAAAAGAACTAGCTATAATGTTCTCAAATCAGGTAGTTGCAAGTGTCGGTAGTTTTGAAAAGTTTTCACCCGTAGGCGGTCACGTTGTTGCACACATCTCAACGCATGTCTTCAAACTTCTTAGAGGTAAAAATAGAACTAGAGTACTAAGACTTTATGATGTACCATTTTTGCCTGAAAAAGATATAATATTCAGAATAACATCAAAAGGAGTTGAAGAGGTGGTTAAAGATAAAATATAGATATTGCTATTTTTGCGGTGAAAAGGCAGATTATGTAATAGAATTAACTCTCAGAGTTAAAGGAGAGGCTATCGTAGAGGCTGAAATACCAGTTTGCGAGAAGCATTTATTCGGAAAAAACATGCTAATAACAAGAAGAGAAAGCATAAGGAAAGGTTTGGAAAATATGGCTAAAGATTTTTTGACGTTTTTAAAAGCAACGTATTCTGAAAAAATGATTTAAAGATTTAATATCTAATCTTTCTTATGAGATTTAATTTCGCCGATATTTCAAAGCATCTTTCAATCCTATATTCTGCATATAAAGACACTGACAAATTTTACTATGAAATAAGGTGCTACAATCAAGAAAAGGCTTTCAAATTATTCAAGAAAAACATAGAGGACGTTATAGATTTTCTAAAAAGGAATGAAAAATCTTTAATAGAAGGTAAATTTAACGTTCTAATATCTCTTTTTCCACGATTCTCAGAAAATACAAACGATATAAAATATTGCAACACTTTCGTCGTTGATATAGATGAAGAGCTTACTAAAGAAGAAGTTATTTCTAGGCTTAGAGCATTGCCAATAAAAGTATTCGCATTGATAAAAAGTGGAAAGGGATTTCATGTTTACATAAAGAGTGAAAATGAATACGAAAAAGAAAAGTGGAGAAGAATAGCAATAGGAATTTTTGACGAATTTTCAAAGTATTTTGATAAAGTAGATTACAACATGAAAGACTATAAGAGATGCGTTAGGTTAGCAGGAACGATAAATTTCAAGTATCCAAAGGAAGTTAAAGTAGTAGAGATTTTTGGAGATTTTGATAACGAGCTTGATAGCTACGAAGTTGAAATTGAGAGCTATTCAACGATAAACATAAACATAAAGCCAAAAAAGCTTGATAAGAAAAAAGCTATGGAAATAGTTAGGTATCTTAACGGATTTTGGATTGAAGGTCATAGAAACAACTTAACTCTTTGGATTAGCGGTGCTATGGCTAAACTAGGTTACAGCAAGGAAGACGTTGAATATTTGATTTCTTTGATATGCGACAAATACAAAGATGAAGAATGGAGAAACAGGCTGTATGTTGCAAAAGCTGAATTCACGAATTACATAAACAAGGTAAACGAATTCAAAGGTGTAAGCGGTATAATAGAAGAAATGTTTGAAATAGGAAAGGAAATGGGATACAAGATATTGTTCGTTCTAAACAGAGTGCAGAAAGTACTTGAGTCTATAGGTATAAAGAGAAGCGAATACCTGCCAAAAGTAGTGGAAGAAATGATTTATGAAGGTTACTTCGATGAAACATCTATATTCCTAAGCAACGATGTTTTCAAGAACATACCAAAAGAGGTTATATACCAAAGCTTGTCAAAATGGATTGACAAAAACGTTGAGCGATTAAACATAAAGAGCTTCTATAAAGGTCTTAAAGTGATAAGGAGGTTCAGAAAGGTTATTGGTGAGGTTCTTTACATAAAGTTATACAATAAAGTTGATTATAAGTACAGATTTGGATAACTACATCTTAAGCTCTTTTAAGAATTTGATTAACCTATTAACTTGCTTTTTATCTAGCCAAACCACGTGAGGACACCTTGATTTATCAAAAGTTATTATAAAAGCAACAGTGCTTACTTTCTTCTTATGCCTAATAGGAACTACTTCCAAATATACCTTCTTATTTATGTAGTCTCTAAATTTTTTAGCCATACTAAACCATAATTACATAGCAAGCTTTATTAGTTCTTGTTATTGCCGTATAAAGAATCTTATACGCTGTATCTCTTTCTTTCTCATCGCCTGATAAAAGCTTTCTTCTATCTATTATTACTATATTGTAGTCTTTAGTCAAACCGGGACTCATCAAGTAAGTCATAACATCAACAGAATCTGAAACTGGGGGTATGTTGTTGTTTAACATAGTCTGAATCCATTTTTTCTCAAAATCTGTCAAGTCAGCAAATTCTATAAGCATTGGTATTATAGATGGTGAAAACCTTTTGTTTTCTATTATGTTTTTATAAATCACTTCAAAATTGCTACCAACATAAAATCCAGTTAAAAAGTAAATATCATCGTTATCCAAAAAAATGCCCCTATTAATCTTATACAAAATACTGTAAAACCTTAAAACGCTTTCACTAACTTTGGATCTCCTCGTTGGTATTCCAATGCTTGTTAAATACTTTATTATGTTTTCAACCATAGCATGGCTGTATGTTTGTATTATGATAGAACCTTTACCGTAAATAGATTTTACTATATTTTCTATCTTTCGATAAACATCTCTATTATCAGACTTATAAGCAATAACGACCCCTCCTTTCTTCACGTATTCTTGATTAACAAACTCCGAATAATCCACATTCCATTTCATCAATTCAATAATCTTTTCAGCATATTTCCCAATATTTTCTGGCAACCTATAATTTTTTCCTAATACCTCAACCCCTTCGCCTATTTTACCTATCAATCTTCTAAACCTAGAAAACGAGATTTCTTGGTCTCCACCAAAAATGTAGTTCACTTGCTGATTAAAATCTCCGACAAAAATCTTTCTTTCTGGTGAAATTACTTTATCTATGAATTCAGCTATTAAGTTAGTTGAGTTTTGAAACTCATCTACTATTAAGTAAGTGTTTTCAAGTTTATAATTAATCATTGTATTAATAGGCATAGTAAGCATATCTATGTATTCAATGTAATCATTATCTTCTTTGTATTCTTCCAACGCCTTAGCAATGTTATATACCTCAAACGCAGTTAATCCAGTTCCCAAGTAGCGTGTACTGAAGAACTTTATAAACTCATGTTCCTTTATATCTTCGAATGGTTTAGAGAAGTAATTAACAGCAGCGTCTCTTATTGTTAGTATCACGTTTCCCTTGAATTGAATGTTAAAAACAACGTTTGGATTGTACCCCATACCAAAACGATTAAAAAACTCTTTATATTCTTCCTTCCCCATAACAACAACACTAGAATCTAGCAAACCATCAATCAAAGATATGGCAAACCCAAAACCAAAAGGTGTTTTAACTTTCCTCAAAACTTCATCAACATTCTTTTTAGACATTTCAGCAATCTTCTTAGCTGTGCTCATTCTCAAAGCTCTGAATGGGTTCATTACCTTAACTTCGTATCCTTTAGAAGTGAGATACTTATACATCTGAACTATCTTAGTCGTTTTTCCAGTGCCTGCCATACCCAAAATTCCTTCTAATTCTTCAATCTTTATTTCACTGTTCATTTTTCATCTTTTCCAACATCTCTTCAAACTCTTTCTCATTTTTTACATGTATTACGCCATCACCGCTAGTAAGAACATCCATAATCTCCTCTTCTTTATTTTTACTAGCAACTATACCAAAATATTCAGCATACTCTCTTACTTTCTCATATATTAAAGCAGAGGTCCTAGACCCTCCCTTCCTGCCGGGTTTAAGAAGAGCTAAGCCATAATTTTCTTTCAAATATTTCCTAATCCTTTGCACAGGAACTTTTTTACTGGTTTTATAATTATTAGCATAAAAATCTCTAAGTATAGAATTCTCTATCCAAACTACCTCTACAAGCTTGCCATCAACTTTAATCTTTTCCCTAATTCTGTTAGGGCTCATCGCATAGCTTATTAGGTGGTAAAGAAACTCGTAGTCTTCCTCATCAACCATTGTCGTATCTACCCTATCTGCAGAAACAATCGACGTTATCTTAAATTCTTCCCATTCTTCTTTATTAAAAGCAACGTTGAAGTTATACTCAGCCAATTTCTTGCATATCTCCTTGTAGCTAGTAGATTTAGTTACCTTAATTTCATAAACGTTGTTCTCTATACCATCTACAGATGGAACTTTACTAGTTAGCCTTAAAATTATGCTCATAGTATCTTTAACCATGTGTACAACAGAATCTTCTAGAACATCTATAGTTACCGTGTTTTCAGCATTAGTCCATTCAACTATAGTTTTTTGTAGTGAGTACTTAAACTTAGACAACCTAGAAACGTCGCTTATGGTAAGGTCTTTAACATCTATTTCACCGCTTGCGATTTTATTAGCAAGGTCTAAAATCTCGGAATCCACATCCTTTACTATGTTGCAATTTACAACAACCTTTGAAAAAATAATCAATTTCTTAGCAATGTTCCTAATCTTATTCAGTACCCCCTCAACTGTTTCATTACCAGCCTTAGAACCAAAAACAAGCTCGCTAAAAATGTAGCTAACTAAGAAATCTGCCTCATCCCCCAACTTATCAGTAAAATACTTTATTACATCACCGACTTTATACTTATCGCTATCAAGTAATACCATAGATTTTACTTCATCAACAGCATCTTTCCCAAGTTTTTCAACGATAACATCAAAAACCTCGCTGTGAAGAGAAGGTATCTCTTTTATCTTATCAGAACTCTTATGCCTTCTAAATATGCTAAAAATCATGCTATCTGATAGATATATGGGCAAAAAGATATTTAAAGATATAACGAGATTGTATTACAAAATAATCAATTATAACACTGTTATAATGCTTGCTACCCCTTGACAAACCCCTAACACTGGCTATTTTGTAACCACCATAATGTAGCAAATAAGCCCACTATAACAGTGTTATATACCTACTGTATATTATCGTCCTTATTTAGCCAGTTGATTGGAGATAAAATGCTATTATATATATAATATAGATACATTGTTTTGGACGGTTTGGTCGAATTGGACGAATTAGGTTTATAATATATAAAAAACAATAAAAAATTAAAATTATAACATAGTTATACCCATTTTTTTTCTATATATATAGAGGGGGGTCTCAGGGGGTAGAAACTCGTGAAATTCGTCCAAAACGTCAAACCGTCAACTAACCAAGAAAAGAAGACTTTGAATGCTACAAACCCTCACTAAATCGGGGTAGCATTCAACACTAACTGCTCATCTCACCCACCAAGTGGGTGAACATCTCGTAATACAAACAGTGCACCTATGTATCAAATCTCATGCCTTCTGGCACTCATCAGCACATCCATGCTTTCCTTCTTACTGCATATATATTGTACGAACTAGTATATAAAGTTTTGTATTACACTACCTCTTTAAGTTTTTCTTTGTTCAACTTAACGTATTCGTAAGTAGTCACAATACCATTAACTAAAGCTTCTGATATATCATCTAGCCTTTCTCCTGTATGATACATTTCTTTAATATCTTCCCAATCAACTCCTTTAGATATTGCATCACCAGCCAAAAATCCTATTACTGGCGATAGTATTGCATAAGATAAATTAACTACTTTTTCAAATTCTGGGCTACCTGATTTTAGTTTTTCAAATTCTGTATTGAAAATTTCTGAAGCACGCTCTATTTTTTCAATTGCTTTTTCTCTTTTCCCGTTTTCTAGTTCTTCGTACGCATTTATCAAGTATTTTGATGATTTTATTAATGGTTCAATAAGTTTAGATGTTATTTTTATTGAGTCATAATCTGCAGTTGGTAGTGATTCTGGTATTTTTGATGGTTCTAAGCCAAGGAACACTCTAACTATCTTTGCCGTTTCTTCAAACCTCATTATATCACCTCTTCCAATTTACCTTTATGCGAATACTCAGCAAAATCTTTAATTAAATCCCAAACAGTTATTTTACCAGCGTTTTCTATATCAGTAACACCCAAACTAAATTTTGAAAACATGGGAACGTATTTTTCAGAAAACCATAAGAAAGATTCTAAAGAAACAGCCCTATCCCAATCAACTTCTAAAGATTCTTCACTCTTATCAACTATTCCCCAAGACCTAGGAACTGCATAAGGGCTAGCAGATCTGGAAAGCCAAGAATTTGGAAACTCTGGGTGGAAGTTAGTA
>Ga0164318_10006872_pt1 | contig 11028 bp, 12 predicted proteins | sample GuaBasSedimGuay9_FD_113734 | JGI IMG/M metagenome (GOLD analysis project Ga0164318, IMG submission 113734) | Subseafloor sediment microbial communities from Guaymas Basin, Gulf of California, Mexico - Guay9, Core 4571-4, 0-3 cm | ecosystem: Environmental > Aquatic > Marine > Hydrothermal vents...
CATGCAAATGGTAAATATACTGTTAGTGTGGCACATGATACAAATCAGAGTAATCCTGGAGGGACTGTCATTCAACATACAACTTATGACCCTTCAACTGGAAAATTCACAGGTGGCACCTGGATTAATGGTAAGAAACTAAGCCGCATCATTGTCGAATGTCCGAAAGAGAATAAACCTCCAAAGAAACCTGCGAAACCTAGTGGACCAACAAAAGGTAAACCCAACAAAGCATATTCATATTCTTCATCAACCACTGACCCAGATAATGATAATATTTTTTACATGTTTACATGGGGTGATGGTACAAATAGCGGATGGCTTGGACCATATGCCTCTGGAGCAACTGTAACAGCATCGCATACATGGACATACCAGGGTGATTTCAAAATCAAAGTAAAAGCAAAAGATATCCATGATGCAGAGAGTAATTGGTCTGATTCATTAAGTGTTAGTATGCCAAGATCAAGAATGACTCTTATGTCGTGGTTAGAAAAAATATTCGAACAAAAACCGATCATTTATGCTTTATTCCAAAGGATATTAAAATTCTGATAGATTCCAATTTACTTTGACTCTTCGTTTAAACTAATTCTCTCTTTAAGGTAGTTCAAAAAAGTATGATATAAGTCTTTTCTAATGCGACCTTTAATCAGAATTTCGATGGAGTGTTCTCTTTTTGTATGAATCTTTTTCACTTTTATAATTGCAACACTTTTCTCAACATCAGCCAGCATGGCTCTAATCTCTAGTTTATTCCCTTCGGATATTTCTTTTGAATATTCGTTTATGTTGTCGATAGTTTTTCTTAAATCTGTCTTCTTCTCAGGATGTTCGTATAATGTTTTCCCGTCAACAACGATTTTTGCTGTATTTTTAAATTTAGCTTTTGCTAAGCCTCTAAGAATAAGCTCTGCTGTTGGTAAAAGCTCAAAATCCTCTAAAATTAATTTTCTACCTATGATTTTTAAAAGAAAATTAGAATGCTCAATCTTAGATCTTTTAACATCAAAATCAAATTTGATATGGACATCTGTTAAAAACTCTTCTTTGTATTTTTCCTTCTTATTATGATCTTTCTGGCTTGGATGAGAAGCTTCTATCCAATCCATAACCTCTTTTGGGGATCCCATTACCCATGGCGGTTGAGTAAACCCGCTGTCCTTTGCATTCATATATACTCCCTCACTTTAACGGCAACCCCGTAATTAAAAGAAACCATTTCCATCCTATTTAAAAGGCACCTTCCAATGGCAAGCAAATTGTCTTTACTGTCGACAATAAGGCACTCGTCATAGGGACGTAAATCAGGATCGCAATCCTTTACAAACTTGGCAAAAACACTTTTACCTTCTTTCACAAAAGGTATTGCGTCATTATCAATAATAACTCTTAATTTTGGTTTTTTAAAGTAACTGTGTAGACGTTTTCCTCCTTCAATTTTTAGAGTAAATAAACCATCTTCTGCTCGCATTGATAAAATATGTTTGTCGTTGCAAATTATGTTTCTTATCTTTCCGGTCTTCTTTGATTTGACGATTTTAATCTCCCCATCAAATAAGGCTTTAGAGGCATTCTTTCCAAACTGCATATCTGAAACAGCAGAAACCCTCAAAATATCTAAATCAAAATCAATTTTTTGAGATTCAATTTCTTTTAAAGTATTGTTTCCTGTCCAACAAATAATATCTTTATTTTTTGAAAAAGCATCAAACAACTTTGTTAGTTCACTTTCTGTTTCTTTATCAAGTATCTCTGGGAAAACCGACTGGGCAAAAGGATACATTTCATCAAGCTCGATAGGGACAGGACCTAAAGATGAATCTATTATGATACTTACCTTACCATTTTTTTTGAAAATTTGCTTTATCTCATCCGAATAAAAACTTGAATAGGGTTTAGTGCCTTCAGGAAAAATTATGATTTTTTTGGATGGATGATTATATCTGTCTAAAAGTCTGTTATGCAATCTAAAAACTATTGGTCTATGAATTGTACTATTGCCAGTGTAAAACATAGCTTTTGTTTTACTTATTGGTTCAAATTTTTCCAACCAAATCTTATTTTCTTGTAATTTCAACAAATTTAATGCTTCTAATAGATAAGGATTTGAATTGGCTCTTCTTTCCACAAGTTCCCAGAGATTTCCCTGAGAAATCGCGTTTCTAATTTTTTTGATTTCAGCAAAACAGACATAAAGATTGTGTTTGGCAATCTCTAAAATTTTCTGTTTATTTTCAAGCTTTTTCAATTCAGATACACTATATTTTGAGCAAATTGGGCAATTGCATGGAAGTTCGCCAAGATTGTCTAATTTTTCTGTCCCCCATGGGAAAATCATGCGATTATCGGCAGCATATTTTGCATATGACGATGAATCAAAGAAATCACAACCTAAGGCCACTGCTAAAGGGAAAATTAGAGGGTGTCCGGCTCCAAAAAGATGAACAGGCTTAGATGGATCCAATCCTCTTTTTGAAGAAATAATAACTTTTATCAGGTCAGAGTATCTCTGATTCTCCATCAAGGGGACCACTCCACCAATCGGATAAAAATCAGCATCAATTTTGCTTATATCTCTAGCACATTTTTCCCTTAAATCTTGATAAACGGATCCTTGCACCGTGCAGGCAAGAGCCATATCGCCTTTAATTTTAACACTCTCTTTAGCTCGCTTTAAAGTTTCTCTTATTCCTTCTTCTGCTTGTTTCTTTTTTTGATCTGGAGTGCCAAAGACATCTAGTATCGTTCCTATATCTACTCCAATATCTCTTTGAAATGTTACAATTTCTAATGGTTTAACTTCTACGTCCCCATAGATATATGATTGAAAAGTACCGGAGTCAGTCATAATTGGTCCATCAAAATCAATCAACTTATGAACTCCATCTTTCAGTGCTTTTTCCCTGAGATTTTCATCTTTTTTTATTATGTATGAGTTTGTAATCACAATTTCTGTACCAAAAAGTTTTTTCATTTCTTTTGGAGGAATAAGCATTCTATTTGGATTAATTACAGGCATTAGATTTGGAGTTGTAACTGTTCCATGTTTTGTAGCGAGCTTGCATACCCTCCCTGCTGCGTCTCTATCTTTGATTTCGAACTTCATTTTTCCAAAACCTGATATTAATGATATATAAAGCTTTGTTTTATCTTTACACCTTTACAAATTTAACATATAATGTTTACTATGCTCCTATTTGAATTGGGTTAACTATTCTCTTTAAAGTAGCAATTGCAGATAGTGAAGCCATATAGCTAGATTTAGGATTTTTTGGATTTGGCATATTCTCAACTTCCGCCCTCAAACGACCGAATTTACCATGAGCTAATATTTTATGGCTAATACGATTTACAACCGGATCAGCAACAATTTCAACTTTTGTTTTATTGAAACCGACACCTGCAAGAGATAAACTAGCAGCTACATTTATATTCGCTGGGAATTTTTTTACTGCATCTCTTGCACAACCTTCAAAAATAACGGCACGCTTCTCAATTTTTTTTCCAAGAGATTCAGGGGGCTTTGTTGTTACAAGTGTAACTTCATCAATTACATCGACACTGGCTGAAAGAATACCATCGATACCACATACTGCACCAGATGGAAGGTAGATTTTACATTTTTTCTCTTTCGCGATCTTTTCAAGCTCATTTTTAAATTTATCGTTTAAGAGACTTCCAACACTCATTATAACTAAATCTTTTCCTGTTTTGACAATATCTTTGGCGTATTCTTCAACAGCACTCTGTGAAGCTGCTTCAAACACAACATCAACATATTTTAAAAAATCTTTAACAGGCTTAATTTCGGCTTTCTTTAGAGAATTGCATAGATTCTTAGCAGCAACTTTATTGATATCAAATAAATAGATATTTTTGATTTCGTCCATCTTGTCTGCTGCTTTTCCTACGTCTGTCCCAATAGCACCACAACCAATTATTCCAAGATTCATAGAATTACCAAAACCTTAAAACATCAATACAATATAAAATGTATTGCAATGGATGACATGGACAGATTCTTAAAAGAAGATCTAGGCGTTGAAGGAGATATTACATCTGATGCATTATTTACAGATGAAACTGCCATAGCTGTAATCATAGCAAAAGAAGATTGCATTGTAGCAGGTTTAGAAGAAGCAAAAATTATCTTTTCAAAAATAGGGGCAAATGCAGAAATTATAGCAAAAGACGGCGACTTTGTTAGAAAAAAAGATATTGTTTGTAAAGTAACAGGCCCTGCTAAAGCAATTTTAAAAGGAGAACGTCTAGCTCTCAACTTCATCGGAAGAATGAGCGGAATTGCAACAGAAACTAAAGATCTCGTAGATAAATGTAAGAAAATAAATCCGAAAGTTACTGTGGCAGCTACGAGAAAAACAACTCCTGGTTTCAGAAAATATGAGAAAAAAGCGGTACTATTGGGCGGCGGTGAAACACATCGCTTTGGACTTTATGATGCGGTTATGATTAAGGACAATCACATAAAAATAGCTGGATCGATTGAAGATGCAATAAAGAAAGTAAAACAAAAGGTTCATGACAAGACGATAGAGGTCGAAGTTGAAAATGAGAGAGATGCAATATTGGCAGCTAATCTAAATGTAGATGTAATAATGTTAGACAACTTTACACCTGAAAACGCAAAGATGGCGGCAAAAAAAATTAAGGAAATAAATCCAAATATTTTAATAGAGATCTCTGGTGGAGTGAAACCGGAAAATATTACAAAATATGCTTCTTTTGCAGATCGCATATCGCTTGGATCTCTAACTCACTCAGTTAAAAGTAAAGATTTCTCTCTCGAGATTACTTAAATTTTTTAGGAAATATTTAATAATCAAAATTGCTTTACAATATTGGAAAATATATATTAATCACAATAATGTGGGGCTTATTGTTGTGAGGGCATGGTGATATTAAGATGAGAAAGATTGTTGAAGATGTAGTTGCTAATGAGAAAAAGAATAAGAAAAATAAAACTAATAAGAAAAAAAATGTTTTAGATAATTCGCTTACTCGTAATACTCTCAAAAGGAGTATAGCTGATCGAGAGTTAGAGGAGGTTTTATCTTCCCTTACAACTACAATTAAAGTTGTTGGTTGTGGTGGGGCTGGAACTAATACAATTTCTCGCTGCATGGCAAGTCAAATTACCGGTGCCGAGTTAATTGCAATAAATACTGACGCTCAGCATTTATTGCTCTCTGATGCACCTAATAAGGTACTAATTGGTAGGCACCTTACACGAGGCCTTGGAGCAGGTTCACTTCCTCAAATTGGTGAGGAAGCTGCAAAAGAGAGCGAGCAAGATGTTCGTACTGCTATAGGTCGTGCAGATATGGTATTCGTAACATGTGGGCTTGGTGGAGGAACAGGCACTGGTTCTGCCCCTGTTGTTGCACAAATTGCAAAAGAAGCAGGCGCACTAACAATCGGTGTTGTTACACTTCCATTTAGTGTTGAAGGGCTTATTCGTATGGAAAATGCCGAGGCAGGCCTAAAAAGATTGAGAGATGTTTGTGACACTGTTATCGTCATACCAAATGATAAGCTCCTTGATATAGTTCCAAATCTCTCTTTAAATGCTGCTTTTAAGGTTGCTGATGAAGTTTTGATGAGATCTATAAAAGGCATTACTGAGATGATTACAATGCCTGGTTTAGTAAACCTTGACTTTGCAGATTTGAAAACAGTTATGAAACGTGGTGGAGTAGCAATGATTGGTCTTGGAGAAGCAGAAGGTGAAAACAAGGCAATTAATGCTGTTGTAGAGGCACTAAATTCACCGTTACTTGAGGTGGATATTTCTGAAGCAACTGGTGCATTAGTCAACGTTACAGGTGGAGAAGATATGACAATTAGTGAAGCAGAACGAGTTGTGGAGGAAATCTATTCAAGAGTAGATCCAAATGCTCGAATAATCTGGGGTACAACAATTGATCCGACTCTTAAGAAGAACATCAGAGCAATGTTAGTTATAACTGGAGTTAAATCAAGACAAATACTTGGGCCAAGTCAGAAGTCATTTGAAAATAAAGAATACGGAATAGATTTTGTGGCATAAAATAACAAAATCTATTAATTTTTATTTATTAAATCCTTCCAAATCCTTTAAATATAAGTATTTATTTGACGAATTTGCTTTTAGAGGTGTCTATAAGTGAAATTATTTAAACGTGAAAAACGAGTCGATGATGACAGGACCCTGATAGAAAAAGCTTGGGACTTGCAAAACAGAATAGAAGCAAGAAGGAACAGAATAGGTAAGGGAAAATATGGCAGAGTTCTAAAGATGGCTCGTAAACCCACACGCGACGAGTATATAAAAAGCGCACAGATAACTGGAGTAGGCATTCTTCTTATTGGGGGCATTGGTTTCGCGACTTTTTTTATTGTTCAAGAAGTTGTGCCATGGATAGCAGAACAACTTGGTTTAATATAAACTTGGTTTAATATGGATTGATGAAGAGGTAAACATTATGGAAGACACAGGTTTTGACAATACTGCTGAAGAAAAATCAAAAATCTTTACAATTAAAACTCAAGTCGGTAAAGAACAAAACACTGCTGATTTAATAAATAGTCGTGCAAATAAATCAAAAATCAAAGTCCCTTCTATCCTTGTAGCACCTGAACTTCGCGGTTATGTTTTTTTAGAAAGCTTTGACAAAGAACGTATTCGTGATATGATAAAAACAATTTCTTATGCTCGCAATATGCTTGAAGGCGATATACCTATAGAACAAATTGAGCATTTTCTAGTTCCAGCATCTGCAGTTGCAAAGATTGCAGAGGGAGATGTAGTTGAAATGGTTTCAGGTCCTTTTAGAGGAGAAACAGCAAAAGTTACACATATTGATGATGCAAAAGAAGAAATTACTGTAGAACTTTTTGAATCTGTTGTTCCTATACCGATTACTGTTCGTGGAGAACAGGTTAGAGTTATTAAGAGAAAAGAAGAGGAAGAAAAAAAGGAGTAGAGCATTATGACAGAGAAGGTAGAAGCACTAGTTGAAGGTGGAAAAGCATCTGCTGGCCCGCCGCTTGGCCCAGCACTTGGCCCACTTGGTGTAAATATCATGCAGATAATAAATACGATAAACGAAAAGACCAAGCAATTTGATGGGATGAAAGTTCCTGTAAAAGTTTTAGTTGATCCAAAAACTAAAAATTTTGAAGTAGAAGTTGGTACACCTCCTGCATCATCATTGATAATGAAAGAACTTGGTTTGGAAAAAGGATCTGGTTCTGCAGGTACTCATAAAGTAGGTAATCTAAGTATGGATCAAGCTATTAAAGTTGCTAAGATGAAATATGATAATCTGCTTGGGAAAGAACTTAAGCAAAAAACAAAAGAAATCATTGGAACTTGTACATCAATTGGTGTGACTGTAGAAGGTAAGAAACCTACTGAAATTCAAAAAGCGATAGATGAAGGAGAATTTGATTCTAAATTTCAATCTTAATTTCATCATCTATTTTTCTTTTAATTTCATCCTTATTTGAAGGTTTTTCTAAAAGTCTTTTTTGCATTCTTGCTTTGGGACTGCCAGAAAGTATGTCCTCTCTGATTAATCTCTGCTCTCTTTCTATAGCAATGAGCCTCTCTTTTAATTGCAGAATCTCCTCTTGTAATTGAAAGAGTAGCTCCTCATCTCCCATAAAAAAATGTATAGTTTAACTGGTTATTAAACTTTTTAAAATATGATTATATTCTTTTAAATCCTCTTTTGAAAAACTGTCTAACTGATTTTATCATTCTGTCTCTTCTATAAGTCAAAGGCAAAGTTATTCCTTCCCCCCAGGTTTTTTTCTTTTCTATTTCTGAGATAATTGTATCTGTTTTAAGGTCTGTTGTATCTATTGTTGTATAACCATACCCAGCATATTCTGGTATGTGTGAATCACTGCCACCAGTTCCACCCAGTTTATACTTTTTAGCAACTTTTACTGTTTTAAGATTTGATTGTGGTACACTACATGCATTAAAAACCTCGATTGCAGATATTTTATTCTGAATTTTCCTTAGATTGTCTTTTTTTATACCAGACATGCTACGGGAAAGATGAGGTATTATAGGCGTTCCACCTGCATCTATTATTTTTTCAATGGTTTCTTCAATGGATAATTTTCTTGGGATATTCTCTTTTATATTTAATGCAATTATATGCCCCTCAAGAGACGATATTTCAATGCCGGGTATCACAACAAAATCTTTTGGCGCGACTTCTAGTGCTTTTAATCCACCTTCAATATTGTTATGATCTGTGATTGCCATTCCATTTAATCCTCTATTTTGGAGTATCTTAATAATTTCTTTTGGAGAGCCTTCTCCATCCTCTGAATATTTTGAATGTAGGTGCAAATCAAGTTTCAACATGTTTTTTACTCCAAATTATAACCTACAAAAGTTATTGATATTATAATCTTGCCCTTTAAAAAATGCGGGTGCCGGGATTTGAACCCGAGTTATAAGCTTGGCAAGCTTAAGTGATACCAGACTACACCACACCCGCAATAACAGATGTTGAAAATCCAGTAGTAAAAAACCCCTTAAAAAGGCTTATGGTCGTTACATTCTTTTCAATGGTTTACTGAGATGTCTTCTAGCGCAAACCGGAACCTCATAAAATCCAATTTTTAGATCCCTCTTAATCTCTTGAACTAAAGGTTTATTACTTTTTCTACCACAAATCACACATTTATATCCCTGATCTTTGCCTTTTGATTTCATATGCTTTCCACACTTAGGACAGATAGGATTCTCAACTTTCTCGTTAACTTTCCTTAACTCTTTGATTTTTATTTTTTCCAGATTAATTGTTAAAGGTTTCTTTCTGGCACCTCCATAAACTTCAACGATATCTCCAATAACTAAGCTTCTAATTATATTTCTAAATTGTTTAGTAGGCTCATATGCAGCGCAATCTATAGAACCAGTTGCATCTTTTATGCTAAATATGACGTGCCCTCCTCTTATTGTACGGGGAATGCTTTCAACTTTCCCCTTAACAATAACAGAATCATATGGTTCAATATCCCCTATGTTTTTTTTCTGAAGATGGTCGTCAGTGCCTTGATTTGTTTCAAATAAAAGCCAACAATCAACTTTTTCAGATTTAATAATATCTTTTGCTTTAATTAATTCACTTTTACTATTACCTCTAATCCCATAGAGAACAGGACATGGAGAACTAGGAACTAATCTATTATGTTTATTTTCATAGTCATAATTATCGAATGTAGAAACAAACTTTTTATCCATTTTTTTTGTTGAATCGTCATCAACAAATCTTTTGCTGCCCCATTTCTCTTTCTCTCTGTAACTTATTAACTCAAAGGTTCTATCGCTTTTAGAATTCCATGCAACAGATGCAGTGGCACCAATAAGTCCCCTCTTATTCTTGTATCCCTTAAAGTGTGCATTTAGAGATTTCAACAATGTTTCAGTTTCATTCAACTTGACAATCTTTCTTATAGTTTTTTTGTAAACCTCAAAAGAAGGTTGTTTTTCAAGTATTACAAAACCAGAATTTGTATTCTCATCATCCAATCTAGCAAGCTCGTCAACCTGATTCTTCAAGATTTTAGTAATTTCTTCTTTATTGCAATTATTATTTTCGCTCTTCTGATAACAGAACAATTCTTTACCTTTTATCTCTCCAATTTTTGTCTTTTTACCTTTACCTTTACCGATTTCAAAAGAAATTGCACCGTTTCCCCTTGTTTTCCAAGGAATGTTGGGATTTAATCTTACAAGTCTTGGATATCCAATAATATCGTAGTTTCTTTCTATTAATTCTTTAATTAGAGTGCAAGCTAAGTAGGTTGTACATCCACCTTTTACTGAATCAGTATCATCTAAACCTATCCAGATATTTTCACTCCCGATATTATTATATATATTGTTTTTCTATAACCTTACTTCCAAATGAAGCGAGATGAACTGCTGGGGGAAGTAAGAGAGACCCTAACTAACGCGGGTTTCTACGTCTCTGAAGTATATTCAATGCATATTACAGGCTTTGATTTAGTTGCGAGAAGGGACAATTCATTACTAATAATTAAAGTTTTGACAAATATCGATGCAATGAATGAGGGTTTGGCAGATGAACTTAGAACACTATCAAATCTTCTTCAGGGTTGTCCTTTACTAATTGGAGAAAAAAGCGGAATCGGTCTTCTTCAAAATGATGTTGTTTACGATCGTTTTGATATACATGCCATTACTTTGGAAACATTAAAGAACCATTTACTTGAAGGGATACCTCTTGAAGTTTATGCTGCTCCAGGAGGGCTTTATGTTAATTTGGATGCTAAAAGAGTAAAGAGACTTCGACAGGAGCAAAATCTTTCACTAGGATCATTTGCTAGATCTTTGAGAGTAACTCGTCGTACCGTTCAGATGTATGAGGAAGGTATGAATGCAGGTATTGAAGTAGCTCTTAGAATTGAGGATTTATTTGGCACAGATGTTACCACACCTATAGATATTCTTAATAAAAAAATATCTGAAAAACAAGTTAAAGTTAGGTCGATAAAGCCTAAAGGATTTAGAGAATTCCAGAGGGAGGTTTTTTCAATATTGGAAGAAGTTGGTTATAAGGTCATACCAATGGAACGATGCCCTTTTGAAGCTGTAAGCCAAAATAAGAAAAAAATATTGCTGACCTGTGTAGATCAATATGATAAAAAATTAATAAAAAAAGCGAAGGTTGTTAGTAGTATTTCAAATATTACGGAGAAGCACGCCTTTCTTATTATAGATAAAGATGTTAGTAAGAAGAACATTGAAGGCACGCCTTTGATTGTGAAAAAAGAACTTAAAAAAGCTCGTGACCCTGAAGAGATTCTTGATTTAATAATTGAAAGACTTTATGATACTGGGAAATAATCTGATATATTAAGAAAAATTATTTAAATAAGATTGTTATTCCCGAAGACTACATTTCTTCTGTTTTATGGGGGAAATGTGCATACAAAACACTCGTTGGTATCTATGACAAGCAAAAAAACGTTAGA
>Ga0164318_10006873_pt1 | contig 11026 bp, 8 predicted proteins | sample GuaBasSedimGuay9_FD_113734 | JGI IMG/M metagenome (GOLD analysis project Ga0164318, IMG submission 113734) | Subseafloor sediment microbial communities from Guaymas Basin, Gulf of California, Mexico - Guay9, Core 4571-4, 0-3 cm | ecosystem: Environmental > Aquatic > Marine > Hydrothermal vents >...
TGGACCAGCGGGAGCTTTAACCTACAGAGTAATCAATACCATGGATGCAATGTGGGGCTATAAAAATGAAAGGTTTATTGATTTTGGCAGAACTGCTGCTATTCTGGATGATGTTGTAAATTTTCTTCCGGCAAGGATAACTGGTTTGCTTATTTGCTTCTCAGCAGTATTCAATAGAGGTAATCCTCTAAAGGTATTCACGATAATGATTAGAGATCATAATAAAACAGCCAGCCCAAATGCAGGATACCCTGAAGCAGCAATGGCAGGTGCTCTGGGAATTCAGCTGGGAGGAGAGGCATCATATTTTGGTAAAATAGTAGATAAACAAACTATGGGAGACAAAATAAAAAAACCGGAGCCAGGTGATATTTCAGAAACAATAAATATTATTGTTATATCAGTCATTCTATTTATGCTAATTAACACTTTAATAATTCTGGTAGTATAGTCAAAAAGGTAATTCTGCTTTCAATTCTGAAAATTTTTTTCCTCCTTCCCCATAATCCTTATTACTAAAACAACAATAATTTCAACAATTGACCTCATTCTCCGTCCTTCAATCCAAAATTTCTTAAATCTCTGAAGTAAAAACACAATCTACTCCATACTAAAGTATGAGATAAAAAAAATGAAAGAGAATTGTAGAGGCAGAGGATGAAAAATAAATTTATAGCAATACGTACAGTTGATTTAGTACACATATATGTGTATATTAATATCAGACTAGCCAAAGAAGTTCTACTATGCCTATGAGTGGAAAAGAAATGGTGAAGTACTATAGAAAACACGGCTGGACTCAAGTCAGGAAAACCGGAAGTCATGTAATTATGTATAAAGAGAATAAAGGAACTCAGCCAATTCCTGTACATAGTAATAAGGATCTTGGAAAAGGGTTGGAGTCAAAACTTCTTAAGGAGGTTTAATATAATGAAATATCATTTTAAAATACATAAAGAAGAGGATGGTCGATATTGGGCAGAAGGGATAGAACTACCCCGTTGTGTAACCCAGGCAGATACTCTTCAGGAAATTAAAAAATACCTTAAAGATGTATTGGATCTTTATTTAGATGAACCACAAGGTTCAAATGTAATATTTCCTCTTCCTGATGAATCGGTTAAACAAAGTGATTTTATAGTTTCTATCTCTGTTGATAGTAGATTCGCTTTTCCAATTATAATGAAAAATTTCAGACTTCAGAAAAAACTTACTCAGAAAGAAGCCCAGCAGATAATTGGTCTTTCTAACAGAAATAGTTATGTACGGTTAGAGAATCCTGGAAACCCAGGAATTGAGACAATAGATAAAGTTGTGAAGGCATTTCCCGATTTCCCTATTGGTAAATGCTTTTCTACCAATATATAATTATAAACTAAAAAAACCGGAAGCAGATATTATATCAAACTTCCGGCTCTGCAATATTAAGTAATTAAAACTATTTTATTCTCTCGCAATAAGCATTGTTTTTGGATCCAATTTTAATGACATATCTTTTGTTTCCATATTATCATGATCTTTAATAACCTGAAAACGAACATGATCTCCCTCATATTTTAAGGTTACAAGGACATCAATATCTTTTATTCTATCCACAAGTAATGTTGGAATACCAGCATCATTAAAAGTGGGAGTTTCTCCATTTAAAGAAACACTAAACCATAATTCAATATTTGATTCTTTTGCAAAAGCTTTTAGTTTATCCATATCATCCTGAGATGCGTCTGCCAGCTTATATCCATCAAAGATAACTGAATCTGCAGGGAAATTACCCTCTGTCATCATAGCACCTAAACTTTTAAGTACCTGATCAATAGTTGTTCCCTGGCTATTGAAATTCATAATCACTCTATTTTTTATAATTTCATCATGAATATCTATTGCATCCTGAAGATCACGTTTCTTAGCTATTTCTTTAAAAATATCTTCATACCAGTTAACAATATGATCAACTTTTTGTGAAAAAGAGACATGAATAACATGTCTGCCTCTAAAAAGCTTATCTGTTGCTATATGTACAAGACAGGCAGTTTTACCAACACCTTTCTTAGAGGCAAGAACACCAACATGTCCCTTACCTAATCCGCCATTTATTGATTTCTCAAATACCCTCAAAGGGCCTCTTTCATTTAATTCAGATCTTACCATTGATATATTCCTCCTGAAAGAATCTATTTACCAGATTCCTGTCTTCGTTTCTCTTCATAGTTTTTAATCAGCTCCTCTGAAATACCCTTTGGAACTTTACCATACTTTAAGAACTCCATGGAAAACTCGGCCTTACCTTGTGTAAGAGAACGAAGAGTTGTTGAAAACCCAAACATTTCACTTAGAGGAACCTCTGCATCAACGCTGGAAAATGTTCCCTCATCTGCAGAGCTAATTATTATTCCTCTTCGCTGATTTACAGATCCAAAAACATTACCCTGGAATTCAGTCGGGCCCTCGATTGATACCTTCATAATTGGTTCAAGTATTACAGGCTTTGCTCTGGAATATGCATCTCTGAAAGCACCCCTGGAAGCAAGCTGGAAAGCCATATCTGAAGAGTCAACTGAATGAGACTGACCATCATTTATTGTTACTTTAACACCGACAATGGGAAACCCTATTAAAGAGCCCTTATCAAGAGATGATTTGAAACCCTTATCACATGCCGGAATATATTCTGTAGGAATAGCCCCACCCTTAATTTTGTTAATAAATTCATATTCACCATCTTCAAGAGGTTCTATAAACCCGGCGACCCGACCATATTGACCGGAACCACCAGACTGTTTTTTATGAGTATAGTTAAACTCTGCCATTTTACTTATAGCTTCTCTATATGCTACCTGAGGTTTTCCTATCTCAACTTCAGCACCATACTCACGCTTCATCCTTTCAACATAAACTTCCAGATGAAGTTCCCCCATACCCTGAATAATTGTTTGGTTTGATTCGGGATCAACAAAGGTTCTAAAGGTAGGATCTTCTTTGGTAAATCTATTTAAGGCTTTCCCCATATTATCAGCAGCTTTTTTATCCTTTGGTTCAATGGAAAGACTTATTACAGGTGCAGGAACAAACATACTGGTCATAGAATAGTTTAGGCCTGTCTGAACAAATGTATCCCCGGAAGCACATTCTACTCCAAAAAGAGCAGCAATATCACCACATTCTGCTTCGGTAATATCTTCCATGTGATCAGCATGCATCTTGATTAATCGTCCAACCTTAAACTTTTTTCTACTTCTTGTATTGTAAAGTTCGCTTCCTTTTTTGATATGTCCCTGATAGACACGAATGTATGTAAGCTGGCCATACTGGCCATCTTCCAGCTTAAAAGCCAGAGCAACATTTGCTTTTTCCAGATCATGTTCAAGAACAATCTCTTTTTCTTCATCATCAAGATCAAGAGCAATATTCTCTACCTCTGTAGGATCAGGAAGATATCTGGTAGTTGCATCGAGTAAAGCCTGAACACCCTTGTTTTTATAAGCAGAACCAAGACAAACAGGAGTAAGCTCCTGAGAAATAGTCCCTTTTCTTATGGCATCATGGATCATATCCTCTGTAACACTTTCTTCCATCATTGCTTCCATAAGCTCATCGGAAAACATGGAAACAGCATCCAGCATCTCTTCCCTCTTCTCTTCAGCCTGGGAAAGAAGATCTGAAGGAATATCTGTTATTTCTATATCCTCACCATCTTCGCCACGATAATAGACTGCCTTCATGGTAACAAGGTCTATCAAACCTTCATGTTTATCTTCAAGACCAATAGGAAGTTGAATCATTACTGCATTATGTCCCAATTTATCTACTAACTGATCTTTAACCTTAAGGGGATCTGCACCAGTTCGATCACATTTGTTTACAAATGCAATTCTTGGTACATTATACCGCTTCATCTGACGGTCTACAGTAATTGACTGGGACTGTACTCCAGCTACTGAACATAGAACTAATACTGCACCATCAAGTACTCTTAATGCACGTTCAACTTCAATTGTAAAATCGACGTGACCGGGAGTATCAATAATATTTATATCATAACCCTTCCAATTAACGCTGGTTGCAGCAGAAGCAATTGTAATACCTCTCTCTTTTTCCAGCTCCATGGAATCCATAGTTGCTCCAACCCCATCTTTTCCACGAACTTCATGGATAGAATGTATTCTTTTACAATAAAATAAAATACGCTCTGTAAGAGTTGTTTTACCCGAGTCAATATGGGCACTGATACCAATATTTCTCATTTTAGAAATATCTGTCTTCATAGAAAATTATACCTCACATAATATAGATAGCCCTCTTTTATCCCTTGAAGGCTGTGTGTTCTCATGTTATTATTGAACAGTTAAAGAAAAGATCTTAAAGCAGATTTAGCCTGACTTACTATTCAGGCTGGGATTCTACCGTAAAAGTACGTAATATTCAATCCCCTGAGACTTGTAATAAAAAAAATTATACAGATATCCTATAAGTTCAAAGGATTACAGGAGCAAGTCAATATATGAGTTTTTATTATACCGATCTTCTCCTGGAAGCAGGAAACTTGTTAGGTGAAGCAAAAACTGCCAATGATATCTTTGAAACCCTTATTGAATATGTCAACAGTGCCCTTAAACCAGATCTAAGCTGTTTTTATGTAAATAATACATCAGATACCAGTATGAAACTTAAATTAAAGAGAGGTTTCACCGACGCACCGGATATCCTCCAAAAAGAATCAGAACTGTTATGTTTTCTCTTAGAATCAAGAGAACTTTTATGCCTGAATTCCAGGAAAATTAGTCCTTTCGAAGAGCTTTTACTAAATGATTCTATGAATAGCGGCATAGCCATTGCAATTTTTATAAAACAACAAGAATATGGAGCCTTGATTATTAATTCAAAGCAACCCTTTTACTTTAAAAGAAAAGAGATAGTATTTCTTGAAAGTCTGGCTTCTATTATTACAAGTAAGGAGTTAAAATGAATTTTTTAGTATCATTTTTAAGAGTACCTTCTATAACTGAAATATTATTATCAATTAGTGGAATAATTCTTTTTACCTTATTCCTGGTATATTTTATATATAAACGAAAAATTAGAATAGACATAAATCATCAAATTGAAATATGGAATATTGCCAAAAAAAATATTCCAATAAACTATCCCAATTGGATATTGATAATATTTAGCTCATATATTGAAAAACTTTCAATTACCTACGGCCTTAATCTTCCTGTCATACTATGCCTTGATGAGCTATGGATAAAACTAACAAATAAAAACGGGAAAAAAAAGACAATAAACAGAATATTAAAATATTCTCCTGATAAAGGTCTTTTTACAGTAATGAAAGCCGTTTTAAAGCAGCCCGGTTTACAATCGATCTTAGTTGATTGGATTGACAATAGTGGAGAGTTTATGGTTCTTAGAAAAATAGCTCTCTCAGGTAATGGAGAACAATTTGATGGAGAAAAAGCTCTTTTACTTTTTAAAGACCGAACAGATGAAATTATTGAAATGCTCGGTGATTTTGAATGGAAATCACGTCATTTTGCTATTAATATTCTTATATTTGATAGTGGAGAAAGATCTGTAGAAGCCGTTTGGGATAGCTTTAGAGATTCAAGTGTATTTGTAAGAATATCTTCTGTTAAATTATTCAATTCTGATAACAGGGAAAAACTTTATAATATTCTTGAGAGGTTACTACTAAATGATCCATCATTTAAGGTAAGAAAAGCCGCCAGAAAACGTATTAATGAAAATTTTAAGGATCTTTATAAAATTTCTCCTTTTAAATTAAATATTGAGCAGCAAATTCATCTAATTGAACTTATGGATCCGGAATCAAAACAAGATGAAAATATTGCAATAGAATTTATGAAAACAGGGAATAAAGAATTGGAATTGTACGCATCGAGATTCCTCTTCAAAAATGGAACCTTAAGGAGACTACTTTTATCAGCTGATCCGGGATATGCCAAAGGTTTTGAAGATACTTATTCTATTTTAGAAATTGCTGTTGCAGTCGATTGTACAACTTTTTTAGATCTGGCTGACCCGAATATTACTCCAGGAGCGCTTCTTCTGGCTTCCAGAATACTAATAAAAAATGGTGACAGAAATATTATTACAACTCTTTTACAAAAAGTTTTAAAAATATCTTTAGATCGGGAGAATATCCAACCTTACAAAGAGATATATGAAAATTCAATCCTTTCAACCTGCAAAAGGGGAACAGATGAAGCACTTGAGTTACTTAATAATGAAATTAAAAGACGTAAATATGACAAACCTTTCCAGGATTGGATCCTTGATAAACTCCCCCAAAATAGAGAAAATATTTTTGCCGCTACATTATTAAATTTCCTTAAAAACAAAAAATACAATTCTGATATAGAATTAAGAAAAGCCCTCTGCAAATTACCTGTAACTTCTATCTTATCTGATATAATTGATATCCTGAAAGCTGATAATAATAAATATGATAACAGTATTCGACGTGAAACCTTAAAAGTTCTGGGATCACTTAATCTCCCCCATTGCACTCAGTATATCCTGGAAAACCTCTATATTTTACCATTGGATGAAGCAAAACAATACTCCCTGCTTCTTACCAAAAATGATACCTCTGCATTTAGAACAAAAGTTAAAAATATTTTATCATCTGGAGATGCTGCCTCTATGTCCCATCTAATTGCAGCACTTCCAGAAACTGAACGTAAAATCTTTTTACCGGAAATAAAGGAATCACTACAGGATAGTAACCCTGAAGTTAGAATTGCTGCAGTGTGGGCTTTGAGTGACTATAATAATGGAGAATATCTACCCTTATGTTTTGATCTCCTGAGAGATCCTGTTGAAAAAGTAAGAAAAGAGGTAGGAAACACCCTTGCCTGTTTAGCAAACAAAAAAACTCTTACAGTATTAAAAGACACTCTATTTGATACAAATGAAAGTTTAGCAGTTAAAAATGCCGTTCTTCATGGACTTACAATTTCAATTTCCAAAGAAGTTCTGGAAATTATTCTTTTAAAATTGGAAGAAAACATAGAACTGCTTGAAGAAACTATAACTGTACTTAGCAAAAAAGATAGCAAGAGTGATCTTATTATCATTCTGAAATTTATGGAAAAAACAACTCCTGCAGTTAGAGAAAATATTTTACAATCTATCAAAAGAATGGGAAGAAAAGCAGAATCAATTATTGAAACACTTCTTTTTACTGATAATAAAATATTGCACAAGCATGCAGTATCGATACTTGAAAACTCAGGTATCGTAGATCTTAGAATAAGAGAATTAACTCATCGAAATCCTGAGATAAGACAGTATGCAGCAAAGTTTTTATTAAAAACCGGGACTTTAAAAGCTTTCCGTGGTATTATTCTTGCAGCAAAGGATCCGGACCCAAAAGTTCGTATACAGGTTGTTAAAGCCCTTGATCATATGAACTCTACTGATGGACTTGCAGTTTTAGAGGAATTAAAAAATGATCCTGTAAAAAGAGTGAGAAATTATACTCTTTGGGCTTTGGAAAGATATGAAGCAAAAAAATTGGTTTAAAATTTTACCTATTCTCCTATTATTCTCATTCATACTATCATGCACACCTCAGCAAAATATATCTAAACCTGTTATCGAAAATCAAATTAGAGGAATATTAGATCTTCCTACTATTGAATATATATATAGAGAAATAATTTATGTTGGTCATGAAGCTCGCTTTCTTGGAATAAAACATCTTGATAAACGTCTACTATTTGCTATTGATTTGGTTATCAATGCAGGAATTGATCTTACTAAAGGAATAGAGATAAAAAATCTGATAGATGGCTCTATCCAAATAATATTACCTGAACCGGAAATACTTGCAATAGATGCAGATGAAAGCACTATATATCAATATTTTGTTAAAGAATGGGGAGATAAAGTATCCCATCTTGATTATTATGATGAGATTTTAAAAACTAAGAATAGTGTAAAAAAAGATGCTATTGAAAGAGGTATTCTTTTAAAGGCAAAAGAAAATACCGAAAATATGATATTAAAAATTTTCTCAGCCTATGGTTTTACAAACGTTTCATTTAAATGGGGGGGAACTGTAAGTGCCAGGTAAATCCAGAGGCAAATTAAAAAATAAAATATTAATAATATTTATTATTATTTTTTTATTACTATTATCAATTACTATTGCTAATTATTTTATTCCAGGATTCGGTCTAAAACTTCCTTTTATATATAATACCAAATCATCACATTCAGAGATTATATTAAAAGAGATTCATAAAATTTCAAACCTTTCAACTGTTGAATATATTTATAAATCTGTATTCCCATTCGATTTTATCGATACAAATACAAACTGGAAAAAATTACTTTCAAAAAAATCAAAAAATGAATATCTTACCGAACTGCAACAAGATGAGCTCTGGATATATAATCAATGTAAATCTATAGGTATAAATTTAGAATATGATATCTATGATTTTGTAGTAATCACTTCAATAGTAAAAGCTGGGTTTAATTTAGAAGATAAAATAACATCACACGATATAGTAGTTGAAGGGAAAAATATTACCCTTAAAATACCTAATACTATTATTACAAAATTTACAATAGAAGATCCTGATAGTGCCAATTATAAGTATCCTGATCTTGATGTAAACCCACAGCAATGGAAGCAGATTACAAATTTTGTTGAGAAAAAAATTAGAATTAAAGTTCTTGAAGATGGAATATTAAAAAATGCAGAAATAAGGGGACAAGATTTTATTAAATCTATACTTTTAGAATCAGGTTGGGAAAATGTTATCTTTATCCAATAATTTTATTTTGTATAGTTAGAAAAGTTTCAAATTCAGTTTTAACCTTATCGATTAGCTCCCTACATCCAATATCCTTATCTACAGCTGCAGCTTCCAAATTTTTCGCTGCAGCTGAAAGCAGGTTAATATATAAATTAGAAGACCCGCCTTTTATAGAGTGTGCATCCTGTCTCAAAGCATCAAAATCACCAGCTTCAAAATTCTTATACATATTTTGAATCTGATCTTCAACTTTGTCGATAAATCCCTTTAGAAGATTAATAACTATATTTTTTTTACCCATAAAAACTTCGACAGCCTGTTCAAAATCAAAAATATCTACTTCATTCTTTTTAATTATTTTTTCAGATTTTATCATAGAGGATTCAGGTTGTATTACAGAATTAAGCCATTTACCTAAAACAGGAACAAGATCCTTCTTTTTAAATGGTTTAGTAAGAAAGTCTGTCATTCCTACAGATATACATTTATCTTTTTCACCTTTAATAGCACTGGCAGTTACTGCAACAATAGGTGTTTTTATACCCAATTTACGAATTTCAATAGTAGCTTCATATCCATTCATCTCCGGCATCTGTACATCCATAAAAATGATATCATAATTTTTTGACTTAACTGCAGCTACTGCTTCAAGGCCATTATTCGCAATATCTACTTCATGACCAAGATTTTTAAGAATTGTTTTAAACAACATCTGATTTACAGCATGATCCTCTGCAACAAGAATTTGTCCTACAGGATTCTCTTCTTCCAACTCTACAAGTTCTTCAACTTCCTCCACATCCGATATCCCGTCAAAACCATCTTCACCCCTATTTAAAACCTTCATAATTTCAGCAAAAAATATTTTTTTCTTTATTGGCTTGTGTAAATACCCATCAAACCAATTCAATAGCTTCATTTTAGCTTCATCTGCACTTTTACCTGTGGGGCTAAGGAGAATTCTTTTTACAGAAGAAATTGTATCATCAGAATGGATTTCACTGGCTATCTGCCAACCATCCATCCCAGGAAGAATAAGATCTATCAAACAAAGATCAACCTGCTCTTCTGTTCCACTTCTATCTCTAAGAAAATTTAAAGCAGAGGAACCATTATCAACTTCAAAAACAGTACATCCAGCATATTCCAGATAATTCCTAAGAAATCCACGTATCTCTACATTATCATCAACAATCAGTATTTTTGAATTTATCTGAGGAATAATCGGGTTGGAAGACATTTCTACATCAGTTTGTTTTCCCATAATTACAGTAAACCAAAATTCTGAGCCCTTACCAAACTCACTATCTACCCCTATTTCACCACCCATCATTTCTGCCAGATTTTTTGATATAGATAGTCCTAATCCGGAACCTCCATACTTTCTTGTAGTAGAAGAATCAACCTGGGAAAATACTTTAAAGAGTTTTGCTTTTTTTTCGGGAGGAATACCTATTCCTGTATCAATAACACTAAATTTTACTTTAACCCTATCATCTAAATCCTCAACCAGGGCAATACGTACCTGAATTGAGCCCTTATGAGTAAATTTTACTGCATTATTAAATAGATTTATTATTATCTGCCTTAATCGTAATGGATCCCCTTTTAATAAAGAAGGCACCTCATTTTCAATATAAATAGCTGTTTCCAGACCTCTTTTATGAGCTTCAAGAGCTATCATATCAACAGCATTCTCAGCCATAGCATTTAGATCAAAATCAATTTCTTCAATATTGAGTTTTCCAGCTTCAATTTTAGAAAAATCGAGAATATCATTTATCAACCCCAGAAGAACATCTGCAGAATATTCTATTTGCTGGGAATATTCCTGCTGCTCCTTATCCAGATTAGTATCTCCCATTAATTCTGACATACCGATTACTGTATGTATAGGAGTACGTATTTCATGACTCATATTTGCAAGGAAATCTGATTTAATTTGAGAAGATCTTTCAGCCTCCCCTTTTTCTTCCTTTAAGCGTAATTCATATGCCCTTTGCACAGTAATATCTTCAATAAATGCAGCGACATACCAATTAGAATCAGCATCTTCCTGAACTGATGAAACTCTAAATCTAAACCATTCATCTTTGTTATTATAATTTTCATAACGGTAATCAGCGGAAAAAGAACTTTTTATACCATTAATAAGATCTGAAAAATCACTTATATATTCCCCTCTGTCTTCCGGATGAATTATCTGTTTAAAATCATATCCCTTAATGTCTTCCACA
>Ga0164318_10006874_pt1 | contig 11026 bp, 9 predicted proteins | sample GuaBasSedimGuay9_FD_113734 | JGI IMG/M metagenome (GOLD analysis project Ga0164318, IMG submission 113734) | Subseafloor sediment microbial communities from Guaymas Basin, Gulf of California, Mexico - Guay9, Core 4571-4, 0-3 cm | ecosystem: Environmental > Aquatic > Marine > Hydrothermal vents >...
ATGAATAAAAATAAAAACCTTTATAAACTGGATGATGTCTTTATAGTTATATCTTATTTGCTGATTCTTCCACTCTTATACATATTTAAACCAGTATTATCCTATGTAATATATGATGCGGAAAATGCTCAGGAAGTTTTACTGGAGTTTGTACAATCACATATCGTAATTATTTCAATATTACTTGGATCTATAATTTTTATACAAATTTTAGGGCGCCTTATTAGAAAAGAAGAAAAAGTTCTGGTTAAAATTCTGGATACTGTTGTTATGTACAAAACAATTTCTATTAATCAACTGCAGCACAGTCTGGACATGAATAAGCCTCAAATTGAAAAATATATTAAAAAACTCTCAAACATTGGCCGTCTGAATATCCATTTTGACGGAACCTATGTAAAACTACAGCTTAAAACAGGTACAGACACGATATATCACGTCTCTCTTGGAAAGAATGATTATTCTTCTGAAAATAATCATTCTCCTAAAACGGATTCTCACTCTATCAAAAAGGAATCTACATCTAATATTGCTCCCCCCCCACCCATCCAAAAATCATCATCAGATTTTCAGCAAGAAGGAAATGAACCAGATCAGGCCACTGTGACAGAAAACATAATTTCTTCAAAAGAAGATCTGCAAAATATTATTAAAAATTTAAAGGAAAAACAAACTTCCGGGAAAAAGTTTAATGTGGTTTTATTTATTATTTTATTTTTTGCATTCTGGCCTATTGCATTTATATATGCCGCTAGTTATTACATGAAGTCTCAAAAAGGAAATGTAATTGAGGAACGATTGAAAAACAGATTAAAAAATATGTAACCCTGTAGGGGCAGATCGCGACCTGCCCCTACAGGAAATATCCTGCCATGGCTTTCTCCATATCTTCAGGTATTCTGCATGGTTTATTATTAGAAACATTAATAAAGCCCAATTTTGTTTCTCCAGTATTAATTAATACTTTTTCTTCATTAAATATTTCATAATTAAATATAATTTTAAATCCAGGTTTCTTTTTTATTATAGCTCTAACAGTTAAAAGCTCATCATATCTGCCCGGAACCAGATATTTGGTACAGTTTTCCAATACAGGCATAATAATACCTCTATCCTCTAAATCCCGATAGCTTAATCCTAACTGCCTTAAACTCTCTACCCTGGCAACTTCGTAATAGGCGGCATAGTTACCATAATAAACATATCCCATTCGATCTGTTTCCGCATAGCGGACTCTAATTTGTGTTTCTGATTTGTACATGTTTTATACAGGTCTCCTTCTATCTCACTCAATACGTTTTATGAGGACAGCCACAAAGGGTCGATAAATCGATCCTTTGGGACTGTCCCTACAACCCAACGTATTCTTCTTGCATTACTTATTAAGCTGGGTAATAATACAGAATAGGAGACTTTAATGGAATACCGAATACTTATAATTAACCCTGGTTCAACTTCTACAAAATATGCTGTTTTCGATGGACAAAACGAAAAACTGGTAAAAACAATAAGACATAACCATAATGAACTTGATAAATTCCCAACCATAGGAGATCAATTTGATTTCCGAAGCAAACTTATAGAAACAGGACTTAAAGAATCCGGAATTGATATTTCATCACTGGATTGTGTTATTGGAAGAGGAGGTCTTCTTAAATCTATTCCAGGGGGAGTCTGGAAAGTAAATTCAGATATGATAGAGGACCTTAAAGAGGCAAAAAGAGGTGAACATGCATCTAACCTTGGAGGAATTATAGCTTATAGTATTGCAGAAAAAGCAAGTATTCCCAGTTTTATAGCTGATCCTGTAGTAGTTGATGAAATGATCGATTTTGCAAGGATATCCGGACATCCCGAACTCCCCAGATTATCAATATTTCATGCCCTTAATCAAAAAGCCACAGCAAGAAGAGCTGCTAAAGAGCTAGGCAAAGCTTATGAAAACTGCAATTTTATTGTTGCACATATGGGAGGAGGAATATCTGTAGGTGCACACTTAAATGGTCGTGTTATTGATGTAAATAATGCCCTAAATGGCGAAGGCCCCTTTTCACCGGAAAGAAGTGGAACACTCCCAGCCGGGCAGCTTGTAGATTTATGTTTCTCAGGTAAATACAATAAAAAAGAGATCCTTAAAAAATTAAAGGGAAATGGAGGGCTCACAGCTTACCTTAAAACAGCTGAAGGTACAGAAATTGAGAAAATGATTGAAAGTGGAGATAAAAATGCAGAACTTATTTATTATGCTATGGCTTATCAGGTGGCAAAAGAGATCGGTGCTCTTTCAACAGTGTTGAATGGGAAAGTAGACGGAATTATCCTTACAGGGGGTCTTGCATACAGTGATATCCTAATAGATAATATAAAAAAAAGCATTGAATTTATTGGCAGAATATTTGTTTTTCCAGGAGAAAACGAAATAGAAGCTCTTCGTGACGCAGCTATCAGAGCTCTTGATAACACAGAGATAATTAAAGAGTACATAAGTTGAAATTAGCCAAAAATTTCCTTATCATTAGTATAGGAGATAACTAGATGCTTGTAGAAGCTGAAATTTGGACTATTGCAAGAACAGACCAGGGAAATGCTGTGCTTATACGGCCCATAGGTGCAGAAAGTGCAGTACCTATTTTTATGGGACAACTTGAAGCTCAATCAATACTAATTGGCCTTGGGAGTGTCCCAATGCCAAGACCCCTTACACATGATCTGTTTATAAGAATATTTAAGCAGTTAAAAACAAATATTTTACGAATAGAGATAAATTCTCTTAATAATGGAACTTTTTTTTCAAAATTAGTATTAAAAAAAGGAAGAGAAGAGATAACAATAGACTGTCGCCCTTCAGATGCCTTAGGTCTTGCTGTCAGAAAAAAATGCCCGATTTTCATCGATGAGGATATTATTGATGAGGCTGGTATTCCCATTGACTCAATAACAAATAAAACTACAGATACAAATAAAGAATTAACTAAAACAGAAATTAAAATGCTTAAACTTGAACTTGAAAAAGTTATCGAAATTGAGGACTATGAAGAAGCCGCAAGAATAAGAGATAGAATTAACAAACTGGAAAAAAATAGTAAATAACTTCATAATTGAGGTAACAATGAAAATTAAAATTGAAAATAATGCTGGAATTATTGTTGACAAAAATTTTGAAATTACTTTCTCTGATGCAAGCAATATATCAGAAAAAATCAATAGATACCTCGAAAAAAATAATGAATCAGACAAAACAACTGCAGCTGGAGTATATGCAGTAAATTTAATTGGACAAATATTTGAATATATATTTTCCAAATACCTGACCCAGGACTATCCTGATATTTTTATAGAAGCCAGAAAAAATGCAGAAAATAAAATTGGAAAAGTAAAAACAGAAAAAGTAGTCAATCTATTTAAAAATGATTTTTCCATGAACGGCAGTACAATAGAAGAATTAATTGTACTTCGCTTAACAAATGAAAATCCAGCCTGTATTCCATACAGGGTACTTTTTGAAGAAAAAACTCTTATAAAAAATACAGCCTATCTTGAAATGATGGAAAATAACTATTCTTTCTTAAAAAACATTAATGGACCTGGAGATAGTGACTTTAATATAATAGATTTTCTAAAAGCACCAAGTAAGGCACATCCTGATAGCCTAATAGACCAACTTTCATATATTTCAGAAAAATGGGAGCTATTACTAGGTGATAAATTCCAGATGCTTTTGAGAGGAATTGATTTTTTAAAAGAGGAAAACAAGCCCCATTTCCCACCAGGGCCAGGACCGGTTGAAGTCTATAACTATGATTATGGTGATGGCAGTCCGGAGGGTTTCAGTATGGACTCAAACTGGATGCCAAATGTAGTTATGCTGGCAAAGAGTACTCTTGTCTGGCTGGATCAGCTATCAAAACATTACCAAACATCAATTACCAGACTGGATCAAATACCAGACAAAGAACTTGATATAATTTCATCCAGAGGATTCTCAGCATTGTGGCTTATTGGACTATGGGAAAGAAGCAGTGCTTCCAAACAAATAAAACGAACCTGTGGGAATCCCGAAGCAGAGTCTTCTGCATATTCATTAAAAAGGTATGAAATTGCAGAGGAATTAGGAGGCTGGGAGGCTTTACATAATCTTAAACAGAGATGTGCAGAGAGAAGCATCCGCCTTGCAAGTGATATGGTTCCAAATCATACAGGAATTGATTCAGACTGGGTAAATGAACATCCTGACTGGTTTTTACAACTACCCTCTTCTCCATATCCAAATTATAGTTTTAATGGTCAAAATCTATCTCCGAATCCTGATGTTGGAATATATATCGAAGATCATTATTATGATCAGACAGATGCAGCAGTTACCTTTAAAAGGGTAGATTTCAAGAATGGCGAAGAACGTCATATCTATCATGGGAATGATGGGACATCTATGCCGTGGAATGACACAGCCCAGCTAAACTACCTTAATCCGGAAACAAGAGAAGCCATTATACAGACAATTCTTCATGTTGCCAGGAATTTTCCTGTTATTCGTTTTGATGCAGCTATGACATTGGCAAAAAAACATATACAAAGATTATGGTTTCCCGAACCTGGATCAGGAGGAGATATTCCAACAAGATCAGAAAAAGGTTTAAGCAGATCAGAATTCAACAAAGCTATACCTATTGAATTCTGGAGAGAAGTTGTTGACAGGATAAAAGACGAAGCACCGGACACTCTTCTACTTGCAGAAGCTTTCTGGATGATGGAAGGTTATTTTGTAAAAAATCTTGGAATGCACAGGGTATATAACAGCGCCTTCATGAATATGCTCAAAATGGAAGAAAATCATAAATATAAAGAAACCATTAAAAATACACTTAAATTTGATCCTGAAATACTTAAAAGATTTGTAAATTTTATGAATAACCCTGATGAAGATACAGCAGCAGAGCAATTTGGTATGGGAGATAAATATTTTGGTATATGTACAATGTTGTCAACTATGCCTGGACTGCCAATGTTCGGACATGGTCAAATAGAAGGATTTAAAGAAAAATATGGAATGGAATACCGAAAAGCATATCACAATGAAATTCCAGATGCAAACTTTATAGACAGACATAACAGAGAAATATTCCCGCTAATTAAAAAAAGATACCTTTTTTCTGAATCGAAGAATTTCCAACTTTATGATTTATTTACTCAGGAAGGCCATATTAATGAAAATGTATTTGCCTGGTCAAACAGTAAAGATGATGAAAAGGCAATTGTTTTTTTTAATAACTCATATATTTCTGCTGCAGGATGGATTAATAGTGCAGCAGAAAAACTAAATCAGACAAACACTAATATAGGTTCTTCCCTTAATCTCCAAAATAGTTCCAGACATTTCTGTATTTTTAAAGAACAAAGATCCAAATTATATTTTATAAGAAATTCTAAAAGTGTTTTTAACGATGGACTCTATTTACATTTAAATGGCTATGAATGCCAGGTTTTTTTGGATTTCAGGCAAGTTTTTGATGAATCCGGAAATTGGGATCAATTAGAGAGAGAACTTGATGGAAGAGGAACAAAAGATATAGATAGAGCACTTAGAGAACTATCTTTAAGACCTGCAGCAAATAAATTGTACGAATTATTTCATAAAGATATGACAGCAGGTATTAAGGCACTTGTATTAAAAGAAACAAGCTTATCGAAAGAATTTAAAATTCAACTTACCAATAAATACACAACCTTCCTTGAGGAACTAAAAACAAGTACTTTTATTAATGAGCATTCACTGGAACAGGTGTCACTATTATTTAATGAAATAATTAAATCAGTTGAGTCTTTAGGAACAATGAAAAGCCAGGAAGTTAAAAAAGAACATCTATGGATAAAATATATCTTTACAGGAATGGAAATAATGCCGGAAGCCTGGACAATGCTGCTTGCCTGGATTACTCTTTTCCCATTATCACAATTAAACTCTACAAACACAGAGGAACTCTTAAATTTTGATTTATTGGAACTTCTTGAAGATCTCAATATAACTCAGGCTCTTGGTTATTCCCTCTCAGAAGCAGGAATAGAAGAGTCTCACCATCATGAACTAGTAAAAATGGCACTAATTATTACTTCCCAGAATAAGTGGGAGGATTCACAACTCAAGGAAAATGAATCACAATTTCTTATACTAAAAAAATATTTGGAATATCCAATAATTTCAGAATTAATTGGCAGAAATTACCATCAGGATATTGAATGGTTCAAAAGAGAACCTTTTCAGTTATTTACATGGTGGACTTTTATGATTAATACATTAAAATTGATAAAAAATAATGTAAATTTTAAACCAATTAATGATAATTTTGATATAATAATAGACTGGCTGGACGGTGAAGAAAAATCAGAATGCCAAATAGACTTACTTTTTAAGAATATAAGGAAATTATGAAACATAAAATTTTAATAACCGGCCCTGATTCCGATCTTAAAACAAAAATTATTGAACTTTTCCTTGAAAATGATTCCTTAGTTGCTGCATCTTTTAATAATCCGGATAAAAAACCAGATACAAAAAAAAAGAATCTTCTTGAAATTAGCTGGAATAATAAATCACCATTATCAGCAAAAAATATAATTCTTGACTGTCAAAATAAACTTGGAGGGTTCGATGAAGCACTTACGATCCTATCATCTGACCATAATAATAAACCAATTCATGAAATTTCATCTTCAGAAATTGAAAGAGCTATAGATACAAGCTTAAAAGGGAATATATTTATAATAAAAGAAATTATTTTATATTTCCAAAATATTGGCAGTGGTAATATTTCTCTTATACATAATATTGATCAAAATGATATTTCTGCACCGCTACATGCCATAGGAACTGGCGGTCTGTCTGCTTTAACTAAATCTCTTTTTGCTTCATATCAGAATGAACAGCTTACAATAAACTCTTTTAGTTCAAATTCTTTTGAAATTGATGAATATGCAGAATTTATTTTTAGAAATATTACCGAAAGAGGAAGATCTGTTCATGGGAAAAAATTCAAATTTCAGGATAGAGGAATGCTTAAATCTTTTACAATGAAAAAAAAGATAGATTAGCTTTTTATATCACTTCACTTGATTCTTAAATCCTATTAAGGTATGTTTTATCCATGAAAATATGGCTAAAATATCTACTGGGAATTACAATTGGAATTGTTCTGGGTATATTTATCTCACCGGAAAATATTGTATTCAAAGACGTTCTTAATTTTCTCACTGAACTTACAATAAATATTGGTCGTTTCACAATATTTCCTATTGTATTTTTCTCTATTGGTTATGGTACTTTTAAACTTAAACAGGAAAACCGTTTAGGACCAATATATCTAAAAACAGGTGCATACATTGTTGTTTCAAGTACTTTACTGGTATTAATTGCAACAGGGATAGTATTACTATTTGCACCTGACAGAATTCCTATTATTATAGAAAATCAAATAAGCTATAGTTTCCCAGGATATAAAAATATTCTTACTTCAATATTTCCTATGAGTCTTTTCCAAATTTTTTCTGAAAATAGTAATTATCTTCTTCCTGTAACTTTTCTTGGTTTTTTACTTGGAAATAATTTTTCATTCGACAAAGTAATGACCAGACCTGCGTATCAATTTTTTGATGCAATGTCCAGAATACTTTATCATATAGGATCTTTTATTGTTGAAATCCTTGGTTTTGGAATGATAATTCTTGCAACTAATTTTACAATTCAGATTATTCATACACCACAATTAGTTTTATTTAATCAGCTTATAATTCTTTTTGTAATTAATACAACATTAGTTATATTTGGAATCTACCCGGCTCTAATCTATTTTCTGGGCGGTAAACAAAATCCATATAAAATTATATATGCAATTTTGGGTCCTTCTTTAGCGGCGGCAGCTTCAGGGAATAGTTATTTTACTCTTTCCAGTCTAACTTTACATGTTAAGGAAAATTTGGGCGTTCCCCGCAAGATTGGGTCTGCAACATTACCTGTATTTACACTTTTTGGAAAAGCTGGAACTGCAGCTATAACAAGTATAACATTTATTTTGATACTTAAATCATATTCAAGTCTTGCAATTGGACCATTAGAAATACTATGGATTATGCTTTTTAGCATTCTAAGTTCTTTTTTAGCTGGAACAGTCCCAGGTTTAGGGGTTCTCGTTTCCCTGTCAGCAATGTGTAAATTATATGGAAAAGGACTGGAAGAAGGTTTTTTAATTATTGGATCCATAGCTCCAATTTTAGTCAGCTTTAGTGTTTTAATAGATACAGTGACAGCAGGAGTCTCCTCATTCCTCATTGCGCATCATGAAAAAGGCAACAAGGAGATTCCCATTAGAGATTTTATCTAGAATACCAGGGTTTCAACCATGTAACGAATAGACTTACCCTGAGGGCCTCTAATCTCTTTTTCTATTACAAAGACAAGGCCTTCTTCTGAAGGAGTAAAAACAACCTGTTTAATTCTATAACCCAGGACATCTTTTCTTTTATAATTTGGAAGTCCTATTGTATAAGTTCTTATCTTATCTTCTTTATCTGTAACCGATAGATTAATATGAAAAGAAGAACTTATATTGTCCTCAGATCCAAAACGTTCCTGCACAAGAGTTACTGTGTAAGCATCCCCTTTATAAAAATCCCTAAATTCCAGCCGTTCTTTTGGTTTTGCACCATTTACCAATAGATACACAACTCTTCCAGTTGAAATATGATTAATTCCAGTTTTACTAATTACAGCCATAGAATCTTCCATAATTGTAAAAAGTGCACCCAACCCTTCCTGACCTGGAAGTATTTCTTCAGAAAACTTCCTACTGTTTACTCCATCACTAATAAAAATATTTTTGGAGACATCCACTATATATGTTTCAGCAAACGCTTTTGTATCTTCAGTACTAATACCATATTGTCCAAACATGAAATATTTTGAATCACTGGAAAACCCCAGATTTATATACTGAGCAATATCTCCAGAGAAAATAAAAGAAGAAGATAAAAGGAATACCAATGTTACTACTATTTTTCTCATTTTGAGATCCTCCCAATACAAATTATCGAAAGAATTCAACCTTCCCTGTAGCAATTTTTATATTTTCTCGTTTAAAATATAGATATGAAACCAATACGTTCCTACATAACCCAAACAGCACTATATATTTCCATAATTATGCTAATTTTAATAACAACTGTAATAATATTTTTACACTGGAAACTTACTGGAATTTCAATGCCTGATGAATTAAATGGTCTTACCCTTAATTATTCTCCATATAATGTTTTATATCTGATTCTAATAAAGAATTTATTTGTTGTTTCAGCAGGTCTTATATTGCGAAACCTATTTAAAAATACAGCCTCACCTGAAATGTTTTTCTTTAGTATTGCCATACTTGTACTTTCATTTACTTCATTAAGAAGTTTATTCCTTGTTGATGGATTCCTTGGATATCCTGTTTACCTATCTGAAATAATTTCACGAACTGTTTATTTTGGAGAAATTGTAATAATATTATGCCTGTTCACATCAGGATTATTTACAACAGGTATATCATTTCAAAAACAGCAATCTTTTTTTCTCTTAATAACACTAATTTCATTTATTCTATCCTCATCTATTCCAATTGATCTTTTAGAGACAAATATTATCCTTTTAAAAGGAACAGGATCCGAATATGGTATGAATATAATTTTTATTATTTTACAATTATTCGCTGTACTAAATTTTTTAGTTGGAGCCATAAAAAATAATAGTCGTGATTATCTGTTTCTTGCTCTTGCAGTAGGGATGATTTCTATTGGGAATGAAATACTTTTTAGTTTAATTCCCGGGATACTAAGCTATATGGCAGTTTTAAGTCTTATTTCAGGAACAGCCTTATTTGGATACAAAATTTATAAAATATACCAGTGGATCTAGCTACATAACCAGAATTGCAATAAAACCTGTTCCAACAGGTATGAGCATATTATCCATATCTCCTGAAGGAAGTGATTCGAGTACCGTAGCCAGGACTGCAATAATAATTGCTACTCTAACGGAACCTGAAACAGCAAGTGTAGTTAGAAAAACAGAAAGTAAGCATGCAGTAGAACCTGCATATGTTTTTCCACCTGTAAAAGGAATAGTTATCCGACCAAAAAGTTTACCAAAAAGTGAGGAAAAGCCATCTCCAAAAGCCAAAGCATATATAGCAACTGCTGCCGCAGGTTCAGGATAAAGCATTAAAGCCATAAGTGTCCCAATTGCAAGAGTAACTGGCCCAAACACAAACCCCTTATCCCTGCCTCTGGATGCTGCTGAAGTAATTCTTGAAATAAAAGTTATTTCAACACCTCTTAAACGCATAAATTCAGAATAAGTGTAAAGCAGGAGCCCTGCAACTAATGCACTAAAAGTTAAAATTAGATTGTATCTGGCCATAAGTGGGACAAAGGCCACCATCATATGAATAGATTTTCTTACAACCTCTGTCTGTATTTCTTTAACATATGCAGAGCGTTTAAGCACAGCTGCTTCTGACATAAATAAACCGCCTATTTTTAATTAACTTACCAATATAATATAAGCAAAAATCGTGCCAATTAGAGCAACTATTTCCAAACACACTATTTCCTTATACCAGAAGTAATTAAAATTAATATTAAATTTATTTTTAAGAATAGTTAATACTGTTACATTTTATTATACAATTTTTTTCATATTCTACTATGATTAATAAGCATTTAATTACTAAACTGACCTGTACTAAGCATAACTAAAGTACATGCCTCAAGATAAGGTATTCCTGAATTATTTAAAGATTCCCGTAATTTATGAGATTCTGTTCCAGGATTAAATATTACTCTTTCGGGTTTCAAATTAATAATATCATCTTCAATTCTTTCACTCCATACAGGACTCAAGTAGAGTGTCAATGTATGGACAGGATCCTTTATCTCACTAAGTCTTGAAACCGTATCCAGACCTTCAACCGATGAATGCCCCGGGTTTACAGGAATTACC
>Ga0164318_10006875_pt1 | contig 11025 bp, 8 predicted proteins | sample GuaBasSedimGuay9_FD_113734 | JGI IMG/M metagenome (GOLD analysis project Ga0164318, IMG submission 113734) | Subseafloor sediment microbial communities from Guaymas Basin, Gulf of California, Mexico - Guay9, Core 4571-4, 0-3 cm | ecosystem: Environmental > Aquatic > Marine > Hydrothermal vents >...
GCCAAAACTGACTTGTCCTCTATGCTTTCCGATATGCCTATGCTGTCAATCCTGATGCCCATGCCTGTTCCTCCTTTTGTGATGTTGGCCTCTAGGCATACGCAGCCTGGGCCACGTTTTCTTCCTGCCTCTGTCCCTCCGCGGCCATTATCCTCTCTGGAAGGTCGTCTAGGGTATATTTCGCAACCCCGAGGTTGATACCCGATGCCTGTACACCAAACAGTATATGATCTCCTGACCTTATCGCACCATTCTTGATGTGGTCCCATAGTGCTACAAAATGGGCTGTGGATGCAGTGTTACCCCTGTTGGCCACGTTGAACACAGTGTTTTTCATGGTACATACATCGGACCCGGTCCAGTTGTTTATAAGTTGCATGGTTGTTGTTATTGCCCTTGTGGCGGTCTGGTGCATTATATAGTGATGGTACGATGCCTTCTCCCAGTTGGTCCCTTTTACAGCCCTGCCTATGTGCTCTGAGGTGAGACCAATGGCAATTGCATGTATCTTTGAAGAGTCTGTTTCCATGACATAGCCTTCATTACCCTTTTCACTGGGCTTGCCTATGCAAAGGTCGCAGTACTCGGCAACAGTGAACAGCTCCATCTCGTGGAACCCTAAGCCCGGCCTTTCGCTGGCTTCAAGTATAACGGCTGCACCTGAATCACCGACGGTAAGGCTTGCAAACTGTGGATCCACGCTGTTGGTAATCTCTTTCTGCGCATTCATTGCGAGGTGAGTTATGTACTCACCGCTTACCACCATGCCCCTCTTTACAACGCCTGCCTTTATAAAGGCATCCATTACATTTACAGCGGTGAACATACCGGCACATGCATTGGACACGTCAAAGGTAGTGGCATTCTTGAAGTTGAAGTGTTTTGCCAGCTGAACAGCGGTTGAAGGTTCGTAATTTACCTTGAAATGGGGACCGTTGAACCTGCATATGTTTGCGCATATGACCATGTCCATGTCTTCTGCAGAATAGCGCGAGATCTCCAGGCACTTTTCAACCGCCTTTATAGCAAGGTCTATCGAATATTCGCCTGTCTCGTCACCAGCGCAGGCCCTCTCCTTTATCCCCGTGAGTTCCTCTATGTCAACTGCAGGCTTGACTCTGCACCCGTCAACAAGTTCCTTTGTGGTAAGCCGACCTGCAGGAAAATACACACCCAAGTTCTCAATAACCGTCTTTGTAGCCATAACACCTTCCTCTTTTCTCTTGGTTGTTGTTTGTAGTATATAGTATTTATACTTTCCTTCTAAACGTTTGCTAGATGAGTACTAGTTTAAACCTAGCAATGTATTTTTTTTGTCTGGTTAAGGAGGAAAATATGTTCGCTTCTTCTTGGGAAATAATGTATAATATAAAAGTAGTATTGTAGTGGACTGTGGAGCAAAGGTATAGAAGTTCCCGGTATTGCTTGGATAGTGTTGATTCTTTGATGGTCGTCTTTGTTCTGATTGGTTTGTAAAGTAAAATATATTTAAAATTTAATATAAAGTGAAAGGAGATAGGTATGGGAGAAATCTACGGAGGTCATCTTGTTGTAAAGTATCTAAGAGAGGTCGAAGGTGTGTCAACTGTCTTTGCCTTGTCAGGTGGTCATATAGACAGGATTCTTGACGGTTTTTACGAGTATAACATGAGGGTTATTGACGTGCGGCATGAGCAGGCTGGGGTCATGATGGCGCATGCCTGGTCTATATTCGGGGACCATCCCGGTGTTTGTCTCGTGACAGCTGGTCCTGGATTCACAAATTCTCTCACCGGTCTCATAAATGCATCCCTTGACAATGTACCGCTTGTGCTGTTGTCAGGCACGGCCCCTATAAGGGACTGGGATAAGGGGGCTCTCCAGGAGATGAACCAGTCGGACATGGTGAGGTCCTATGTCAAGTGGTCAGGCCTTTGCCATGACATAAAGAGAATCCCAGAGTATCTGGCAAAGGCCTTTAGGATAGCAGTCTCTGGCCGTCCAGGGCCTGTTTTCCTGGAGCTTCCACCCGATGTGCTCAATATAAAGGTAGATGAGTCAGAGGTTGTATATCCAGGTAAGGGGACCACACTGCGTGCATGCATGCCTGATCTGGACAGTATAAAGGAAGCTGCATCACTCATAAACGCAGCTGAAAAGCCGTTTCTTATAGGTGGCAGCGGTATCGGTTACAGCGATTGCGATAAAGAACTGGCAGAGTTTATAGACAAGACAGGGATACCATTCATACTCTTGGACAACGGTAGGGGAGCGCTACCGGACGATCATCCATTATCCCTTTGGGATGGTGGACAGACCGCGATATTAACAGCACTCTCCCAGGCAGACCTGGTCATAACATTAGGCCTCAGGTATAACTGGCTTCTCCTGTTCGGGGAGGGTTTCCCACAGGCAAAGCATGTCAGGGTTGATATAGACCCTGCAGAGATTGACAGGAACAGGGCCGCTGACGTGGGCCTTGTTGGTGACGTGGGTCTTGCACTTAAAGCACTCAATCTGGAGGTAAAAAACAATAAACACGAAGGGTGGGTTAAAGGCCTCAAGGATGCATACTTGCCCTTGGCCCAGGAAGAGATAAATTTAAGGGACAAACCGAGTGATCCCATACACCCTGCAAGGCTTGTTGAACTGGTAAGAAAGGCAGCTGGTGATGACGCCATATATATTGTGGATGGCGGTGACATATCCTACTTCGGCCTTATGGGGCTAACTGCAAAGGAGAAATCAGGTGTTATCGGCTCTGCAAGCGGGCTATTCGGATGTCTAGGGACCGGTGTTCCCTTTGGTATAGGTGCAAAGCTTGCCAGGCCTGATAAGAAGGTCATTGTATTGAGTGGAGATGGTTCCTTTGGCCTTAATGCTATGGAATTTGATACAGCCGTTCGCCATGGCATACCCATTGTGTGTGTAATATCCAATGATAAGTCGTGGGGGATGATAAAGCATGGGCAGGAGCTAGTATATGGCGGTGACAGGCTTGTCTGCTCTGAACTCGGAGAGGTACACTACGAGAAGGTGGTAGAGGGACTTGGTGGATACGGGGAGTTTGTAGACAGAGATGAGGAAATCATACCTGCTGTAAAAAGGGCTATTGAATCAGGTAAGCCTGCATGTATTAATGCGCTCACTGACCCAACGGTTACAAGCCCCGCAACCCTTATCTTTGTGGATTCCTTGAAGATGGAGTGATATTGTGAAGGCACTACAGTTTTCGGTATCCATACCAAAGTTCATAGCCCTGAAAACGCTTGGACTCTTGAACAAGCGTTTTTACTATGACAGTCCCATTGCAACCATAAAGCTAAAGGAAATTCCTGAGCCAAGTTTACCAGCTGATGACTGGGTCAAGATAAAGACTTATATGTGCGGGCTTTGCGGGAGTGATGTCAACCTCGTGTTCCTTAAAGATTCGCCATCTGCATCGCCTTTTACCTCTTTTCCCTGTGTGCTGGGCCATGAGCTGTGTGGGGAGGTAGTAGAGATAGGTAAGGAAGTAAATGGGATAGGTATAGGCGACTTTGTTACTGTTGCGCCGCATCTCAATTGCCCTACAAGGGGGATATCACCGGAATGCAAGGCGTGTCAGGCAGGAAGACCTGCCAACTGCGAGAACTTTGCAAAGGGAAATCTAGCCCCCGGTATGTTTACGGGCATATGCAAGGATATAAACGGTGGATTTGCACCATACCTTGTCGCACACAAAACCCAGGTGTTCAAGCTCCCAGAAGGCGTGAGCCCTTCTTCGGGTGCCATGATAGAGCCCTTGTCTGTGGCTATACAGGCGGTATTAGATAACATGCCTAATGATAATGACAACGTACTTGTAATAGGAGGTGGGGTTATAGGCAACCTGGTCGTGCAGACGATAAGGGCCTTGGGCATAGGTTCAAGGATAACGGTTGTAGAACCCTCAAGGTTCCATGCTGAGTTTGCCAAGGATAAAGGTGCAGATGATATAGTAGTGGGTGGGGATATATATGCCGAGACCGTCAGGATAGCAGGAGCAATACCATACACGCCTATGATGGGCGAGAAGATACTCATAGGTGGATTCACCAAGATATTTGATACAGTTGGAAGCTCTCGTACTGTGAACAAAGCACTCAGGGTACTTGGATTCCAGGGCGTACTGAGCATAGTGGGTATAAGTGACATGCTCAAGTTTGACCCTACGCCCTTATGGCTAAAGCTGCAGACGGTAAAGGGAGTATACGGTGCAGGATACAATAATTTCAGGGGTAGAAGGGAACATGCCTTTGATACAGCCATATCACTCGTGGAGCATGGTAAGATAAGGCTAGACGAAATGGCCACGCACAAGTTCAAGCTGGAAGAATACAAAGAAATGATAGAGGTGAACATGGATAAGCCGGGTAACAGGGCCATAAAGACCATGGCTAGTTTCCTGGAGGGGTGAACATGAATGTTCTTGTCACCGGTGCGAGTGGTTTTATTGGTTCTTTCCTAGTAGAGAGATTACTTGAAGAGGGCATAAGTGTCCGTGCTTTAGTACTTCCTGGTGAGGACTCGGGTGCCTTGAGGCAGAAGGGTGTTGATGTATACTATGGTGACCTCAGGGTTCCGGGTGATATAAAAGGTCTGTGCAAGGATATTGATATCGTGTATCACCTTGCAGGTAGGGTTACTGACTGGGGGGCAAGAAGCGATTTCTACCTTGCCATATACTCTGCAACAAGGAATCTCCTGGAAGAGTCAAAGGGTAAAGTCAAAACGTTTGTCTACATTAGTTCCATTGCTGCATGCGGGCTCGGAAGGCACTTGCTTGGGCAGAAGGAAGACGATGCATGCTTCAAGACCGGAGTGCCTTACGGAGATGCAAAGCTGGATACTGAAAGGCTCGCCTTTACATACCATGCCAGGAGGTATTTTGACTTGACGGTTGTGAGGCCTGCCAATGTCATAGGCCCTGGTAGCGTTTGGGTCAAGGACATAGTGGATAGGTTTAATACCATGTTTGTGCCACTTATAGACCACGGTATACATAGTGGAAGCTTCGTGTACGTGGAGAACCTCGTGGATGGCATAGTGCTTGCCGGTACAAGGGATATATCGAAAGGCCGTATATACCATTTCCGCGATGATTGGGATGTGACCTGGAAGGGGTATCTTTATGATCTGGGGGCAATTGTGGGTAAGAGTCCCAGGTCAAATCTTTCCTTTTCCTTGGCTTGGCACCTTGGGTCTTTTATGGAAAGGATATTGACTCCTATGGGAATAAGGCCACCCATAACAAGGCTTGCTGCGGGTGCCATGGGAAGGAATAACGACGTAGACACACAGAGAGCAAGGACAGAGCTCGGGTGGAAGACTAGAATAAGCTACGAGGATGCCATGGAGAAGATAAGAAATTGGGTTTCACTTAAGCTACTCAAGGGTGAAGGACATGGCCTTGATTAGAAGGCCTGGTGAGTGTTGGTTGCACTTGCATAACCAGCACTGTCCATGTATTTTTCGTAGATGGCTCTATCCATTTCTTTTGATGCCCTTTTGAGCAGGGACTTCCTGAAGTGTACACCTACAATGACCATGCGTACTGCCTCGCCGAATGTTTTAGGATTGATTAATATGCTTCTTAAAAGGAGTTTCCAGTAAACCAAGCGCATGTTGGCCTCATTCATTATGCCTATGCGCCATATGCTTTTAAAGAAGGCTATAATGCTATATGCGGTAATCTTAGATACAGTCTTTTGCTTGTAGTTCTTTAAGAACGTAATACACCTTTCATAGTAAGCCCTTGGCGAATATATGGTCTCGAGCACCCTTTGATAGCCTTGTTCAAGTTTTTCCCTGTCCATGACAGGTATAAAATTGAGATGGCCATCCGTGTTATTACCCGTGCTCTCCGACAAGAGCCTACCCTGTGCCTTCATTCTCTTGTATAGCTTTGTACCGGGCAATACCTCTAATAAGCCTACCATTGCTATTGTTATACCGCTTTTCTGGATAAAATCTATCTGCAGGTCGAAGATCTCGTCAGGATCGCTGTCAAAGCCGATGATGAACCCCCCCATAACCTCCATGCCGTTTTTCTGAAGGGTCCTTACAGCACTGACAAGGTCCTTGTTCATGTTCTGCACCTTGTGTGCCTCTTTCAGGCTTTCTTTTACAGGTGACTCTATACCCACGAAGACCTTGTTGAACCCGGCAGATGCCATCAGGTGCATAAGCTCCGGATCGTCTGTAAGGTTTAAAGAGGCCTCGGTGAAGAAGTGGAAAGGCCTGCCATGGGAGGCCATCCACTTTATAAGCTCTCTTAGCATGGCCTTTGCCTTTGGCTTTATGCCTATGAAATTATCGTCAACAACAAAGACAGAACCTCGCCAGCCCCTTGAGTAAAGGGCGTCTATCTCATGAATGAACTGCTCTGTTTTCTTTGTCCTCTGCTTTCTCCCGTTAAGGAGGGTTATATCGCAGAACTCGCAATCAAAGGGGCAACCCCTTGAGAACTGTACCAGCATAGAGTCATAGTCATTCATGTCTATGAGTTCCCATGCAGGTACTGGAGTAAGCTTCAGATCTGGTTTCTCATCAGAACTGTATACGCGCTTTGCCCTGTTCATGGATAGGTCTTTAAGGAATTCCGGGAAGGTTATCTCTGCCTCGTTGAGCACAAGGTGGTCTATAAGGCTGAATTCGTCATCCGAGGTGGTAAAGTATGGCCCGCCTGCAACTATCTTTACACCGAACTCCCTGCATCTTCTAACCACGTCCCTAACAGATGCCTTTTGCACGATCATGGCACTTATAAATGCATAATCAGCCCACATTAGGTCTGCGTCTTCGAGTGGCCTTACATTCATATCCACGACCCTCTTTTCCCAGGAGCCAGGTGACATGGCGGCAACCGTAAGCAGACCAAGGGGAGGGAATGCAGCCTTCTTAGATGTGAATCTTAGTGCGTGTTTAAAACTCCAAAACGTGTCTGGTACCTCTGGATATATGAATAAAGCCTTCATGACTAACTCCTCCTTGTCCAAACAGGAAAGGCATTAATTTACAATCTGTTTATAACAGGTCTTGCACGGATGAGGTGTAAAACTACCGAAAACAGTATGTGAAAGTTATGTAAAGATGTCTTGTGTTGTGATTCACATGATAAATAGTGTATATCGTGGAGAACTTAGAGAGGTAAGTTTATAGACATGAGCAAGTATACCTTAAAATGCCTTTTTGTAGACCTGGATTCGAGGTCGGTAAGATTTGAACAAGTACCGCAGGACATATCGCTTAAATACATCGGAGGCCGGGGCATAGCCACACACCTGCTAGGACTTAATCCCATGCTTAAGGCCGGGGAACCCGAGACACCCCTTATATTCTCTGCCGGGCCTCTTACAGGCTCGCGCCTGCCATCTACCGGACGCATGAGCATAAGCTCTTTTTCTCCACTTACAAATACCATAACAAGTTCGTCCGTGGGTGGAAACCTCGGCATACAGATGAGGATGGCAGGCCTGGATGTCATACACATAACAGGCAAGTCAAGAAACAAGCTGGTACTCTGCATACAGGACAGGGATGTCAGTTTTGAGGATGTAGCCCTTGGAGAAGATACCCCGCTACAAGAGGTCTTCTTGAAGCTCAGTTCCAGGGGGTCTGTTGCCGCAGTGGGTAGTGCAGGTTTTCATGGCTGTCTGTTTGCTTCTATCATGGTGGATGGTGCATATGCCGCAGGCAGGGGAGGCCTGGGTTATGTAATGGCATCAAAAAACCTTGTTGCAGTTACGGTAAGAGGTAGCCACAGGCCTGGTGTGGGGGATAGGTATATGGAGGGCATAACCACAGAAGATATCCTGCGCCTATTTGATGCATCCCCTGCAATAATGGGCGTCTCCGGTATTCACAGGTACGGAACAGTGTCTCTAGTAGACCTTATGGCATCTAGGCGCATGATGCCGACTGCCAATTTCAGGAAGACCTTTTTCGAACAATACAGGGCATTTTCTGCATCTCGGATAGTATCTACTTTTAAGGCAACCCACAATGGCTGCTATGCATGCCCTATAAGGTGCAAGCTTAAAAGCGATGGCGGCAAGGAACTACCCGAGTTCGAGACCGTATCTCACTTTGGGGCGCTAAACGAGAATGCAGACCTCATGTCCATAATAGAGGCCAATCGTATATGCAATGAGGTAGGCATGGACACGATAACAGCTGCTTCCACCATTGCCTGCCTTGCCGAGATAAGGGAAAAGAAATACACCGGGGACACACTTGTCGGCAAGGTGAAAGAAATGGCATCGGGAAAGGGCCTGGGCGAGCTCTTGCAAATGGGTTCAAGGAGACTTGCAGAGGAGTTGGGCCAGCCAGGCACATCCATGAGCGTTAAATCCATGGAGATACCTGCCTATGACCCAAGGGGAGCATACGGGATGGCATTGGGTTACTGCACGTCCACAAGAGGGGCATGCCACCTAAGGGCATACCCTATATCGCACGAGATACTGAGAAGGCCCGTGGCAACAGACAGGTTCAGCTTCCAGGGCAAGGCAAGGATTATCAAGATAGCCGAGGACGTAAATGCCGTCATAGATTCCATGGGTGCGTGCAAGTTTGCCTTCTTCGGTGCATCCATGGAGGAGTATGCCTTGGGCATGAAGGCTGTGACAGGGCTGGACATAGAGCCTCAGGACCTTATAACAATAGGCGAAAGGATATTTACCCTTGAGAGATACATAAATTGCCAAAGGGGCTTTGCGAAAGAGGACGATTTCCTGCCAGCCAGGTTCTATAAAGAACATGGCACACCCGGCCCTGGCCTGGAGATTCCCCCTATTGAAAGGGCATTATTTAAGGAGACACTTGAAAGGTATTACAGGGTGAGGGGGTGTTCTCCCGATGGTGTGCCCACTGAAAAACGGCTGAAGGAGCTTGATATTATATGATGGAGACCATAGAAAAATACCTTGGTAAGCTCGTGGCCCAGGGTTTGGTTGATAGTAGTGAGGATGCATCACTGTTCTCTATGGATGACAGGATATACTCTAAGGATGAGAACATACCGCAGATTGTGGAGTACCTGTTCAAGACTCTTAACATAACCAGCCTTATCATTGCGAGGCCCTCAAGGCTTATCCTAAATATAATAGGTGAGCTTAAAAAGGTGTGTCCTGATAGAATAGCACCTAAGGACAGCGAGAGTATCACCTTTATACATGATATACCTGTGTTACAGGACATGGACAGCAAGACAATTGCTACTGCCCTTAAGAGACGCAAGGGTTGTATTGCAACGGATGGATCCATAATTGCGACAGGTAGCATTACACTCGAACAGGCATTTGTTGTTTTCAGCTCCATATGCTTTGCCTTGTTTGTAAAGTATTTCTCTGATGTCCTTAATTCACTCGGCGGCTCACATGGTAACGTACATGACGAATGTACTGTAATTGAACCATCATCAACGATACTCGGCATGATAGGCCCGCCAGGGCCTATAAGGAGGCCGTCCTTGGTAATACCGGAATCAGAGTATGATGTCATATCCACCAAGGTAGACACGGGAAAGGCCACGGTTGAAAGTGGGCTTGTTGATTCATTTTTTGGAAATATTTCTTACACCTTGGATGACTATATGTACATTAGCCAGACCGCAGCTGCCCTGGACGAACTGGAGGGTCTTATAGACAAGGTAGCCCTTGATGGATCATCCACGAATGATATCACGTCTTCCTCGGAGATGGGCTCACACCTTAGAATACACGAGCTGACCCTGGATAGGGCCATACTACATGGACACCCCAAGTTCTCAGTTATAATGTCCATGTATGGCAAACCCATGGAACTCGGTGAGAAGAGATACCTAGGGGATATACCCGTGGTGTATGGCAGGGTAGGGGCAGGTAAGAAAGGCCTCGTACATGTCTTGCCTCCTGCAATGCAGGAATCTCGTGCAGCCATAGCATATGGCCACGGCACATTCACGAGCGGCAGTGAGAGCTTCCTGGATGCGTTTGATAAGATGCTTTACATTGAAAATGCGTGCTTTGAGATGTTAAAAGGGCTCCTCTCAATATAAGCTGTTAACAACAATGCCTGATGCCATGGCCATAAGAGGCCGGGATACAAATCAGAACCTGTAGGTTGTGCACCCTACCTGTATTCCTGAACCCACGCCTATTATCAGTGCATTGTCCCCATTCTTGGCAAGACCATTATCAGTTAGGTGGCCAATAGCACTGGGTAAGGATGTATTAAACAGGTCAGAATCTCGCCTTGCCACGTTTACCATCCTTGAGCTTTCAATACCCAAGAACTCACCAAGGGCGTCCACAAACCCGGGAGATATCTGCTGCGGTACTATCCAGTCAAAGTCATCCATGCGTAGTTTTTCCCGGGTAAGGAATTCCTCCAGGCCCCTGGAGATGGCATCCAGGTATATGTTTTCTATGTCAGGAGATTTCCTGAACATCATGGTAAGCCTTTTGTTCTTAAAGGAGATAAATGATTCATAGGTATCCTGTAACTCTGCAAATGTCCTGAAGTAAAACGGTCCGAAACCAGAATCATTTCTCCCGTTTTTGCCAAGTATCATAGCGGCACCGGACAGAATGAATCCGCTATTATCACTTTTTTCATTCATTTCATAATCAATCACATCTCCACTTACTATTAGGCCTGCCTTGACCCTACCTGCATCCGCCATTGCATCGACCACCTGGCATGCATTGAGAAAACCCATTGCCCCGTTTAGAAGGTCAAAGGATAGTGTCTTAGGTTCGGAACTGTCTTCCTTATCATGGTTGATACCAAGGTCGTTCTGTACAAAGCTGGCAAATGCTGGCTCACAGAAATAGTTGTCCCTGTATACAGATACGTTTATAAGCACACCGATATCTTCCTTTTTGTACGCAGAGTTTTCTATGCATGGCATGGCTGCCTTTCTTATAAGTTCAAGGGAAGTTGTAGTTGACCCGCTGTTATCTTCAAACCTTCCTATGGATGAAATCTTCACACTCATGTCTGTCCCTTCCTTTCCTTGTTTATGTTAAGAAGCGCTTGCTA